>Ga0214473_10003268_pt1 | contig 19709 bp, 17 predicted proteins | sample RVTome_7_FD_203509 | JGI IMG/M metagenome (GOLD analysis project Ga0214473, IMG submission 203509) | Soil microbial communities from uranium-contaminated site in the Upper Colorado River Basin, Wyoming, United States - RVT98D197 | ecosystem: Environmental > Terrestrial > Soil > Contaminated >... | reverse complement strand
TCAAGCTGTTTGGGACGGTCCAGGCCCTGACGGCCGAGGGCCGCCTGTCCGGCTACGTGCTGCTGGCGCTGCCGGTGATCGTGTTCGTCGTGATGCTCCAGGTGAATCGGGAGTACGCGATGATCCTGCTGACCGATCCGGCCGGCAAGATCATGCTCACGGTGGCCGCGGTCATGCAACTGATGGGTTGGGCCATGATTAAGAAGATCGTCAACATTAAGGTCTAGTATAGTGTCTCTCGGGAACCGCATCCTATCACCGGGCACGAGAAGGGCCGCAGGCTTAAGCCTGCGCGGCGCCGCGCGGGCTGAAGCCCGCGGCTCATCATCGGCTTGGGTAGATTACGTGGTTTCGCAGACACTACACTAGGAGGGCTGCCGATGGACGTTTTTACACTTGCGATCCTGCTGGCCATCTCCGCGGGGCTGATCCTTTACAGCGTACTGCCGCGCAGACAGGACCGGCGTACCGCGGTCAAGCGGCGGTTGAGCGGCGGGCGCGGGGTCGATGAGACGACCGAGCTGCGCGACAAGGCGCGGACCTCCGCGACCGGGCAGCTCGTCAAGCGCGCCACGCCGATGCTCTCCAGGCTGGTGATGCCGGCATCGGACGAGAATCAGACGGTGCTGCGCACGAAGCTGGCGAACGCGGGTTTTCGACACCCCGGGGCGCAGATGGTTTTCCTGGGCAGCAAGACGCTGCTGGCCGTGGCGGGGCTGATCGTCGGCGCGCTATCGGGGCTGTGGCTGCGGCAGGAGCCGGCGGTACTGCTGGGCCTGGTGACGTTCGCGGGCGGACTGGGCTTCATGCTGCCCAACGCGTGGTTGATGCTGGCGGCGGGCGGACGGAAAACGAAGCTTCGGTACGGCCTGCCGGACACGCTCGACCTGCTGGTCGTCTCGGTCGAGTCCGGGCTGGCGCTGGATGCGGCGCTCAAGCGGGTCGGCGAGGAGATGGCGCCCGTGCACCCCGAGCTGTCGGAGGAGATGCGCCTCGCCACCATGGAATCGCAGATGGGCATTCCGCGCGGCGAGGCGCTGGAGAACCTGGCCCGGCGGTGTGGGGTCGACGAGATGCGCAGTCTCGTCACCGTCATCCTCCAAGCCGAGAAGTTTGGGACGAGCATTTCCCGGGCGCTGCGCAACCAGGCGGACTCGCTGCGGACCAAGCGCCGCCAGGCCGCCGAAGAGCGGGCCCAGAAGACGGCGGTCAAACTCATGTTGCCGCTGGTGATGTTCATCTTCCCCGCGATGGGCGTGGTGCTGGGCGGTCCGGCGGCGCTGAAGATGATTGCGGCGCTGAAGAGTAATCCGGCGCTGGGGGGCTAGGACACGCCGGATTGTAATCTCGTGCGCGGGCCGTCCTGGCCCGACATGTGGGGGGTTGATACAATTGTGTGTTTATATGCCGGCACCCGCCGCGGGGCTGGTGGGCGAGCCGGGCCGAGAGGGTCGCGGCGACCGCGCGGGCTGCCTTGGGGCGACCCGCCGCGTACGCCCGGCTGGTGATGGGCGTGTGAATTCCAAACGCAGAGGGACGTAGGCATGAGCCGCAGCGGCAGACCACAACTCGTCGGACTGGGCGCGGCCTTGGCCGCGCTGCTGGCGCCCAGCAGCGCCCAGGAGAGCGGGCAACCCAAGCTGGTTTTGTCGCAGACCACGTGGGACTTCGGCGTCCTGCAACACCCGCAGAAGACGGAGCTGTCGCTCAAGCTGAGCAACGGCGGCCCAGCCACGCTGCGCATCGCGCACGTCAAGTCGAGCTGCGGCTGCACGGTCGCGACGCCCGGCAAGCTTGTTCTGGCGGCCGGCGAGTCGACCGATCTCAAGATCGCGTATGACTCGTACAGCAAGGAAGGTGAGGTCACCGCGGAGATCACCATCGCCTCGAATGATCCGGCGCAGCCGGAGACGAAGGTGCAGGTCAAGGGCGTCGTGAGGCGGAGCGTGCGGATCGACGCCGCCGGCATCCTTTTCCGCATGCTGGAGCCCACCGAGGCGCGGAGCCAGACGGTACGGCTGAAGAACCTGGAGTCCGAGCCGCTGCGCCCGGCGCTGGGTTCCTTCACGAGCGGCAAGTTCGCGGCGGAACTGCGGGAGATCGAGGCGGGGCGCGAATACGCCATCGTCATTAGCACGCGGCCGCCGTTCCCGGAGGAGCCCGTCACGGACAAGCTGGAGATCAGGACGGGCCTGGCGGCCGAGCCGTCGCTGACCGTCGCCGTGAAGACCTTGCTCATCGAGCGCGTCGAGCTGGTGCCCCCGGCCGTGTACGCGCTCCCGAAGGCGACCGAGCGCGCCAAGCGCATGGTCCGGGTGAACTACTACGGCGACTTCCCCGACTTCAAGATCACGAACGTGGTCTGCGACGACCCCAACGTCAAGAGCACGTGGAACACGCCGGCGGCCGCGCCGCCGGATGATCCGGGGCAGCTTCAGGCGAAGGTCTTCCAGATCATCAACCTGGACCTGCCGCCGACGGCCCAGATCCCGGCGCAGGGCATCCCGGTGAAGATCTTTACGAGCGATCCCGCGTACCCGGAAGTGAAGATGCTCATCACGCCGGACATGACGAAGTACCGCGAGCTGTCCAACCAGCGGCGGCGCGCGGCGGCGAAGAGCAGCCCATGAGCGAACGATAGCACCGGCGGCGGCCCCGGTGCCGATGGGCGAGGAACCGACCAGCTTGGGATTGAAAACAGAAAGGCAATGATGGCGATGGCAGCTCGGTTGGGATGTGCGGTGTGCAGTGTGATGCTGGCGGTGGGGAGCTGGGCGGTGGCGCAGCCAACGCCGCCAGCGAGCGCGCCGGCGTCGCGTTCGGTGGAAGCGCCGCAAATCGAAGTGAACTCGACGACCTTCGATTTCGGCGAGGTCTGGCAGGGTGAGCCGGTCAAGGGCGAGATTCAGGTCAAAAACACGGGCACGGCGCCGCTCGTGCTGGACGTGAAGAGTTCGTGCGGCTGCGCCGTGCCGACGCGGCCGAAGAGCCCGCTGGCGCCCGGGGAGGCCACGTCGTTCACGATCTCGTACGACACGATGAAGCGCCGCGGCCTGGCCCACCAGACGGTCACGCTCACCAGCAACGACCCTGCCCGCCCGAGCGTGGAAATCCGGGTCGAGGGGAACGTGAAGCCGCTGTACGACACCGAGCCGGCCGCGGGGCTATCGTTTCACCAGTTGCGCACCGACTCACGCGACAGCCGGAAAATCAAATTCATCAACAAGTACGACGGCCCCCTGCACCTGAAGCTCAAAGCGGGTCAGGACTTCCGGCCGTTCGAGGTCACACTGACGGAGACGACGCCGGGCATGGAGTTCGAGTTGACGACGACGACCGTGCCGCCGCTGTCAGAAGAGGTCAGCCGGCTGGAGATCGTGCTGGAGACGGGTCTGGAGCGCACGCCGGAACTCAGCATTCCCGTGCAGGCCTACGTGCAGCCGGACGTGCTGGTCCGGCCGAGCATGCTGCGGATGGCGCGGCAGGCGACGGTGGCGACGCAGCAGGCGGTGCAGCTCAGCTACCGCGAGGATAAGCCCGTCAAAATTGTGGAAATCCGGCCCAGTCACGCGAGCATCCAGGGCGAAATCCTGCCGAACGTGACGCCCAGCGGCCGCGGCTGGGCGGTGCAGACGATCCGCGTGACGTTGCCGCCGGGAAATGAGCTGCCGCCGGGCAACGCGCAACTGGAAATCCTCACCGACTCGCCGGAGCCGCGCTTTCAGAAGATGGTCGTGCGGATTCACGTGATTGAACCCGAAGCTCGGCGGGACGACCCCGCGCGGGCTGAAGCCCGCGGCTCTTCGGCGCCCGCGACCACGCCCGCGGGAACCACAGGTCAGACACCTGTGCCACAGGAGTCGCGCAAGCCATGATTCGCTCGGTCGGGCGCCTGGCGATCCTGATCCTGGCTTGCGTCGCGGCGGGGCTGGGTTATGCGCGTTTCCGCGGCCTGCCGCTGGCGCCCGATGTGCGGCAGATTCAGCACCAGCAGGGCGAGCGGCAGGCGTGGACGGCGCGCACGGCGATCAGCCTGGAGGAGTTCGTGCGACACTACGAGACCGGCGGACTCGTCATCGACGCGCGACATCGTGATCTGTTCGTCCAGGGGCACCTGAACGCGCCGTCGATCATGAACATCCCGGCGGACGAGGCGGATTACCATGTCGAGCGGGTGCTGCCGTACCAGGGCGGCGTGATCGTCCTGTACTGCTCGTCCGAGACGTGCGAGGACGCCGAGCGACTCTGGAACGTGCTCAAGAACTACGGGTTCGGCGACGAGGTGCGCGTGTACCATCCGGGTTGGGAGGGGATTCAGGCCGCCAAGCTGCCCACCGCGACGGGACCCGATCCGGAAGGCACGGAGGCACGGAGGCACGAAGGCACGAAGGGGGGAGGGTGAGAAGTCCGAGGCGCGGGCGCGAGCCCGCGCTCACTGTGGCACCGGTCTGCGACCGCCGCTAGCCACAGGTCAGAGACGTGGGCCACAGGAACCAGGGCCGGCCACAGGTCGGAGACCTGTGCCACATGAGGATTCAGGCGGAAAGTAGATGCTCGCAGCGGCCGGTCAGCGACGCAGCGCGGTCTGGGTTGTGGCGGCGTGGCTGCCGCGGCTGGTCGTGGCGGCGCTGTTCGTGTACACGGGGAGCAGCAAGATTCTCGATCTGGGGACGTTCGTGAAAGAGGTGCGCGCCTATCAACTCATTCCGCTGGCGTGGAGCAATGGGCTGGCGTACGTGCTGCCCTGGCTGGAAGTGCTCGCGGCGGCGCTGCTGCTGATCGGGCTGTGGCGGCGTGAGGCGCGGGTGCTGCTGATCGTGATGCTCGTCGTTTTCACGGCCGCCAAGAGCTATGTGCTGGCGCGCGGGCTGAAGATCGAATGCGGCTGCGTTCCGACGGGCAGTATGCTGCATTTCCTGTTTGATGGCCCGATCGGCATCGTGACGAACGTGGCGTTGCTGCTGCTGCTGGCGTTGGAGGCGTACGCGGGGAGGCGGGCGCGAACGATTCCTGCACCGCCGGCTACGCAACGCGGCCGCACGGGCCCGTAAACCCGGGCGGCCGGGTTGTCGGTTCGCGTCGTTTTCTGACCGCACCGCGTCAGGTGCCGGACGTTACGGCCCGGTCAGCAGCTTCACGAACGGGTCGATATCGAAATTGTTGACCTGGCCGTCGCCGTTGCAGTCGGCGAGCATCCGATCGCAATTCGGAAACTTCTGCTTGTAGCCGTTTTCGTCGGTCAGCGCCAGGACGAACGGGTCGATATCGAAGTTGTTGATCGCCCCGTCGCAGTTCAAGTCGCCCTTCTTGAAATCGCTGGCCGTGGCCCCCGCGGTCTCGCTCACCTGGTAATACTGGCCGAAGACCGTCGCGACCACGTACACGTTGTCCTTACGGAGGTCGCCATAGCCCTGCGCCTGGCCGTCCCAGACGGCCTCGATGTTGCGCTCCTCGCCCGGCTGGAGCGGCGGGTTCGGGTTGCCGTTGAAGGCGTAATCGCCGAGCATCGCGAACCGGTAGGGCGTGCCGTAATAGTCATACCAGCGCGACTGAATCTCGGTCACATACACGTGCACGTGTCCGTCATAAACGCTGCCCTCATTGTTCTTGATGGTCAACAGGACCTTCACCTTGGCATTGCCCTGCCAAAGTACCTGGAGGTTCAGATCGATGTTGGCGACAACTTTGTTGCCGCAGCTATTAAGGGCATCGATGTACGGTTGCGACCAACCCACATCGCCGACGATGCGGGTGCAGGTCCAGTCGAAGATGACCGTCGGGTAGCCCGTGACGCCCAGCTCGACCCGCCGGCTCTCGGCGGCCCAGTTCTTGTCGGAGACCAGCGCGACATACTTGAACTGATATTGCCCGGTGTCGTAGATCTCGCGCAGATAGCGGGCGACCGCCGGGCAGTAGGGGCACCAGGTGGCGGTGGCCTGCTCGGCGAGCACGGTGTGCGTGTAGCCCTCGCCGCGGGCGGGCGTGCCGCTCGGCAGAGCGAGAATCAGCAGGAAAAGACAGACTACGAATGCAGGAACCTTTGATGCTGCGGGTACCATTTTGCTCTCCATCTTTCTGTGACCCGACACGGTTGGCTTCTGGAGCGGGTCTCCCGCGACTCGCTCTCTCGCAACGCGCGGCCGATAAGCCGCGAGCAAGAGCCTGACCGTTGAGGACGCCGCCTTTTAAGCTCCACTACTAACCCTTTTCGGGCCCGGAGTCAATGGAAAACTTACCTGGGGGTCTAATTAGCACCAATTTGGTCCTATCCAGGCCCGGGTCTGGTCGAGCGCATGGTTCCTCCAGCCGAGGCGCGGGCGCCAGCCCGCGCTCGCTGCCTCCGGCGCCACGTCCTCCGCCCGACTCACGCGGTCCGAGCCGGGCTGCGCCAAGCGGCGGCTCGCGCCGCCGCCTCGGACCGATAATCCGTTCCGCGGGCGCTGCCCCCCAAGTCGTGTGAAAGGGGCTGCGGGCGCTGAACAGAACCCGGCACGCGAGTGCCGGGCCACCGGGCCCCGCCCTCGCGGGCGGGGTTCTGACGCGAGGCTTAGAAATTCTTGATGTCGTCGCCCGTGCCGAACAGGCCGTCCTTGCCGGGGCTGATGAGCAGGAACGAGTCGCGCCGCACCGGGACGACGGACCTCGGCTTTTGGGTCTGGGGGTCCCTGGTTGCCTGGGCCGCGTCCTTGTTCATGATGTAGTACGGGAACGAGTTCGGGTGCGCCTCGATTTCCGTCGACCAGACCGGGGCTTTGTCCTGCCACTCCACGGGCCCGAAGTTCAGCGGCGGCGCGCCGTTGCCAAAATTCCAGTACGGGTAGCCCGAGTGGCACCCGCCCTCGTAGCACAGCCCCGTGAATAAGGCGTTGTCCTTGTACGTGTAGACGCCCGGGTATTTCGTGCCATCGTAGGTGGCGGGATTAGCGTTGCCCTTGGCGCCTTGCATCGGGTTGGCCGAGTAGTACAGGATGGGCATGTCGAACGCATCGACGATGACGGGATTTCTGAACCTCAGCAGAGTGGGGTCCACCTTGCGGCCCTCCAGGTACATGTCCTTGGGGGCCTTGATCCGTATGCCCTCCGGCGGCAGGTAGGGCCCGCTGCGCGTCAGCGCCTCGGTCGGGCCGTTCTGCGGCCAGTTGGGGCTGTTGGGGTCGTCGTACCAGGCCTTCTGCTCCCACCCCTTCTCTTCGTTTTGGAAAAACGCCGACGGGACGTTTTTCCGCGCGACGTAGCCGTCGAGCCTCTTGCCCATCAGATAGCGCACCAGCCACTGGGCACCGAAGAGGTCCTCCTCGCCGTCGGCCGAGTTGTCGCCCTTTTCGGTCGGATCGTCGCCGGCCTTGGACGACGGGAATGCATCGCCGGCGAACTCGTCCGGATTGTCCGAGCGGAAGACCTCCAGGGAATCGCCGATGCTCTTCTCGGCGGCGCGGGTCTTGACGTTTTTGGCCTGCTCGCGAGCCTTGGACAGCCCGGGTACGAGCAGGCCGATGAGCAGCCCGATGATCGCGATAACGACCAGTAGCTCAATCAGCGTGAAGCCACACGAGGACGAACTCGCGGACCGATCCAATCCCTGCCGTGCGCGTCTGACGATCATAGCTCACCTATTCAACCGACGGATTCTCCGCTGGACACGCCGCCTACCGGCGTGGCAGCGCCAGTATCGCCGAAAACACCTGGCTACGCAAATGTATTTTACGCAGGCCGTCCAGTCCTTTCTGAAGCGAGCCGTGGCCAGAGCGATGCGAGGTGAGGGGATGCGCACGCGCGCGTCGGGCGCCGGGGTCGCCGGAGGTCCGTTGTCCGAATTCGGCGGTTCGCGCGGCGCGGGCGCCGTGGTTATGGGATGTTGAAAACAACACCGCGAGGGCGGTTCCAAACCGAGCCGCGACCGTCAGGGAGCGGTCGTGGCGCCCCACGACGGTTACCGCTCGCTCGCGCTCGCGGCCACCGGGCGCGCTGCCAGGAGATGGTGGACCAGTGCGGGGATCTCGTCGGGCCGGGCCTGGTGCCGTGCCGCGCCGAGTTCCACGGCGACCTTGGGCATCCCGTACACCACGCACGACGTTCGATCCTGCGCGATCGTGATCGCCCCGGCCTGGCGCAGCTTCAGCAGCCCGCGAGCACCGTCGTCGCCCATGCCGGTCAGTTGAATGCCGATGGCGTCGCGGCCGGCGGCGACGACCGCCGACTCGAACAGCACGTCCACGCTGGGGCAGTGCCGGTTCACGGGCTGCTGGTGCGTGTAGTGGACCCGCCAGGCGTCGCCGGCACGGCGAACGACCAGGTGCGTGTCGCCGCGCGCGACGACCGCGTGGCCAGGGGTGAGGAGGTCGCCGTCCCGCGCTTCCCGGACGGTCAGGGCACTGGAGTGGTTCAGCCGGTCGGCGAAGCTGGCGGTGAAGCCGGCGGGCATGTGTTGCACGATGGCGACCGGCGGAAAATCGGGGGGCGCTTGGGCCAGCAGCGTGCGTAACGTCTCCGGGCCGCCCGTCGAGGCGCCGATGACAATCAGATGGCGCGCCGGGTCGATGCCGGCCGCACGGAACGAGGGCGCGCGGGCGCGTGGCCCGGCTCGGCGGACGGGCGGCACGCGGGCGTCGACCGCGGCGATGCGGAGGTGTGGCGCCAGCTCGGTCGCGAGGGCGCGGATCGTGTTTGGCGTGCAGAGCGCTGGTTTTTCGAGGACGTCGAGAACGCCGGCGGCGACGGCCTGCATGGCCCGCGCGGCGCTCTGCGGTGCCCTACCGCACAGCGCGATGACCGGCACGGGGTAATAGCGCCGCAAGTTCCGCAGCAGCGGCAGGCTCTCGTCGGCGGGCAGATCGAGATCGAGCAGGATCACGTCGGGTTGATGGTGCAGGAGGGCTTGGCGTGCCTGCGTCGCGTCCGGGGCGCTCGCGACGACGCGGAGGTCCGCGGCGCGCTGGAGCTCGGCCGCCAACACGCGGCCGAACAGCGTGGACGCGTCGATGATCAGCACTTTGACCGGGCCTTCGGTTTTCATGGCCTGCTGGCACCCCCCTCGTTCGGGCACCCGTGCAGCAGGCGAATCAACAGCCCGCCGGTGTGCGTGTTGAACAGCAGCTTGCGCCCATAGGCGCCGCCCGTTTCCTGGCGAACGACCCGGATGCCGAACTGGGCCAGAATGCGTTGCGCGACCGCCACGTTGTCGTCGCTGACCGTAGTGTCCGACAGCGCGCGAACGGGCTTTCCGCCGCCGACCACGGCGGCGCGAAGCGCGCTCGTCGTGGCGCCGCGGCGGCAGAGGGCCTGGATGAGGCGCGGCGTGGCGATGCTGCCGAAGCGGTTGTCGGCGACGTCCTGCGGGTTCGGGACGGGCAGCAGAAAGTGATTCACGCCGCCGATGTGACGGACCTCGTCCCACAGGCAGACCGCAACGCAGCTTCCCAGGATGGTCTTGACGTTGGTGGGGGTCGTGTGGATGGTCAGCTCGCCGGGGACCAGGAACACGTCGACGCGCGCCCGGCCGCTCATGGGAGGGGCCTGCGATAGACGGTCGGCCGCACGTACGTGAGCGGGTGCTCGATCGCGCTCAGGCTCTCGGAGTGGCCGATGAGCAGGTAGCCGCCGGGCTGGAGGTGGCGGACGAGCTTGGCGACCAGGTTTTGCTGGGTGGCCCGATCGAAGTAGATCATGACGTTGCGGCAGAAGATAACGTCGAAGCGGTGCCGAAATGGGTACGCCTCGTCCATCAGGTTGAAGCGCGCAAACGTGATGACGCGGCGCAGCTCGGGCGTAATCTGGAGGTACGACTGGCCGTCGTGCTGGACGCGCGCCAGGTAGCGGCGCCGGAACGCCTCGGGCACGGTGCCGACACGGTGCGGCTCAAACAGGCCGGCTTTGGCGCACTCCAGCATGCGGGTCGAGATGTCGGTGGCCAGGATTTTCAGCTCGAGTTCGGGACAGGCCCGCAGCGCGTCGTGAGCCGTCATGGCGATCGAGTACGGCTCCTCGCCGCTCGAGCAGGCCGCGCTCCAGAGGCGCACCTGGCGATGGGCGGCGCGCCACGGGCGGTCGTCGGTCCACTCCTTGAGCGCTTGTGCCAGGAAATCAAAATGCTGCTTTTCGCGGAACAGGTGGGTCGTGTTCGTCGAGATGGCGTCGAGCAGGTCGCAGAGCTCGCGGCCGGTGGTGTCCCGGCGCACGTACTCATAGTACGCGCGGTACGAACGGAAGCCGCCCTCGCGGATGCGCTTGCCGAGGCGCGCGCGGACGAGCTGCATCTTCTGGTCGCCGAGGTTGATGCCGCTTTTCTCGTAGACCAACCGGCGGAAGAGTTCATACTCCTCGCGCGTGAGGTCGCGGACGGCATCGAGGATGCTCACGGGTTGATCCATCGTGCGGGTCCGGGGCCGCCTTTATCCGCCGTCCAAGGGCTGATAAGCACAGCAGAACGGCTCACCGCTGATGGAAAGTTGACAGAAGGTGTGTGGTTCTGCGCCCGCTGGGGCCGGGGGTATCAGGCACTCCTGCACCGTGGGAATTGAGAGGGTGAACACCGGGCTCGTGCCGTGCCAGGCGGTCACGAGCTGGCCGCAGAGGACGTTCATGAACTCGCGGACGGCGTCTTCGGCGCTGGTGGAGGCGTCGCCTTCGTCGGGCTCAATGCCGAGCAGATTGGCCGCGAGCTGCACGGCGAAGTCGCGGGTGCACCAGCATCGGAGGGTGCCGCTCTGCGGACCGCGGTAGGTGATCTCGCATTCCAGCCAGACCGCGCCGGGCGGAGGGGGCAGCGGCTCGTCGTCGCTGACCATGAACGCCAGGTCGCCGAGCACGTCGGTGACGACGACGGCCAGACTACGCTGGGTTGGCAGGGTTCGGGGGCGCGGCGCTCGCATCGCTACCTCCTGCCGGCCTGGACTCCTCGACCGGCACGGCACTCAAGTCCACTTCGGAACTGGGCAGGACCGTTACCGAGCCGGTGCGCTGGTTCACGTACACCAGCTCGGTGGCCCCCTCGACTTTGCGCTCCTCGATCTTCAGCGGGCCGTGGAGGTCTTTGTCGATCTGCGTTTCTCGCTCGCCGAAGGCGATCCGCACCCCGGGGTGAATCCGCCCGAGCACCTGCATGCTGGGGGTCCCGCGCGGCTGGGCGGCAGCGAGCATCTTCTTGCGCTCGGCTTCGAGCGCATCGGCGCCGGTCTCGAGCTCGTCGGCCTTGGAGAGCAGCTCGGTCGCCATCTCGCGTTGCGGCGCGCTCAATCGTTTGAGATTGGTCATCAGCGGCTGGACTTTCTTACGGATCAACTCGGCTGATTTGCGGCGCTCGCGGACTTCGAAATCCATTTCCTTGGCGCGGCGGAGCACATCGGGCGGGGGACCGACGGCCACGCGGGTGGTGACGGCGGCGTCACTGCCGAGTACGCCGACCTTGAGGCCCTCGCGCGCCCAGACGTACCCGCCGATGATCGTGCCTTGTTCGCTGGTCAGGTGATCGCAGGTGCGGACGCGGCTGTTGAGGGTTTCCTTGGCGATGCGGACCTCGCCGCCGGCGTGGAGGACGGCCTCGTTGCAAAAGCGTGCCGTGACGGAGCCGCCGGCGCGGACGCGGCCCGCGCTGCCGCCGCCGACATCGCCGCCACAGATCCCGCCCCGCGCGACGATGTCGCCGTCCACGTCCACGTCGGCCGCCTCGATGGTCTTGCCCACGTGTAGGGCGCCGGTGGTGCGGACGCGGAAGTTCGAGCGGATCGTGCCGCTGACGTTGACATCGACGCCGGCGTCGATGCTGCCGGAGTTGAAATCCACGTCACCACGGATTTCCAGCACATCTTCGACGACGAGTTTGCCGAGGCGATTCACGACCCGACCGGCCCGCTCCGCGATGACAGCGCGGCCGTCGCCCGCCAGACGCAGGCCGTCGCCCAGCTCAATCTCGGCCCCATGTCGCCGGGCGGGCTGAATCGGCTTGCCATGCACATCGACGCCCGGCGCTCCCTCGGTCGCGGGCTTGAGACGGCCGACCGTGCTGCCAGCCGCGACGGTGCGGATCGTATTGCGCAAGAAGTGGTCGATGGTGCCATCGGGGTTCTGAGCGCCGGCGTCGGGAGCCAGGCCCTCTTGCCATTCGAACGCGGCATTCTCGGGTTCGACCGGCGGTGTGCCCTCGGCGAGCAGGAAGGCCTGCGGAATCTCGGCCGGTGTGCTATCCCCGTGGGCGCTCGCGAGCCCGACAAACTGCTCTACCTGCGCGCGTACGGCATCGTTGATGACGACACTGGTGGCCTCAAGGGCTTGAAGGATTTCGGCGGCCTCGGGCGGTCGGTAGCCGGGAGCGGACGTCACCGGCTGGTGTAGCCAGGCCTTCAGGCGATCCTTGGCGACGAGGATCTTGAAGGTCTCGGTCTTCTTTCGGGTGTCAGGCATGTTGGCCAGCCAGAGCCGGGCGAAGCCCGGGCGGTCACGCCGACGGGGCGCAGCCCCACGTGGCATCATCGGTGCAACACGGGGGTTGCATGCGTAAGCGCGGCCGGGGCGTGGGGTACCGGGGTCCGAGAAAAGGGAGAAAAGGGGTCAGGAACCTTTTTTGAAACCAGCCAACCCCGACAGCGGGAGAAGGCTGCGAGCAAAAAAGGTTCCTGACCCCTTTCCTTTCCCCTTTCCTTTCCTTTTCTCTATCCGAGGCCGGCCTTGAGGAGATCGATCAAGCGCAACAAGCCGATGGGCCGGCCGGCGTCGTCAATGACGACCAGGCTGGTTATCTGACTGGTGCTCATGATCCGCAGGCATTCGACCGCCAAGTGTCGGGGAGTAACGGTCGAAACCGGCACGGCGGGCGCGGACGGGGAGCGCCGGCTGCGGGCGTGCGCCGTGCGGGCATCGAGCTCGCGCGGGTTGTCCACGCGCTCGAACACGCGTCGGAGATCGCCGTCCGTAAACGTCCCGAGCAGACGACCATCGGGCGTAACGATGAGCGCCAGGCCGAGCTGCTTGCGCGTCATCTCGAGAATCAGATGTCCGAATGAGTCGTCCGCCTGGAGAATGGGCAGGTCGTCGCCGGTGTGCATGAGGTCGCCGGCTCGTAGCAGCAAGCGGCGCCCCAACGCGCCTTCGGGGTGGTATTGGGCGAAATCCTCGCTTTGAAAGCCGCGCTTGTGCAGCAGCGCCATCGCCAGCGCGTCGCCGACCGCCATCATCATGACGCAACTGGTCGTCGGGGCCAGGCTCAAGGGGCCGGCCTCGGGCACCTCGGGCAGCGCGAGGATGTGCTGACACAGCTCCGCCAGCCGCGTGTTGCGGCCCTGCGTCACGCCGATCACCGGTCCGCCCAGGCGGCGAAAGTGCACAACCAGGCGCAGGATTTCGTCGGTGTTGCCGCTGCGGGAGAGCACGATGAGGCAATGCCGCTCGCTGACGAGGCCCAGGTCGCCGTGGAGCGCCTCGACCGGGTGCATGTACACGGCGGGGGTGCCGGTGCTGGTGAGCGAGGCGGCGATTTTCTGGGCGACGTGGCCGCTCTTGCCCAGGCCGCTCACGACGATCTGCTGGGCCTGAAGTATCGTCTCGAGGATGGGTTCCAGATCGTCGTCCAGCGCCGCCGCGAGCTGAGCGAGCGCAGCCGCCTCATCCTGAATAACCTGGCGCGCGATTTCGAGCGGGGTGGACATGTGTGGTCTCAGAGCCTGGGCAGCGGCGGACTGTGCTACTCCTCGGGCTTCGTCGGCTCCGCGGCGGTGGGCGCGACGGACGGCGGTGCGGAGTCCTCCAGCGCCGCGAGCTTGGCGCGGACTCGGTCCACGAGGTCGGTCCGCGACGCCGGCGGTTTGCGCTCCGCCTGCTCGCGCTCGACCAGCTCGAGCGATTTCTGCCAGTGATCGCGCGCGGCGTCGGCGTCGCCGAGGCGATAGGCGGTGTCGCCCAGGTGGTCGTAAATCACGGGGTCCTGTCCTTCGCGGAGGCGCGCTGCGCGCGCGAGATAATGCCGCGCGCGGCCGAACTCGCCGGCCTTGTAATACGCCCAGCCCAGGCTGTCGAGGTAGGCGGCGCGGAGCGGGGCGTCGGCAACGGCCTTGCGGATCATCTGCGTCGCGCGCGGCAGGTTGCGGCCCGCATCGACCCACGAGTACCCCAGATCGTTGTTGACCAGCGTACCTTCGGGATCCAGCTCGAGCCATTGCTCGGCGGTTTTGAAGTACTCCTCGGTGCGGCGGGCCTGCTGGAGGATGAGGCAGCGGGTGCGCAGACGACGGATGCGGGCCGGCTTGTCCGTTTGCCGCCATTCCGCGAACCAGTCGTCGCCGGCCGCCAGGGCGTCGTCGTAGCGGCCGGCGTTGAGGAGAATCAGGATGTATTCATCCCAAATGCCGTCGCGCTGGTCGCGGCTCAGCGGGGCGGCCCGGTCGCCCAGCAGAGACTTCAGGATCTCGACCGCGGCGTCGGGCCGGCCCGCCGCCGCCTCGGCGCGGGCCCGCCAGCCGCGGGCGGCCGCCTCCGCGCGGGGATCCGGCGAGCGCAGATCGGCGAGCAGCGTCACGGCCTCGTCCGGCCGGTCGTCCGCGATCAGCGTTTGCACCAGCCATTGGAGGGTTTGCGGCTCGCCGGGTTCCTCGGCCAGCCAGGCGCGGGCGTAGACCTCGGCGGCCTTGAACAAGCGCGCGTCGAGGCAGACCTGGATCAGCTCCGCGCGCTGTTCGAAAAGCTGCCCGCGCAGCTCGCCGAGGTCGCGCTGCAATTGTGCGCCGCGGGCCCGCAGGCTGGCGTCGTCGGGCGTGGCCTGAAACTGTTCGTAGACGCGCTTCAGGCGGTCGGTGGCTTCGCGGTACTGGTCGGCGACGGGCCGCAGGCGCTCCTCGGTCAGGTCGAGCGCGTCCTGGGAGCGCCCGGCCAGCAGCAACACTTGCAGCCTGTCGCGGGCCCACATCGGCGCGCTGGGCTCCGCTTCGATCCACTCGTCGAGCAGGTGCAGGGCCTCGTCGTACTCGGAGAAGTCCACGTAGGTCTCCACGAGCCGACGGCGCTGGGCCAGGCGCGCGTCGTCGCTGAGCTTGCCGGCCAGCAGCCGGCGCAGGGCCGCCCGTCCTTCGTCGAGCCGAAAGTCCGCCAGGTAGCACTCGGCCAGCAGCGACTGCACATCCTGTCGATGGGGATAGCGCCGCGCGAGCGCCTCCAGGACCTGGAGGGCCGCGTCGTACTCCAGCCGGCGGGCCTGCACGCGGGCCATCAGCGAAAGCGCCCGCTCGTCGTCGGGGCGTCGCGCGAGGGCGCGCTGGGCGTAGCCGAAAGCCTCATCGGTGCGGCCCCGGACAAACAGGCCGGCCGCCAGCTTGAGGCCCGTCTCCAGGTCGTCCGGGAACTCGTCGAACTGACGGCGCAGCTCGGCCAGATGTTCTTCCTGGTACAGTACGCGCGCGTATTGCACGGTCGTGCGCGCGCGGCGCAGCGCGTCCTCGGGGATGTCGTGTCGCTCGGCCTTGCGGAATTGCGCGCGGGCCAGCTCCAGTTTGTTGCCGCCGAGGTAGCTGTCGATGAGCGGCTCGAGCGCGACGCCGCTGGTGGGATCGGCGTCGAGCGCTTCCTGGAAATAGCGTTGGGCCGCCAGGGTGTTGCCCATGCGGCGGTAAAGATCGGCCAGGGCGACGGCATACGCCGGCTCGTTCGGCTGGGCGCGGAGCGCGGCGCGGAACTCGGTCTCGGCCTCGTTGTTCTCGCTGAGACCGACGTGGGCGAGCGCGAGAACGTAGTGCGCCGCCGCCAATCCCGGCTGTGGCTGCAATGCGGCTTCCGCGTGCGCCTGCGCGTCGGCCCAGCGGTACTGGTCGAGCAGGAGGTGACTCCACGCGACGTGCGCTAGCGCGAATCCCGGCCGCGCGCTGACCGTAGCGTCGAACAACTTCTCCGCGAGCTCGGGCTGGTCTGCGGCGACCGCCGCGGTGCCGAGGACGAAGTTGGTGGCGAAGTCCGCATCCGCGGGGGCATTCAGCCGCGCTGCCAGCGGGGTCAGCTCGCCGGACGATTTCCAGTCCTTCAGCCACGCCTCGAACGGCGCGTACGGGACGTGAGTCAGGTCGGGATGTTTGCGCACGAACTCCATCAAAGAGATCAGCGCCGCCTCCGACTGGCCGGCGTCGCGCCGCGCGGCGGCCAGCGCCCAGGCTACACCCGGGTCGTCCGGTTCACGCGCGGCCAGGGAGCGCCACAGCCGCCCCGCGGCGGCGGGTTGGCCCGCCTCAGCCAGCCTACGCGCGACGGCTCGGGCCAGCTTGACCCACCGCTTTTGCGATACGTCAGCGGCAAGGTCGTCGGCCCACGCTTCGACCCGACCCGCCGCGATGCCGGCGGCTACGCCCACGCTCAGGACCGCGGACGACGCCGCGCCAAGATCCGGGTCACCCTCAGCGGCCTTCGTCGCGACCAGGCGCTCACGACAGAAATCGAAGGCCTCGGCGGCGCGGCTGGCCTCCAGGAGCGCACGGGCATAGAGTCGGTCGAGGTACGCGTCGTCCGGCATCCGTTCGCGGGCCTCCGCCGCGGCGTGAACGGCGTCATCCAGCCGCCCAAGGCGGTGCAGCAAGTCCAGCCGCGCTTCCAGCAGGCCGCGGGGCCGGTCCTGAAGAAGGGGGGCGATTTCGTCGGCCGTACGATGTTCCGGATGCGTTTCCCAGAGCGCCTCGTCGAGCCGCGCGTACGCCTCCGCGGCCGCACTCCAATAGCCGGCTTCGAGCAAGCCAGCGCCGAGCTGGTACCAGGCCGCGGTCGCGCGGGGGTTGTTGGGCTCGTCGGCGGCTACGAGCGTGGCGGTACGAAACTCGTCGATAGCGCGGTCGAGCTGACCCTGGCCGCGATACAGTTGCCCCAGCAGGTAGTGCACGTCTGCGGAGCGCGGCCGCAGCGCGGCGGCGTTCTCCGCCAACCCGCGTGCGGCGCCGGCGCTGCCCTGTCGATACTTGGCGAGCGCCATCAGGTAGAAGAGTTCGTAATAATCACCCTGCGCGAGCTCGAACGCCTGATCCAAGCGATCGGCGGCGCCGGCGTAGTCCTCCTCCTCCATCCGCTCCACCGCCGCCTGGTACAGATCACGAACCTCCGGCTGCTCATCGAGGGACCGCGCCGGCCGCGCCGCGCCGAGCGGAACGCCGGGCAGTTCGCTCAACGGCTGGCGCGCCTTCTGCGGAGCTTCGGCCGTGGTGCTGGCGGCCGGAATGGACGCCGTTTGGGCGGCGGCGATGCGGAACCCAGCGCCGCCGAGGGCAGCGGTCAGCAACAGCGGCCCCACGCGGGCGAGGGCACGCAGCGCCGCACCGCGGAGTTGAACCGGATTGCGGTCTCTCGTCATGGGAAGTACTCGGTGGCCCGCCAGTTGTGAGGGGCCGGCGCCCTTGTAGCCGCCCGGCCCCGTCGTTGTCCAGATGGGGCGCTGGGCCGCACTGGCCGGGCATGCCCACGCGCGTCGCGAATCACGCCGACTTGGCTGCGGGCTTGCGCTTGCGCGGCGCGGCGCGGGTCGAGCGCGGTGCGGGCCGACTGGCCCGATTACTCCGCGCGCGGGCGAGTTTGTCTTTGCGTGGGGTGCGCGGTCCCCGCGGCGTCGCGCCGGCGTGCGCCTTCGCAGAATGGTCCGCGCCGCGCGCGCCAGGCTCGGTCGGCGAAGATGGCGCGGCATGCAGCTCCGCAACTTCCGGCCCGTCGAGTTCGGACGGATCCAACGCCGGCTCGCCCGTCGCCAGGCCGACCAGCCGCAACATGTTGCGCGCCGTGCGGTCCGGGGGCACGCTTTGGATGCGCGGCACCTCACGGCGTCGAACGGCGTCGCCCAGCTCGCTCCAGGCCTGGCGTCGCAAGAGCGCGACGAACTCGAGCGCGTCTTCGGGGGCGATCTGCCGTTCCAGGAACGCTTGCGCCTCTTCGAGCGGGCAGCGTGCATCGACGACGCTTGCCTGCCGGGCGTAGGCCCACATGGCCTCGTCGAGCGGGACGGCGTGCTGCTGGAGCCCGAGCAGACGGACGCGGGCCCGCGTGTACGCCTCCAGGCCGTCGATCTTGTCCAGGTACGCGCGCACCTCCTTGTTCGAGAGCCCGGACAAATGCGCCAGCGTCACCGAGTGGTGCAGCGAGAAGACCTTATTGAGCGAGCGCGAGATGTCCTCGCACTTGAGCCGCCCGTCGGGATAATCGGCGAGCAGCTCGGCCAACTCGATCGACGGAATGACGCGCAGCTCGTTGTAGTCCACCACCATGCTGCGGACGCGGTCGAGCGCCTCGCGGGCCTTCGATTCCGGCGCGTCGCGCGACAGGATGCCCAGGACCATCTGGGTCACGGGGTCCCCGCCGGCCGGCGGGCTGACCTTGCCCAATTTGTTCTTGAGCGCACTGACCAGCGCCTTGAGGCGCCGGGCACACTGGGTCGCACCCCTCATCGCTCAGTCGTCCTGCTCTGCACTCGTCTGTTCGCCGTCGCCGGCCGGCGGCGCGGAATCCGCCCGGGACGCGTCCGCGGGCGGGGCGGCGGCGGGGCGCTCCCACGGGGCGGGTTCGCCCAGCTCGATCATGGCCTGATCAATGGCCTGCACGGTGCGAAACGCGCGCTGCACCGAATCATCCAGGATGAAATCCAGCCGCGGCACCTGCCGCAGAACCACCTGCTCGGCCACCAGGCCCCGCAAGCGGCCGGCGGCGCTGCGCAGGGCCTGCACACACAGCTTCTGGCGCGCCTCCGGCGCCAGGACGCTCACGTACACGCGGGCCACGGAAAGGTCGGCGCTGACCTCGACGCGCGTGATCGAGGTCAGCTTCTCGATCCGCGGGTCGTTCAACCGCCGCTGGATCGCCCGGGCCACGATGCCGCGGATCACGCTGCCAATACGCTCGGTTCTGCGGTTCATGTTGGTCGGGGCAGCTCCCGGCGCGCCGGGGCTAGCGCCAGTCGATCTCGTAGTCGACCAGCGACGCGTGCGGGAAGCTGCGAATCTCATCCACGATCTTATGCAGGGCGCTTTCGACGAAGCGCGACTCGTTGGCGATCATCGCCAGGCCCAGCGTGGCCGCCTGCCGGTGCTCCAGGTCGTCGATCTCGGCGATGGAAACGTTGTGCCGCCCCCCCAGGCGGTCCTTGAGGCTCTTGGTCACCCGCCGCTTGTCCTTGAGGGAGTGGGCCTCGAACAGGCCCAGCCTGACCCGTAGTACGCCGACCACCATACGCGTACCCTCACCGCGGCCGGCGGCGCGGCGTTACAAACTCTGAAGCTCTTCGACGACCTCGTAGGTCTCGACGACGTCGCCGGGCTTGACGTCGTCGTAGCCCTCCAGCTTCAGGCCGCACTCGATGCCGGTGCGCACCTCGCGGACGTCCTCCTTGAAGCGGCGCAGCGACTGGAGCGTGCGGCCCTCGACCACCACGCGGCTATCGCGGATCAGGCGGGCCTTGTGGCTCCGCACGATCGTGCCGCTGGTCACGTAACAGCCGGCCACGGTACCTACGCGGGTGATGTTGAAAACCTGGCGGACCTCGGCCGCGCCGCGCTGCTCCTCGCGCCGCAGCGGCTCCAGCAGCCCGGCCAGGGCCTTGAGCATGTCGTCGAGGATCTCGTAGATCACGCGGTACAGCCGGATCTCGACGCCGAGCTGGTCGGCCAATTGCCGGGCCCGCTCTTCCGGGACGATGTAAAAGCCGATGATGATGGCGTCCGAGGCGTGCGCGAGCTGCACGTCGGCCTCGCTGATGGCCCCGACCGCGGCGTGCAGGA
>Ga0214473_10003266_pt1 | contig 19732 bp, 14 predicted proteins | sample RVTome_7_FD_203509 | JGI IMG/M metagenome (GOLD analysis project Ga0214473, IMG submission 203509) | Soil microbial communities from uranium-contaminated site in the Upper Colorado River Basin, Wyoming, United States - RVT98D197 | ecosystem: Environmental > Terrestrial > Soil > Contaminated >... | reverse complement strand
TGAGGCGTATCTTTTTCGGGCTTAAAGCCCAACGACTCATAAAGTTTGAGCGCCCCGGCGTTTTCAATCGAAGGGGTCATCAGGTGTTTCGCCTCGGGCCACCTCCTTGACGCGGCCCCGAGCAAGGAAGCCAAGGCCTCCCCGGCCAGCCCCAGTTCCCAGCGTTCCGGCAAAAGCTTCAGGTCGTGGATGCAAAAACCATCGCGGTCGACCGCGGATATCTTCGATTCTCCCAAAAAAATTCCGTCTTTCCCTTCCAGCGCCAGATAAATATTATCTTTGTCCTCGGAAATCCGCCGCCGATAATCCCAATACCCTTCCCGGCCCCATCCGTGTCCGCCGGGGAACCCGACATGCTTCATCGCCTGCCCGGATTCACGGAGGGATTGTAATTTTTCGTAGCCCTTCTCTGTTTGGACGCAGAAATTGATTCTCTCGGAATCCATGAAAATTCCCCCGGTCCAAATATTCTTGAAAATTTTCATGATATCGAAAAAATCGCGGTACTCGTGGTGAAAACGACTGACCTTTTGAAGATGGTCTTTCAAAAACGATTTGGCAAAAATGATATCGGACTTCTCGGACGCGTGAACATCGGAATGACCGTCGCCGATGAATACCGCCGATTCGCATGCCAGGGATAAATTTCGTATATGATATCCTTTGCAATTAGAACATTGCCCGCATCCGAGCTCATAGTAGGGAAATTGCGCCGTAAGCCGACCGTTTGATAATACGGCTTTATTGGTGATTCTCCGCAGATGATCCAGGCCGGCCCTCTGCAATATTCTGTCGATATAAAAATCGAAACCCTCGGAGAGAATTATTATGTCGACTGATCTATCTTGCAGATAGGCGATAAATTCATTTAATCCGGCAGCCACGGGCTGGCTGTCAAGGAATTCATAGACGTCCGCTTGCGGCGGAGGAGACTGATTCCAGATTTCGCATTCCCCGGACAGGCATTCCAGCGAATTAATTTCCCCCCGGCGATACTTCGAAACAATGGTTTGGGTGGCGCCGCCGGTAAATTTTTTAAACAGCTCGTAGCCAACGTCGTTTGACGTTATCGTGCCGTCAAAATCAATAAAAACGCGCAACTTTACCTCGCCAGGAAGAAGGCCAGAACATAGATCCCCAGAATGATCAGGGAATAATAAAAAAGACGTCGATTGCCCGCGGCCAATGAAAATATCCCGGCCGTTATCAATCCCGCCGCGGGAGCGATAACCACAAGAGCGATACCGACAAGACTTATTCTTGCTCCCAACGATATTTTCAACACGTTCAGGATGGCCGCCGGGCATAATAACGCCATCGCCGAATATTCGAAAATTTTCAGCGTGCCGGCCACACGGTCAATAGTGTTATCGAGCTGGCCCAATCTCAAAAACCTTTCATTATCATCTTATACGCGGTGAAAAGCATTACGGCCACAAACAGAAATCGCAGCGCGAAAACGTTGATCCTGTATGAAAATATTACGCCAAGCCTGCTGCCCGCGGATATGCCTATTATCAGAGCCGCCGCTTTTTCGAGATCGACGTCGCCCCTGACGAGGTATACAATCGCGCCGGACGCGGCCGTAATTCCCACCATGTAGCTCGAGGTGGCCGTGGCGATTTTCAACGGGACGCCCATAATCAGATTCAGGACTGGAACTTTGATTATCCCCCCGCCGACGCCGAGCAGACTGGAGACGTTCCCGGCGAGATACGAAAGCCCCATCCCTATTGTCATATTATAGGGGTAGTTCGAGGCATTATTATCCTTGTCGGTTTCGCGGGGTCTGGCCATATTAATTGCGGCGTAAACCAGTATCGTCCCAAAGAGCAGGTATATTATATGATTCGGGATAACCCCCGCCATGATCCCTCCGCTAAGGGCTCCGGCCACCGTTACGGTTTCCAGGGTCATACCTAATTCCAGGTCGGCCCTTCCCGATTTCAAAAACTTGGCGGCCGCCGCCGTTGAACCCGCGGCCACCCCCAAAAGCGATATTCCCACCGCTCCGGTCACCGGCAATCCGAAAATCAGGGTCAGAATCGGCACGATGATTATCCCGCCTCCGAGCCCCATGAGAGAGCCGACCAGACCCGCCAAAAGGCCGGTCGCGACCAGATAAATAGATTGCATCAACCCGAATTTACGGGATAAGGGGGAAAAAGGCAAGAATCAGCGCTGAGCAAATATCGACGAATATTTCTGGGCGCTTGAGAGAATCCCGATAGCCGCCGCTATCCGGGGCTGTTCCGAAATCCATTTCTGGTAGAGCGTCTTTTCGCCGAATTTCTGGAGAAGAACCTCTTCCTCGATCGCCTCGCCTACCTCCCGGTAATTCGAATCAAAATTCGATTGTTCCCTTGACCGCAATCTGGAATCGAGCACGGCCAGCGATTTCTCGCTTTCCGGGTCATGGAAAGTGACGCTATTTTTTAGATTGTTATAGGCGGCACGATCCTGTTCCTCAAAGCGGAAATCGCGATCCCGGATGTACTCTTTGAATTCCGCTATGATCTTATCATCGATTTTGAAACCCGGCTGAACGTCGTTTTTCCTGATATAAGCCGTGGCAAAATCAAAAAAGCAGGCTTCGCGTCGCAAAGCCTCAACGTATTCGGATTCGTCCTCTTCATCGACATAAATATCCGGCGTTATCCCGCCGCCGCCGAAAACCGGGCGTCCAGACTCTGTCATATACAGCGAATCGGTATCGTAATACTTGCCTCCGTTAACCGTCAATTCAAAAGTCGACCAATCGGGGATCTGCAGGCAGCGCCCCGACGGTAGATGATAACGAGAGGTCGTAATCTTCAAAGCCGACTCGTTGCCAACCATAAGTATTTGCTGTACAAGCCCTTTACCGTATGACGAGCCCCCGATTATAACCCCTCTATCGTGATCCTGGATAGCCCCGGCAACGATCTCCGCGGCGCTGGCCGTTTGACTATCAATTATGATTGCCAGGTCTCCTTCGGCAAAAACCGGGCCGCCGGAGGCGGCATAAGAAGCGATCAAGGCCCCGTCGCGGCCTTTAGTCTCGACTATAATGGAGTTTTCCGGCAGGAATAGACTGGCTACTTCTATGGCTTCCGACAACAGTCCGCCAGGGTTATCCCGAAGGTCGAGTATCAGCGATTTCATGCCCTTTTTCCGAAGGTTTATAATGTTCTTCCTCAAGTCCAATCCGCATTTCTCGGAAAACCGGGCCAACCTGATATAGCCGATTTCAGGGGAAACCAGGTCGCAATAAGGAATCGATTCAATTTCAACCTCGTCGCGATATGCCGTTACCGTGAAACTACCCTCCCCGGGTCGCTCGATCAAAAGCTTCACGGGACTCCCCTTCTTCCCTTTTAGCAGCATTCGGATATCTTTGATCTTCATCCCCGTGGTAGCCGAGGAATCTATCTTCAGAATCTTATCTCCCGGTTGAATCCCCGCTTTATATCCGGGGGTCCCCTCGAGCGCCGATGTCACGGTCAGGGTATCATGATGATATTCCAGGTAAACACCGATCCCCTCGATTTTGCCGTCGGTGGCTTGCTGTAATTGAAGAAAATCGGCGCCCTCCAGGTATTTTGTATATTTATCGAGCTTTTCAAGCATTCCGTCGATACCGGCTTTTACCAGCCTGGCATGGTCGATATTTTCGACATAATTTTGGTCCACCAATAAGGCTATCCGGTCGAAAAGCCGAATATTCGCAAAAATCTCTTCCGACGACGACCAGGTAAAACCCAGAGCTATAGCGCCCAGAACCACCAGGCTGGTGGTCCAACCATATTTGCTTAAAACTGTCAGGATTCGACGTGTAGTTTTCATATTTGCAGGCACGGCGCGTTTCGCGCCATACTGATTTTCTATCGACAGAAAGGCGGCCCGGGGACATGACTGCCGATCGCGACTATCATATTTGTTTCAGGATGCAATGCGCTCTTGCTCAAATCTGGGACAGAGCGAGAATCCCGACTTCCTGGCGTCAGGATGACGCCCCCACGGAGGGTTTTCATTTTGACGTGAATCGCGAATCTCTCCCGGGGATTGACAGCCCGGCCATGATCTGCGGCAGGCGCTAAAATGACGTATTCGAAATGATAATTACCATGGTTTTTGCCGGGGCGAGGGAAAAAGCCCCAGGCGGCGCACACAAAGAAGAAACGGATTGCAATTTTGGGAATATTTATTAAATTATATGGTATTAGGAAATAGTGCGGTTTGGTTGGGAACGGGAAAATGCTGAGAATCTTATTAATGATAATAGCGGTTGCGGCATTTACCCCCGCCCGCGCCCAATGGGCCGAACCTATTAGGATCTCAAATGGATTAGGCCTTCTTGGACCAAGGATTATTACTGTTGATAAAATGATTCATGTTGTGGCCAGCGGCGGTGCAGGGGGCGCGTGTTATTTTAGATCCTCAGACAATGGTGAATCATGGTCGGAGCCAGTCATCTCACCAGAATCATGTTATGGAGGATCTGAAACACCTGACATCTCCACTCTCGATGGATTATTGCACTTTATTCGGAAAGGACAATTGCCGAATGATGCCCGGTTTCAGATTTTTCATTTTTCTAATAATGATAGCGGAACTACATGGGGTTATACTTAATACAAATGCTTTTGCCTCATTATATTGAAAAATTGTCAGAATCTCGTGATTTTAGATGCGGAGGTCCTATGCGTTGTCGGATAAAGATAATGATGACTTTTTTGGCGGTATTTCCGATTTCGGTACCTTTCCACGCGGCAGCCTTTGGACAAAGCATCGAGTATGCAGGCTCTACTCTATGGAGCGGTGTTAATGACGTGAAAATTGGCGGAAGCTATGCCTATTGCGCGTTTGTGAATGGATTGGTTATTTTGAATATATCTAATCCAGCCTCTCCATCATTTGTGAGTCAAACATGCCTCCAGGAAGAAGCAAAGGCAATAGATGTCGCGGGTGATTACGCTTATATTGCCGGAGAATCCTCACTCCAGGTCATAAATATATCCGATCCGGCCCGGCCCGTATTAGCGGGCGAATGCCCTGCGCGGGATAAAGTCAAGGCTGTCTTTATTTCCGGTAATTACGCCTACCTGGCCGAGGGCTTTTCCGGCCTGCAGGTTATAGACATTTCCAATTCGGCCAGTCCCGAATTGACGGGAAGCTATGATACGCCTGGCTCGGCAGGCGGCGTTTTCATATCGGGTAATTACGCCTATATCGCGGATTGGTACGGGCTCCAGATCATAAATGTATCGAATCCGACAAATCCTTTATTTGCGGGCAGCTATGATTCGCTACACTATGCCGAGGATCTTCTGGTTACTGGTGATTATGTTTATATTCCAGATGCGTTTAATGGCCTCCGCATTTTAGATGCCTCAAATCCGGCCGCTCCTGTTTTGGCGGGCAGGATCGATTCCCTTGGCTGCGCCATGGGCGTTCATGTCAATGGAAACTATGCTTATGTGATAGATATCATAAACTCCCGCCTGCATGTCGCTGATATATCCAACCCCGCCAGTCCGGTTTTGGCGGGACATTGCGATATGCCCGGCAGGCCTGATGGAATTGTTGTTTCCGGCGACTACGCCTTTGCGGCAGAATATGAATCTGGCATACAAGTAATAGATGTCTCCAACCCCTCGAATCCAGCATTGGTTGGAAGATATGATACGCCTGGTCTTGTCCTTAGCGTTTTCGTTTCCGGCAATTATGCCTATGTCGCGGATTTTAATTTTGGCTTGCGTGTGCTGGAGATCTCTCATCCAGCCAACCCGCTACTGATAGGAAGCCAAAAAATTGAAGGTCGCCCATGTGATGTTTTTGTCTCGGACACCTATGCCTATATAGCTGATGCGGATTCCGGCCTGCGAGTCTTGGACATTTCTGACCCGGCCAATCCTCATTTAGTTGGAACGTTTGAAAAGTCAGGCAGAGCTCATCACGTTTTTGTGTCGGGCAATTTCGCATATATGGCCGGGGATTCCAGTCTCCTTATTATGAACGTAAGCAATCCTGCCAATCCTGAGTTTGCGGGAAGCTATCATCTACCCTATATCGGTGATATTTTTATCTCTGGCGGTTATGCTTATATAGCTGATGGTGGATGGGGTTTTCAAATTTTGAACATTTCCAATCCAGCGGCTCCGGTATTGGCAGGGCGTCTTAAAATACGGGGGGAGGGTAGGGGATTATTTATAAACGATAATTATGCTTATATTACCGGCAAATTCCCTGGCTTTCAGGTGATTGAGGTTTCCAATCCGGCCAATCCCGTATTAGCCGGAAGCGTGAATTTAGGGCGAGGAACCACGAAAGTGATTATCTCCGGCAAATACGCTTACGCATTATATCATGGCCTGCAAGTGCTGGACATCTCAACGCCTACTACGCCTGTCGTAATTGCAAGTTACGAAATTCCGGGCGGGGCTGGAAATGTCTACATATCCGGCGACTATGCGTATGTGGCCGCCGGCCGCTCGCTTATGATTCTCAGATTTCAAGCGGCGAGTGGCCGATAACGGTGGAGATATGGAGCATTAATTGGGAATTTGAAGATATAACGCAAGATCCCTACCTGCTAAAGATTCAAAATTCATATCTTTCGGTGGCGACATCGCTCTATTCACGGCCCTGCATCAGATATTTATAAGCCTTCAAAACGGATAAGATCGCTTCTGGAATATCGTTTGCATCCAGGCTATGAGCGTCGCTGCAGTCGCCGCTTCTGCTTTTGTAAGTCCTATCCAAAACAACTTTAACCGATTCAGAAATATTTCCATTTTCATCCTGGTGTTGCTTCTTCCAAATAGCAGCTCTAACTGAGCCAACCTTTTTGTTTGCCAATTGTCTGTTTCTGTTTTCATCCATTTTAACGCTTCCCGGGGGATTACTGTCAGAAACCCGAACGAGGAATCCCTATCAATATTATCAGCAGTGAATTTGCTGAACTGTAAGAATTGAATCGTTCAGTTCCTTATCGATAAGCTCCAGATACCGCTTATATTTGACAATCAATCCACCTCAAAACTCTACCACGATTAGACTTCTATATTTGAAGAAGAGCTGTGCAATCATAACGGCGGCGGCTCCACCGATTGCCACTATTCTTTTAACGACGGTGGACGACAACATCGGTCTTCTCCTCCACCATCGGGAAATGATTTTATTTTTCTATTTACAACCGATTTCGAAATAAATTATATTCCCGTCATGCAATCCAAACGTCTGGGTATCGATATCGGTTCCGTTTCACTATCGGCTGTCGTTCTCGATAGCGACAATAACCTGATCGAGTCGATTTATATCCGCCATAAAGGCGATCCCATTTTACACACCACCCGGGCGGTATCGGAATTAATCGAAAAATACTCGCCGCTCGAGCTATGGGGGTTTACCGGCGGGGGGGCGTCGCAATTCGCCCGGGCTCTTGGAGCGCCGTATATCAACGAATTCACGGCAATCGGGGCCGCGGTTGCCCGTCTATTACCCGAGGTCCGATCGATATTCGAGATGGGCGGACAACAGGCCAAGTATATCCACCTTTCCTCGCTCGGCGGGTCCAGCGGGACTCTCGACGATTTCGCGGCCAGCGGTCTTTGCGCCGCGGGCACCGGCTCGTTCCTCGATCAGCAGGCCACCAGGATCGGGATAACGATCGATGGAGAGTTCGGGGAGTTGGCTGTTAACTCGAAAAATCCGCCGCATATCGCCGGGCGATGCTCCGTATTCGCCAAATCCGACATGATTCACCATCAGCAGCGCGGCGTGCCGGTGGGCGATATTATTGCGGGGCTGTGTTACGCTGTCGCCAGAAATTTCAAGGGAAGCATAGTCAAATCAAAAAAGATCGAAACCCCGGTGGCCTTTGTGGGCGGGGTGGGCTCCAATCCCGGAGTAATAAGAGCGTTCAAGGACGTATTCGAATTGTCCGACGATCAATTCATCGTTCCCCCCTGGCACAACCTGGCGGCGGCCATCGGGGCGGCCCTACTGGCGGAAAAATTCTCGGTCGATATCGAACGATTCAATGAGATAGGGGCTAAGACCAAGACGATGTACGCGGCCAACATGCCCCGCACCAACCGCCTGCGCTATCATCATGATTCGAGCAAGCATTATGAAAAGACAATAAACGAGCAGGAACCCCGGCGGGATATCAAGAAGGGCTATCTCGGTATCGATATCGGATCGCTTTCCACAAATCTCGTTTTGATGAGTGTCGAGGGCGAAGTTATCTCGCGCCGCTACCTGATGACCGCCGGCAGGCCTATCGAAGTGATGCAGCGCGGACTGGAAGAGATCAGAGGCGAGATTGCCGACGATTTCGAGGTGCTCGGGGTGGCCACGACCGGTTCGGGACGCTACCTGATCGGGGAATTGGTGGGCGCCGATATAATCCGCAACGAAATCACGGCTCAGGCCGCCGGAGGAGTGAAGTTTGTAGGCGACGTCGATACGATATTCGAAATAGGCGGTCAGGACTCCAAATATATCAGCCTGGAAAACGGAGCGGTCGTCGATTTCGAAATGAACAGGTCGTGCGCCGCGGGAACGGGATCTTTCCTGGAGGAACAGGCGGAACGTCTCGGCATCGACATCAAATCCGATTTCGCCAATCTCTCTTTCGCCGCCGAAAGCCCCGTATCGTGCGGCGAGAGATGCACAGTATTTATGGAGTCGGACCTGATTCGGTTCGAGCAGGGCGGCGCGGAGAAAGCCGAAATCGCCGCCGGCCTCGCTTTCGGAGTCGTGCATAATTACCTCAACAAAGTGGTGGGACGAAAAAAGATCGGAGATCGCATACTTTTCCAGGGTGGCGTGGCCTGGAATAAGGCCGTGGTCGCCGCTTTCGAGAACGTGGTCGGCAAAGAGATAATCGTGCCGCCCCATCACGATATCACGGGGGCTATCGGGGCGGCGATACTGGCTCAGAACGCCAATATCAGTAAAAGCGCTTTCAAAGGATTCGAAATAGCCCGTCGCAAAATTCACCAGGAAACATTTCTTTGCGAAGATTGCGCCAACATGTGCAATATCACCAAAATCAACGATAACGGCAGGGAATTATACTACGGTTCGCGCTGCGAAAAATACGATACCGAACGCGGCGTGACCAATATCCACCCCAACCCGGTGACCATCCGCAACAAGCGGGCGCTGGCGACCTTTCCAAAAGCTTCCATCACGAGGAATATCAAGGTCGGCTATCCCCGGTCGCTGGCCAACTGGGAATATATGTTCCTCTGGCGCAAGTTTTTCTCCGAACTCGGATGCAGGGTAATTATCTCCCGCAACAGCACGGGGGAATTGATTAAGGAAGGGATCGAATCGGTGGGCGCCGAGACCTGTTTCCCGGTAAAGGTTGCGCATGGACACTTGCTCGATCTCTCCCGACGGGATCTCGATTTCATATTCCTGCCGTCGATTATAACCGGGACGGATAAGGCCGCCGGCTCTTACAAGAATTATTATTGCCCTTATGTCCAGGCATTCCCTTTTATCGCCATCAGCGCTCTTGAAGATCGCCTGGACAAAACCAAATTGGTTACGCCGGTGATAAGGTTCGATGAGGGTGTCACGGCTGTATCGAAGGTTCTCCACGCCTCCCTGAAAGAACGGGGTTTCGGCAGCGGCGAAATCAAAGCGGCCCTGGAGACGGCCTTGACGGCTTTCGAAGAACACAAAAAAGAGCTTATCGAGGCGGGACGCGAATTCATGGCGAGGGTTACGCCGGAAAATCCGGGAATATTGCTGATCGGACGACATTACAACAGCTTCGACCCCGGTATCTCCATGGATCTGGCCCAGAAACTCACCGAGCTAGGCGTGACCGTGATTCCGTTCGATATGGTGGAAATGCCCAGGGAGAATTTCGAATTTCTTTACTGGCAGAGCGGGCGTCGAATACTCAGAGCCGCTCGTCTGGCCCGACAGACGCCGGGGCTTTTCCCCATTTACGTGAGCAATTTCAGCTGCGGCCCCGATTCGTTTATCATCCATCATTTCAAACAGATTATCGGGCAGAAACCGCACATGATATTAGAGCTCGACGAGCATTCCGCCGACGCCGGTATCATTACCAGGTGCGAGGCCTTTCTGGATAGTCTGCCTAAAAAGGATAGACAATATTCGGAAAAATCGATTCTCTTCAAATCCAACGGTTTCAAACGCAAGCTATTGATACCGCGAATGGCCGATCATGCCGAAACCTTTGCCGCGGCCTTCAGGGCCTGCGGTCTGGAGGCCGAAGTCTTACCGGAAACCGACAGCCGGTCACAGGAATTGGGACGTAAACTGACCGGAGGACGCGAATGTTATCCGGCGGCGCTGACATCGGGGGATCTGGCCCGCGAGCTCGAGAAACCGGGCGTCGATCCCAATCGGATAGCGTTTTTCATGCCCACGGCCGGAGGGCCATGTCGGTTCGGACAATATCATCATTTACATAAACAGCTCCTGGAAAACCTGGGCTACGGCGATGTCCCGATATATTCCCCCAATTCCGAGGACTCTTACGGCGAATTCCCGGAAACCAACGGTAATTTCCGACGGATTGCCTGGAGAGGTTTCGTGGCGACCGATTACCTGCAAAAATTCTTATTGAAATCGAGGCCCTACGAAAGGGAAAAGGGATCGGCAGATAGGATTTATCGGCGCTGTCTCGACGAGGCTGTAAGGGATATTGAAAAGCAGGAAGGAAACGGCCTGGCCGAGATAGTCCGCGACGCTCTACTCAGTTTCAGCGAGATTGTCGTGCGCCAAGGTAAACGACTGCCTGTTATCGGCGTGGTGGGTGAAATCTATATCCGCAATAATCGCTTCTCCAATAATCACCTCGTGGAAAAGCTCGAATCTCTCGGCGTCGAGGTCGACCTGGCTGCCTTCTCCGAATGGATTCATTACACCACCGAAATGTACAAAGTAGACTCTTTCAGGAAACGTTCGTTCAGAGAGCTTCTCGACGCCTATCTAAAGAATTTCTTCCAAAAACGGGACGAAAAATTGATCCTAAGGCACATCGAACACGGTCTCAACGGGGAAACCGAAACGCCGATAGGACAACAGCTCGAATACGCTATGCCTTATCTCCCGATAAGTGTCGGCGGGGAAGCTATGCCCGCCATAGGCAAGGCCATCGACATGATGAAAAGGGAATGTTCCGGGATTGTAAATACTATGCCCTTTACCTGCATGCCCGGCAATATCGTGACCGCGATATCGGCCCGCGTTTCCAAGAACAACGATGATTTTCCCTGGCTGAATATCGCTTATGAGGGCGACGGCGGCGATCACGACCTGATCAAGCTCGGAGCTTTTGTAGAAAGTGTCCGTTCGTGGGACTCGAGCCGGAGCCGCGACGATTCTTAGAAGCTCCCATTTATCGAGATATCTCGTCAATCGTGAACTAATAATACCATGTCTTTTTCTCAATAATGCATCAATTATTCCGTCGGGTGGAACGGGAAGGTCCCTTTCAATCGCGCTTTTCCCCGGCTCGGCCATAAAGGTCGAGAATTTTATTATTGCCTAAAATGAGGCTATCTCCCACAATTGGCAATGGTGAAAGGAATTCCTGTCAAATCGAATCATCATTGGAATATCGGCTGTCTTTTTTCGTATATCAGATGGAGGTCGTAGATGTCGTCGGCGCTGGAAATGCCCGACGGTCTTTTGGTTGATCTGGCCATCGGCGGCGACGAAAAAGCCTTCAGGGAGCTTCTGCGAAGGTATCGGGAAAGGATTTTGGCTATAAGTTTACGAATGTTGAAAAACAAAACGGAAGCCGAGGAGGCGGCCCAAGACAGCTTCGTTAAGATCTATTTTCATCTGGCCGATTTTGATAAAACCCGTGATTTTTCCGCCTGGGCTGCGGGAATAACCATTAATGAATGTCGGGATCGCTTGCGAAAAAGATCCCGGTCTCAAAAGATCTTCCGGGAGATAGGGGAAAGCGACACCGATTCCCAACAGGTCCTCCCGAACGACGAATTCGCAATCAGGGCTAAAATCGAGGCGGTGGAGATCGGTATCGAACAGCTTCCCCTAAAACTTCGCGAGGCGCTTGTTTTAAGGGCATATGCCGATTATTCTTATGAGGAGATCGCAGCGATATTGACGATCCGCATCGGCACCGTGATGTCGCGTCTGCACAGAGCCAGACAGCGGCTGATCGAGATTTTAAAACACGGAACGGAAAATTGAACGAGTGCGGCAAAATAGAACGTTTTCTCTGGGATTACCCCGATATATCGGCCGACCAATATGATCATGTTTCCGCTCACCTGAAATCATGTCCGGATTGCCAAGAGGCGCTGGCCACGATCAGTATTTTGAAGGAATCCCAAAAGGCCGACAGGACGCATATCGCTTCTATCGATACTGACGATTTTGACAACGTCGTGATTAGGAAAATCCGCGATCGGAAAACCGCTGTCGCCGCCGGGTCGGAAAACAGGAAATTCGCATATCGGATGACGGTTTCGGTCGGTCTGGCCGCCGCGATTGTCATTTTCATGATTCTTTCAATCTCTGATCTCGGGAATCTCCCGGTCTTTAGAGAAGCGGCCGACACGACCATGAAACAGCCCGAGGAAAATTATAATATTATTGACATTCGGCTGGCCCCTCGACCAGCAGATCGGGAAGCGCCGGCGGCCCGGTATGAGGCCGAAGAAAAACAACGAGAGTCGTTTTCCGTTCTCGACAAGCCGGTAACATCCCCTTCTCCGGAATCGGTCAATATCGAGGCGGTCTATTTAAGCGACGAAACGGTCCCGATATTATCTCAGCAATCGAGAGCATCCATATCCGAGGTGTTTATGGATACCGGCCTGATCCAGGCCGCCGAGACGCCGCGCGGCATGTTGGTCACGGTCGAGAAGATGCCCAAGCCCATAAGCCTGACTCCGCCGGAATACCCCGTCTGGGCGAAAAAACGCGGTCTTTCATGTGTGGTCTGGGTAAAAGCCAGAATCGACGAGAATGGAAATGTCACGACCGCCCAGATCGTCTCAAGCAGCATAACCGGCGCCGGATTCGAGGAAGCGGCCCTGGAGGCGGCCCGGATCAGCGCTTATCATCCGGCCGAATCAAACGGAATAAGATTGCCGGTCTGGATAATGTATCCCGTAAAATTCATTTATAAGAAATAGAAAAAGGTCCCCCCGAAGGGGGACCTTGAAGCGGCAAACCCTGAATATCCTCTGGAGGGGGATAGAAGACATCCCGGGCCTATTGCCGCACTACTTCACAATTAATCGGCCCTAGTGACAACGTTGTCGCCGGTCGTGTAATCGGTATTCAACTCGATCTTCTGCTCCACAGGGTCGCCCTGCGTCTCATCGGATACGGTCGGCAGTTTCGCTCCGCAACCAGCGATACCCGAAACCATTATGGTCATGATCGCCAGGGCGGCAATAATCCACTTGTTCATGATGATGCCCTCCTTTTAAAATGTCAAGTATTATTTATCTTTTTTGGACGACGGCCCCTTATCAGGCGCGTTAATTGAATCCAGCAGCCAGTTCGGCCTAAAAGCCTTCTTAAGTCTCTCGATCCTCTCTCTGGTGACCGCCGGATTGCTTTTCCGTTTTGAATCATCAGCCTCCGAGATAGACTCGTCGATTTTGTCGTCGACTTCAGCAACTACCTTATCCGGCATTTAAATCGCCTCCTTTAACATCCCTTAACATCCTTTATCACTTTAACTTCAGCATTTTCATGGTTTCCGAGTATCCGGGGCTTGATAATCTATAGAAATATACCCCGGAACTGACATTTATTGATTGCGAATCTTTTCCATCCCATCTGAATCCATAATGACCGGGTGTCAGGACATTATCTACCAGCGCCCTTATTTTTTGTCCATTCAAATTATAAATTTCAAGTTTCACCGCGACCTCGGTCGCCACCTCTATTTCTATCATGGTTACGGGGTTGAATGGATTGGGAGCGTTCCCCAGAAGTTTCAGATGAGCCGGGAATATGGGCCTATCACCCGCGATATCTTGAGGCGAACCGACCGCGATATCGGCGGTCATTGTCATCCCTGAATTACTTATATTAACCACGGAGACCAAAGTTCCGGTTCCCGAATACGAATTGGAATTGGGCGAGGATGACGAAGAAAAAGTTCTGTTCACGACAGCGCCGGGATACGGATCGCCGATATCGCCATCATCGATATTATGTTCCATTTCCCATAGATTGTCCGCCGGAACCAGGGCTACTTTATAATGGCTGACGTTCCCCGATCCAGGCCACCATTCGCTGTCATTATTAGTCTTGGTTTCATCTATATGCCAGATCAAGAGCCCCGCTGCTGGAAGGTATGAATCGTAGCCGGTCTTCTGTCTGTTTTCGGCCAGGAAGTACTCGCTGCCGGGAGAACCATTTGTCCATAGCTTATAGACGCTGGAATTCGTCTCTACCTGGGGGAAACTCACGTTGTTCTGGTCCACCGCCGGTATCGTCGGGGAAACGAATCCCAGAAAGATCTTCGACCAGGCGTCGAAATGAGCCGGCGATGATCCATTTACTCCGTTCCAGCTGCCCCCGGCCATGATGCTCCAGTTGCCGGCCCCTTTTGAGGTGTAATCGGTATCGTAAAGATCGGGCAAACCGAGAACATGACCTAGTTCGTGCGAGTAAACGCCCAGGGTTATGTCTCCGGGAATCGACCAATACTCCGGATTCATAGAATAGGTATTGATATAGACGCCGTCTTTCAGGCGTGGGGATATCGCCCATTGATGCGACCAGATATCGTTGTTGCTGCCGGTGAATTCGGCCCCGGGCCCCGAATGAGCCACTATCAGTCCGTCGACATAACCATCGCTGTCGTTATCAAATTGGGAGAAATCTACCAGGGGATTGGCCAGGTCGACCAGATCCTCCACCAGCTTCTGGGCATTTTGGGGATAAGTACCCAGACCGTTTTGACCGTTGGCATAATAGGCGTAGGTTTGCGGCGCGCGGTACCAACCCAGCGCCGACGGGTATGTCGGGCAGGTTATGATAAGGGCGCCGTATGAGTTTTCCGCATAGTAATTGCGCACGCTTCCGTTGATATTGACATATACCAGCGTATCGAAATCGGCCGCGTTTACCGAAGCCGCCTTATCCGAAAAATCCACAAGCAAAGTCAGGATCTTGAAATTGCCGGATACGCCGGGCTTGGCGAAAAATCCAGCCTGGCGCAAGAACGATTCTCCGCCGGCATCGACCCCCGCCGCTCGAAGCTCTTCCCTGTTCTGAAGATAATAAGGAACTTCTATCTTCCCCAGTATGATCCGCCCTGTCATTCCAGGATGCGGCGGCATGGTGTTTGCCGGGACAATGGCCAGGAGGATCAGGCAGCTTACCAGCGCCGTTCTCCATCTTTTTCCGAATCCATTTGATTTTATTGTGAACATTGGTTTTTCCTTATTTAAAACAACAAGCCCATGCCCAGCGCCAGCTGCGCACCTTTGGTATCTGTGGGTATCGGCGAGCCGGAATTAGCCACTCCCAAATCGAAATTAAAGGGCCCGAAGTGTAATCCGAATCCGAACGAATAGGTCGAGCCGAGGTTGCCGCCGAGGGCCATGCCGGCCCGCAGAGGGAGCTGGCTGATAAAGCGATATTCCAACCCGGCCGCGATTCTCGGGTTTATCCCCTGTCCCGGCCTGATAGTCAGGGCCTGGGACCAGTCAATCGACCAGGTTAGTTTTTTATATTGTCTGGCCAGTCCGAGCTTAACTACCGACGGCAAGTCCGAGGAGAAACTTTCTACCGAATAAGTGGTATCGCTCGAGGTTACCAGCGAATCACTCATGGTGCTGTCGGACGCCGATTCGATAGTGATCGGCTGCATATCGAACATGAAATATGTTTCCTCGGTATCGGTGTTCCAGATCAGCTTGCTGTAGGCGTTTTGCCAGGCCGCAGAGAAATACCAGCTCTCCAGGAATCGCACCGCAAGACCCATATCAATCGCGTAGCCGGAACCTCCCAGGGCGGTGCGCATGGTCATGCTGCCGCTTCCCACGAAACCCGTATCGGTGGTGGAGACTCCCCCCTGCGATTCGAGGATCTTCTGATAGGCAATGCCTCTAAGATAATGGGCGCTGCCGCCGACTGTGAACTCCCCGCCGTTCCATTGCATTATCGCCTGGCCGTAGGATAGAGCGGCGTCGCCTATGCCGTATCCCTCGCTCCGGGTGTTGGACAGCGAAACATCACGCATAACCGCGTTACCGTAAAACAAGAGTTCGAACGGGTCGCGATCAAGATTCGCTTTCGAGGCGGCGTAGGCTTTATATGTAGCCGCGAAATTTCCCACGGAGAAATTGAGCAGCGATGCCTCTGCCAGGACGTCAAGCGAAAGGCCGTCGGAAGGTATGGAGTTTATGATATTTTCCTTATCTCCGTCGGTGAGGAATTTACCCGAATATTTGTTGTAGTCGGATAAAGTGAAGCTGTTGTTTCGCAGCCCTATCCCGACATTGAAAAGGTTGATCGAGAAACCCTTGCCGTCGGAAAGACCGAGGTTGGCCGGGTTCCAATAGGGAGCTTCCAGGTTTCGGGCCAGGGCGGTGTAGGCGCCCCCCATAGCAATCGCTCTGGGATTCGACTCGCCCCAGCCGAAAGCGGGACCGGTAGCCGCAGCCGCGAGAACCAAGCCGAGCAGCGTTATTCGCGAATGTTGTCTGATATTCATAACCCCTCCTATTGATTGTTCCAGAGATTTTCGCCGACCTGCAATTGTATTCTGGCGTTCGACTTGATATTGATATAGTCTGCGCCGAGCACCTGTACGCCCAAAGAATCGGTCGGCAAAAGATTAATGATCTGCCCGAAATAGAGCGTATCGTTATCGAAAATGCTCAGTTCATTGTTGTCGAGCGAATCGGAAATAGTGGATATGACCGATTCGACCACGTGGCCGTTTCCATCGACAATACCCGGCTCCAGCGCATAAGGACCAAGTACCAGCGTACCGGGGTCGCTATACAGGGTGGAATCGCCGACCAGCCCGACATAAAGCGTCATGGCCAGACCCAGCGGCAGATGGCTGTCAAATTCGACATTAATAGCGCCGTATTTGAAAGTCGTACTGAAATCGTCGGGCCGCGAATCCGGATCGATGCTGGTATCGTTTATATCAAGATCGACTGAAATGGTATCGGAGATGGCCAGGGCGAACGGTGAGTAGATTTCGAAGTCGCCGTATAAATTATCGTTGGCCGTGATAGTGGCAAGACTGAAGTCGGGATTCATGATGGCGTCGCCATATATCGTCATCTGTTGAGGAGGCGGGTTGAGAAAGTCTGATAGTTCCTGCGAGCCGACAGTTATAGTGGTCAGCCGCGCCGGCGCCGACGGAGAAGATTTGCCATCGACACGTCCGGAAATATCTATTGAATTTCCGCCGCCCGAGAGCGTCAGGTTGATATCGGCCGGCACCATGCTGTTGTTGTATAGATTCAAATTCAATACAGCCTGCGTCAGCCTTGCCTGATCCAGCCCCTGGGGGATATCCACGGTTCGCTGCATCGAGTCAATTACAATACCGGTCGGTTTGATCTGCCCCGTAATCGATTCAAAAATAATGTCTGAAACCGTAGAGTTGACGACAACACTGTCGCTCGAGTTAATTATATTCTGTCCCGGAGCCGAGGCAGGCGCGTCGGCGTCGAAATCGACATAAACAAACTGAAGGCCGCCGCTGTCGGTGGGAGTAAAGTCGTAACCCGCAAGATCGACAAAAGCCTGAGACGTCGTTCCCGGATTAACCGACCTGCTTACCTGAAGATTGTTGCCGCCGCTTTGAAAATTCAACGACGAAATGAGTACGGTAAACGGAATCTGCGTATCGTTGGTAATATCGAATTGGATGGAGCCGGAAGCGATCGTCGACGATACAACCATAGTGGAGTCGCTCAAGGCCGTGTTCACAGTTTTTACGATATTTATAGCCGGTGTTTCCGCTTGCGCCGCCGTTACCGTAATATTCCCCGGGAATGACATGGTGGCGTCAAGATTTTGCGAACCGGCGTTAATCAATACTCCGCCCGGCGTATATCCGTCAAAATCCATAGAGAAGAAATTCGATATCGATTGTCCGGAAAGATCGATTGATTGGGTCTCGGTTTCCAGATAGGACAGACCGTTGACATAAGTGGCTACTCCCACAACGTGCAGGTCGCCCTGATCTATAACTGTAACCACGAAAGTGTCGAGATCGACCTCCAGACCATTGTAAAAAGTCAGATCGAGCGTGCCCGATTGAACGTCCATCCAGGTGAATTGGCTTACCGCCGGCAACGGCTGTGTGTAACTAAACGCTGACGGCGCGACAACTCCGAGGTTAACCGGCAGAACGTCGTTTACATTGGTGGTAGCGTACTGGCTGCCGGGAGGCGCGATATCGACTGTCCCCATGGAATCCTGAAAATCGATGGTCGTGCCATTAAAGGTAAGATTATTGTCGACCGCGAAGGTATCGATGTTCTGGGATATGGCGAATGCCGGATTCCCCAGGCTGTCGCTGACAAAAAGCGAATCATCCAGCTTCTCCAACAACTGAGAAATATCGTAGGTCTTATTGGAGATAGGAACTTCCCACGTAGTTATCCACGATGGAGATTCCGGCTTCTTGACCGAACATCCCGATAAAGCGAATAAAACCAGCGACGGGATTATCATAACGCATGCGCCCAGTTTTATTCGGCTGTTTCGTTCTGGAACCATAGCCCCTCCTGATTAATGATTTTTCGAATCTATTCATCAGAAGAGTTTCGCAACGGATATGCCAATCGACATGTCCGCGGTTTAAAAACGAAACGGCTATATAACAGTCCTATTTACAACGGCTTGGGAAACCGGCTATGGATCCCGGCAGGCCGTTTGAAAATTATGCCATCGATTAGTATGGGACATGCCCCATACTGTTGGCGGTCTTCCGCCACTATCGATTGTGTATTGACTCCGTCAATCGGAGATTTTATATTCTCTTTCGGAATGCGCAAGACTGAACGATTGCTTTATGTGCTCTCGCTGTTACGCACCCGCCACAGGTTGAAAGCGTCGGATCTGGCCAGAAAATGCGGGGTCACCGAGCGCACGATCTATAGAGACATAACGTCCATTTCGGCCGCCAATATCCCTATTTATTTCGATGGCGGATACAAGCTTTTGCATGACGGTTTTCTGCCGCCGTCAAATCTTTCCCCCCATGAAACCGGATTTTTATTGAGCCTGTTGAAATCGCCCATGTTCGGCAAAGGTAAACCGTTTCAGGAGACGGCCCGGCGGATCGCCGACAAGATCGAGGTATCGGAGGGAAGTAACGCCGAAAAAACTAGCATAGACATAGGGGTCGTATCGACCGAGAGAGCGGAGAATTATAAACATGCCCGGTCTATCGAAAAAGCGGTCCAGGAAAAGAAGAATATCACGGTAAGTTACGAATCGTTGAAGGGAGAAAAAACCGAGCGCAAGATCTCCCCTTACGCTATGGCCTTCAGGAAACACGCCTGGTACCTGGTCGGATACTGCCACTTGAGAAACGATATCCGCACGTTCAGAGTCGGCAGAATCGACGACGTTCGAATATCAAAAGACCGCTTCGAGATTCCCCCCGACTTCTCCGTGGAAAAATACTTCAAAGCCAGCTGGGGCGTTTACAGAGGCCAATTGACGAAATTCAAGGTCAGGTTTTCCGGCCAGGCGGCCGTCATAGTCAAAACGTCGC
>Ga0214473_10003265_pt1 | contig 19737 bp, 16 predicted proteins | sample RVTome_7_FD_203509 | JGI IMG/M metagenome (GOLD analysis project Ga0214473, IMG submission 203509) | Soil microbial communities from uranium-contaminated site in the Upper Colorado River Basin, Wyoming, United States - RVT98D197 | ecosystem: Environmental > Terrestrial > Soil > Contaminated >... | reverse complement strand
GGGCGGGATCGTCAGTGGGCTCTTCGGTTTGGTCACGTTCTTCCATAGCATCGGCCTCGGTTCGGAGGACGCCATGGGCAACGCGATCGGAACCTCGGCGCTGCGGTTCTCCGCCGATGTGGGCCTATTCGCGCCCCTCGGGGGAGTGAGCTTCGGCGGGAGCCTGGGCTTGGGGTACGACGCATTCCTGCTGGACGCCAACGACACGATGTCCTCGGCGCAGTACACGTACCTGCGGCCGGGGCTCGTCTTCGCCGTGCCGTTCATGGACGACACGCTCGGGCTGCAGCTCGATGCGGGCCTGCGCATCGGCCTCGGGGCCGGGGACCTGGCGCCCATGTTCGGCACGAGCGCATCGGCCTTCGGGTTCGACTTGATGGCTTCGCTCGGTGGGGCGCTCGAGATGGGCTTCGCCTACGCGCTGCGCGTCGGCTACGTGAGCTACTCGCTCTCCTTCGACGGAATGGGCGCCATGGCCGCGAACACGGCGACGGGCGGAAGCGACGGCTACCTCGTCGTCACCCTCAACGCCGGCTGGCAGCTGCGCTAGCGTGAGTTTACCGCGCCGGGGTCGGCCTGCCACCGGGCTGTGTATGAAACGGTCACGCGGCTGCCATGCGACGTGATCATGGCCGCGGGTGAAGCCGCCGCCAGGTCGTGGCTGCCACACGGTCGAGCTTGGCGTCGACCGATGTGACGGCATCGGCGTCGAGGTGGCCCCAGGCTCCGGCAACGCGAAGGGCCGCCCGTGTCTCGGCGAGTGAGCCGAGCGCCGTGTGCAGCCGTGCCCGGCGGTTGCCCGGATCGGAACCGTCGGCCTCCGCGAGGTTGAGCGCGACGCTGCTCGCCGCGCGACGGAGCTGGTCGCAGAGGCTGCGATCGGCGCGACGGATCCGCTCGGCCAGCGGGCGAAGATGCGTGATCGCTTCGAGCATCAGCTCGAGCGCGGTGAGTCGGTCGGGGTCTCGCATGCCCGCCCCATGCGAGAAGGGCGTGCCAGCTTTGCTGGCGCGACCTTCTCGCGTCCCGCGCCAGCGAGACCCGCGACCGAGGCGCGTGAGGGAAGCTCGCCCCCCTCCCTGACCCTGCCCCGCCCCGCTCCCGCTCCCGACCCCGACCCTGCTCCCGCCCCCGTCCCTGCCCCCGCCCCCATCACGGATGCGAAGTCCGGTTCAGGAGTTCACCTGTCCCCGATATTCCTCGTCACCCTTCGCCGAGGAAGGCGCGGACGAGCCGGACGAGCTCCGCGGGCGGGCATCCCTTGGCGATGTGTCCGTCCGCGCCTGTCGCGGCCACGACGCGGTCGAGGTGTTCCTTGCCGAGGCTCGAGTGGAAGACGATCTTGGTGGGCGACCGGCTCTCCTTGAGGGCGTTGGCGATGCGGTCGCCCGACAGCGCCGGCATGGCCACGTCGAGGAGCACGAGCGCTGGCTTTTCTCGCTCCACGACGGCCTTGGCCGTGATGGGGCTCGTGACGGCCGTCACCTCGAAGCCCTCCGCCTCGAGCAAGCGGCGGAGGAATTGACAAACCGCCGTGCTGTCATCGACGACGACGATCTTGCGACGTCGGCGCTCCCGCGTGCGCGACGCGATGCGCACCTCTTCGACCGAAATCTCCCCCGTGGGACGATCCGAAGGGTGCGTCTCCGAGATGCGCACGGTGATCCGCTGAGAGCCGAAGGCGATGCGGTCGCCGTCCTTCAGGGCGGTATCGCCCTGCACCTTGCGGCCATTGATCGTGACGCCGTGGCGACTCACGTCTCGCAGGACGAGGCGCTCCGGCATCGCCATGAGCACCATGTGCTTTCGGGAGAGGAGGGGGTCGTCGAGATACAGATCGCACTCCGAGCTTCGACCGATCGAGAAGGAGCCTGATTGGGGCAGCGCGATGACCTGATCGCTGTAGGCGAGACGGTACGAGGCGCGGCCCATGCGCTCAGTCTACCACTGGGGCGAGCCCGATCATCGTTACGTCCGATCCGCCGCCGGGCGGGGCACTTCCGAGTAGAGCACCACAGCCAACAGCGTGACCGGCAGGTCGAAGAGCGGGTAGAGCACGTTGAAGAAGGCGTCGAGCGTGCGCTCCGCCGTCGATAGCGGTGGCAGCTCCGCACCGGTTCCGAACGCGCGCTGAGCACCGAAGATCGCGAGGTAGAGGCCCTGCCACAGGATCATCGGGAGAAACACGGCGACGTAGGCCCACAGCGCTTGCAGGCGGTGTCCGCGCATCCTTCGGCGGCTTTCCTCGAGGGCGTCGACGCCGTAGCACTCGCCGCTCACCACGAGCGGGGAGATCATCGCGTAGGAAAGCGCGCGCAGCACACCCGGCACGATGAGCAGCAGTCCGAAGAAGAGGACGATGAGGCCGGCGAAGATACCGGCCGCCAGGAGCCCGAGCCAGCTCGAGACTCCCACGCGCAGGGCCCGCGGCATGCTCGGCGAGGGCCTGCCGCCGACGTGCTCGAGCGCGATGTGGATCGCCGCCGCCGACCCGACGATGGCAACGAGCCCGTAGAACACGGCGATCATCCCCGTCGGGTCGCCCACGAGGGTGATCACGACGAGAGGCAGCTCCACGAGGATCACCGCCAGGGCGGCCCGGGCACCCACCGCCTTGAGGAGATCGAGGAGAGACGTCACCAGTCGAGCCGCCGTGATGGTCTGCGGGCTGGTCGGCCTGGCGGCGCCGCGCCGGGACCCGCCCCTGTCTGTGGTTGCCTCGCGCTTGCGGTCCCGTCGTCGTTTCTTGGCCATTCTCGCGGCTCGCGGTGCTCCCGGTGTACCACAAGTGCGACCCGGGTCCCGATCCGTGCGATCGCGGTTGTCAGAGAGGGCACGAGCTGAAGCACATGGCGTAGGGAGATCCCGCGGCGGCCGGGCAGCACGGCATGTCCGCGCAGTCGGCGCCATCGTGACAGAGCACCTGGCCGCTACCGCGATCGCAGGACCCGTCCGGCAGACAGGCGGAGCTGTTGCCCGAGAAGCAGCATTCTGCGGAGCGCACGCAATCCTCCGGCCCGTCGCAGATGAAGCGCGCCTCGGTCACGCTGCTGCAACCAGGGGGGAACGCCTCGCAGGTGCCCGTGCGTCCGAAATCCGGCGTGCAGCACACCTCCACGTCCGTGCACGTCGCGGCGCCGCATCTGATCCCGGATGGAGCGTCCTCCGACGGCCCTCCATCAGTCGGCGCGCCGTCGGGCGGCGCCCCGTCCCTCTGGACCTGCCCGTCCCGGGGGAGGCCGGTGTCGTGCCGCGCCGTGTCGACCGAGGCGTCGCAGGCGAGGCACAGGAGCAGGACCGCCACGGAGGCCGAGCGGAACGCGGCCCCAATGTGCCAGCGCGCGGGCATCGAGGTCAGTGTGCCACAGACGACCGCGGGAGCCCGCAAAGCGACGAGATCAGAGGCAGGAACAGCCGGATCGATCGGGGTAGAAGGGAGGAGGCTGGGCGACGACGCGCGGGTGGAATTCGCTGCCCTCAGGGAAGCAGTCGATGCGGCGGAACACGTAGGGCTCGTTCACGTCGCGGCCGCCGTCGTTGTTGTGGGTCTGAAACTCGTTGAGCTGCGTGTCGATCATGCCGTCGAAGTTGTCGAGGTTGTAGCCGCTCCACAGATTCGTCGGGCAGACGCGTTGAACGAGTCGCCACTGTCCCACGCCGTGGAAGCGAATGTGGCCAGTGCTGTCCACGCTTCCCTCGGCGTCTGTCTCGATGATCCACTGGAACACGCCCGGGTCGCACGGAGGCGGTTCCTGCTGCTGTGGGCCGCCCGTCCAGGAGTGATTTCCGATCTTGCCGACGAGGCGGCTCCGATCGTCGGCGAGGCGGTGGATCTCCAGCGTGAAGATCACCCACTCACCGAAGCGCTGGTCGTACTTGTGGGACTTCCACACGCCCTGGACGATGTCGTCTCCGCACTGGGCGGGCGGGGGCAGGCGGGCTCGCTGCTCGGCGATGGTGGCCGGCGCGCGGCCGGGGACCGCCAAGAGCGCGAGGGCCGCGACGGCAGCAGCGCCGCGCGCCACCCATCGAGAACGTCTCCGCCGCTCCGCCATGGTGCCTCCGCTCAACCGTCCTCGAGGGGAGTGACGCGGGCATCGGCCATCGTGCACTTGCCCTCGAAAACAACCCCGCGATCGATGAACAGCTGCGGCGCATGGATGTCTCCGTGCACTTCTCCGGGCGCGTGGATCTCCACGAGCTGAGTCGCGCGCACGTTGCCTCGCAGGATGCCTCCCCTGACGATCAGCGTGCCGACCTCCACGTTGCCCTCCACCACGGCGCCGTCCCCGAGGATCAGCATGTCTTCGCTGAAGACCTCCCCGCGCAGCGTGCCGTCGATGCGGACCCGGCCCTCGAAGGTGAGCTTGCCCTCGAACTCGGTGCCGCGGCCGAGCAGGGCGTTGATCTCCCCGATTCCGGTCAAGTCTTTCTGGGCCATGGACCGGCCAGTGTGATGGTCGCTCCTGGGATCCGTCAAACCCTTCCCCCATCAGGTTCCGCGGCGCCCGCTTGGCCCGCCTCCGCCACGCCCTCGCGAATCGCGGCGATGATGTCGGTCCGCGTCGCCTTGTGGGCGACTTTCAGGGCGTTGGCGATGGCGCGCGCAGAGCTCCGACCGTGCGCCTTGATGCACAGCCGGTCGAAGCCGAGGATCGGCGCCCCGCCGTACTGCTCCCAATCGGTCACGCGGCGCAGCTTCTTGACGGCAGGCGACAGCAATGCGAGCCCCGCCTTGTAGAAGATGCTCTTGTCCATGGCGTAGCGTCCGAGTCGCATCACGGTTTCGGCCACGCCTTCGAGCATCTTGAGGACGATGTTCCCGGTGAAGCCACCCGTCACCACCACGTCGGCCGTGCCCCGCGGGATGTCCATGCCCTCCACGTTCCCGATGAAGTCGATGCAGGTCAGCCGCGAGAGCAGGCGGTTGGCCTCGACGACCGAGGCCGTGCCCTTGTGCGACTCGGCGCCGTTCGAGAGCAGGGCCACGCGCGGGCGTGGGTTGCTCGAGACCCGAGCCGCGTAGGCCGATCCCATGACGGCGAATCCCACCAGGTCCGCCGCGTCGACGTCGAGGGTGAGACCCGCGTCGAGGATCAGGCTGAAGGGATCGTTCTTCTCGCCGCGGCGCCGCTCGGTGGGAAAAACGGCGCCGAGGGCGCACCGGTTGACGCCCGGCAGGCGGCCGAAGTGGCGTGCGCAGGCCAACGTGACAGCTCCCGTGTTGCCCGCGCTCACCAGCGCACCAGCCGCCCCTTCCCGCACGAGGCGCGCCGCCGCCACGATCGACGGATCGTCGATGCTCGAGAGCGCAGCGCGGGGATCGGCGTCCATGGGCACCGTTCCGGCGGCGTGCACGACGGACAGCCGGGAGCTCTCGTGGGGATGCGCGGCGAGCAGCGGCTCGAGGACGGCCCGATCTCCGACGAGGATGACCGAAGGGCCGTTCGTCTCGAGGCTCACCCGCGCGGCGCCTTCCACGGCCACCTCAGGGCCCAGGTCCGAGCCCATCGCGTCGAGGGCGAGCGCCGTCATCGTGCCCGAGCCTATCAGATCTGAAACCGTCCGAATCCGACATGCAATTCGGGGGACAGGTAAATTCCTGAACCGGACCTCGAGCCCGAGTCCGCGTCCGCGAGCCCCGGCCTCAAGTCTCAGATCTGCTCGATCCGCAGGGCGCGCGGCGGCTCGAGGACGTCGTTCAGAAACTCGATCTCGCGTAGGGCAGCCTGCAGGTTCCTCTCGAGCGACTCGTGCGTGAGCATCACGACTGCCACCGGGTCGTCTCCCTTGCTCCGCCCCTCTTGAACCATCTGCTCGATGGACACCTCGAAGGCGCCGAGCACGCCCGCGATGCGCGCCAAGATGCCAGGCCGGTCGCGGACCATGAAGCGCAGGTAGTAGCTCGCCCGGTGATCACCGATGTCCTGCACTCGCTGCACCCGCAGTTGGTCGCCGCGGAAGGAACGGGCCGGGACGCGTCCGCCCGCGCCGACCAAGAGGTTGCGCGCGACATCCACGATGTCGCTCACCACGCTCATGGCCGTGGGCAGCGCGCCAGCGCCCTGGCCGGAGATCAGGCAGGGCCCGAGCATGGCCCCTTCGACCAGCACCGCGTTGAGCGCCCCCGAAATCGTGGCCAGCACGCTCGTGCTCGGCACGAGCGCTGGGTGGACCCGCAGGTCGAGAGTGTCGTTCGGCAACGCCCTCGCGATCGCGAGGGGCTTGATCGTGTATCCGAAGCTCTCCGCGAAATGGATGTCCATCGCGCCGACCGTGTCGATGCCTTCCGTCGCGATCTGCGCGGGGGACAGGCGTGCGCCGAAGGCCAACATGGCGAGGATCGTGAGCTTGTGTGAAGCGTCCCCGCCGTTGATGTCCAGCGTCGGATCCGCCTCTGCGTATCCCAGGCGCTGGGCTTCGGCGAGCGCGGCCGCGAAATCCGCGCCCGACGTGCGCATGCTGGACAGGATGAAGTTGCTCGTCCCGTTCACGATGCCCTGCACCGAGACGACCCGATCCGACGAGAGCGCCTCGCGCAGCAGGCGGATGATGGGGATTCCGCCCCCCACCGCGGCCTCATAGTAGAGGTCCACGCCGCGCGACTCGGCGAGCTCGAGGAGCTCGTGTCCGTGCTCCGCGAGAAGTGCCTTGTTTGCGGTCACCACGGATCTCCCCGACTCGATGGCCCGCCGGACGAACGCTCCCGCAGGCTCGAGGCCGCCCATGACCTCGACGACGACATCCACGTCCGGATCCCCCAGCACGTCCTCGGGGTCGAAAGTCACGACCGGCGCCGCCAGTCCGATCAGCCTCGGCTTAGTGGGATCCCGCGCCACCACCCGCCGCACCTCGATGGAGGTGCCCAGGCGTGCCTCGATGGTCGGCGCGTTGTCCCGCAGCAGCTTCAGGATCCCCTGGCCGACCACGCCGAAGCCGATGAGGCCCACCCGGATGGGGCCAGCGTGAACCGGTCTTCGTTGCGGGGAGTTAGTCACGGGGATGATCCTCTCGTGCCAGCGGGCGGCAAGCGTACGCTGCCGACCCCCATCAGCAACAGGTGGTCTCTCTCCCGTTGCCCCGGAAACCACGGTCGTATAGAGCCGTCGGGCAGAGATGATCGTCGAGGCATGGTTACTGCTGGGCTGGATTGTCGTCGCTGCGGCGTTTCTCGTCGTGCACGCGGTGGTCGTATGGCTCGCGTTCCGGGAGGGATCGATTCCCCTGCGGTGGCGGTTGCTGGCCCTGTTGCCCCCCGTGGCTCCGGGCGTCGCGTGGGCAGGTGGACGCCGGGTCGCGCCCTTCCTGTGGGCCGTGCTCTTGGTGCTGTACCTCGGTCTGCGCTTGGCGGGGTGATGAGGGGTCGCGGCCCGGGTGGACGAAGGGCGAGCGTCGGCCCGCCAGGGATGGTATCGTCGCGACCCATGAAGATGCCGGTCCGGCTCGTCGCCATCGCCGCCGCGGCGCTCGTGAGCTGGGCCGTGCCGGCGGGAGCCCAGCACCGCAATCCCCTCATCGCTGCGGGCTCAGAGCAGTACGACGACCTGCGCTTCGAGGAGGCGCTCCAGACCCTTTCGGCGGCGTTGGTCCGCTCGGGGAACACCGACCGGGACAAGGCCACCATCTATCGGCTCCTGGCCTTCACCTATCTCGCGCTCGGTCGCGAGGAGGAGGCCGAGGGCGCCTACCGAAGCCTCCTCGCCTACGATCCCGACTTCGACCCGGGGTCGAACGCCGCGCCCCGCATCCGGGCGTTCTTCTCCGCCGTGCGCGAGCGCTGGGAGGCGGACGGACGCCCTGGGATTACGCCGCCCGCTCCCGTCACCATTCGACACCGCTCCCCGCCGCAGGCCGACCGAGGCGAGCCGGTCGAGCTGCGGGCCGAGATCGATGACCCTAGCGGGCGCGTGGCCTCAGTCGTCCTCGCGTACCGGCAGGGCAGCGAGGATGTCTTTCAGCGGCTGGACACGCGCTTCGCTGACGGAGCGTACACGGCCGTGATCACGGGCGACGACATCCGTCCTCCTCTCGTCGAGTACTACTTCGAGGGACTCGATGCGTCCGGTCTCCCGGTCGCCTCGCGTGGCGACGTGGCGGCCCCGCTCCGGATCGCCGTGCCCGCGCCAGGGGGCAGCTCCATTCTCACCCAATGGTGGTTCTGGGTGGGAGCTGCGGTGCTCATCGGGGGCGCGGTGACCGCTGGAATCCTGCTGAGCGGCGGCGGCGGGACCGAGCAAGGCACCTTCGTCATCACCGTGCGCTGATGGGAACGGCACCGCCAGGCGGCGAGCCTCGCTACCCGCACGTTCACGTCGACGTGCCGCGTGTGCGGGCAGAGCTGGTCTCGCTCGAGCTCTTCGAGCTCGGCGCCCAGGGGATCGAGGAGCGCGACCACAGCACCATGGACGGCCCGAGCGAGGGCGCGCCCCTCACGCTCGTCGCCAGCTTCGCGGATGAGCGCCAAGCGAGGCAGGTCGTTCGGCGACTCGGCCGTCGCTTCCGCGCGACGCTCCGCTTCGTGGTCGGCGACACCTGGCGTGACGCGTGGAAAGCGGGCTTCCGCCCGACGCTCGTGAGCCCCCGCATCGTCGTCCACCCGAGCTGGGAGCCCTGCACGCCGAGGCACGGCGAGGTCGCGCTCACGCTCGATCCCGGTCGCGCCTTCGGCACTGGGACGCACGAATCCACGCGCCTCGTGCTGCGCGAGATCGACCGCAGGCTTCGTCCGGGCGACACCGTTCTCGACGTCGGATGCGGGAGCGGAATCCTCGGCATCGCGGCCCTGTTGCTCGGCGCCCACCAGGTGCGCGCCGTGGACGTGGATCCGGACGCCGTGGCCGTGACCCGCGAGAACGCGCGGCTCAACCGCGTCGGCTCGCGCCTGCGCGCGTCCGACACCGATGTGGGCCGCCTGCGCGGTCGCTACAACCTCGTCCTGGCCAACATCGAGGCCGGGACGCTGGTCGCCCTGGCGCCCATGCTCATCGCGCGCGTCGCGGCCCGCGGATTGCTCGTCCTGAGCGGCGTCCTCCGCGACCAACGCGAAGAGGTCGCTCAGGCCTTTAGCCGAACGCGACCGGTCGCTGTCACCGCGGCCGGTGATTGGGTTGCCATCGTGCGGCGGGTCGGGCGCCCATGACGCCCCGACGTTTCTTCGTGCCTGCCTTGTCCGCTGAGGGTGGAGAGGTGGAGCTCGACCCCGACGCGAGCAGGCACGCGCACGTGCTGCGCCTGTCGACCGGGGATCGAGTGCGGCTGTTCGACGGTCAGGGTAGCGAAGCCGATGCGGTCGTCACCGCGGTCCGGGGCACGGTCCTGTGCCATGCCGCGGCCCCGCAGGTGCGCGCGGAGCCCGGGCCCCACGTGTCCCTGATCCAGTGCATGCCCAAGGGCAACAAGCTCGAGACGATAGTCCGCATGGTGACGGAGCTCGGGGTCGCCGCCATACACCTCGCCCACAGCGCCCGGACGGTGGCGCGTCTCGACGGTTCGCGCGCGGCGGCGCGGCTCGCACGTCTGGAACGGGTCGCCCAATCGGCGTCCCGGCAAGCGGGCAGGACGCACGTCCCTCCCGTGCTGCCCCCGGTCTCCCTGGCGGTCGCCTGCGAGCGCGCTCCCCATGACGCCGTGCGGCTCGTTCCCCACGTGGCGTCCGAGGCGGCGCTCGGGGAGCTGTCCGGCGGCGCCCCGTGCTGGCTGGTGATCGGCCCCGAAGGTGGGCTCGACCGCGCCGAATCGGAGAGCCTGTGCGCCGCGGGCTGGCAGTCCGTAACCCTCGGTCCCGATGTGCTGCGCGTGGAGACCGCCGCAGCCGTGGCTGTGGCGCTGGCCCTCGACAGGCTTCGCGCCTAGTCGAGCCGGCCGCGCCGCCGGCACACGTCAGGGCCGGACTACCCCCCCGCAAGCCGGCGTTGACACCACGACCCGCAGAAAGCGACCATGAGCCGCCCTCCGCGGGGAATTCTCCAATGTCTGCGCTCACCTCGCTGCTCGTCCGTGACCAGATCGTCCAGGTCCGCAAGATCGAGGAAGCGATCCAGCGGCAGGTCATCTCGGGTGGCGACATCGAGAGCGTCCTGCTGGAGATGGGGGCCGTTCCTGAAAACGTGATGTGCGCCTATCGGGCCGTCCTCACGGGATTGCTCCCCGCCACGCGGGATGAGGTCATGAGAGCTCCCCGCGAGACCCTCCGCGTGGTGCCGCGCGAGGTGGCGGAGCGATACCGATTGATTCCGCTGTCCGCCGAGGGGCGCGTCCTCGTCGTCGCGGTGGCCGAGCCCCTCGCGCAGGAGGACGACGAGCAGCTGAGCTTCCTGCTCGGGCACGACCTCACGTACCGGATCGTGACAGAGGTCCGCCTGTGGGCGGCGCTCGCGCACCACTACGGCGCAGAGATGCCCGCCCACCTGCGGCGCATCGCCGACAGGCTTCGCAACGCGGACGCGGGGTCGGTGCCGTACGTCGCTCCGCCCAAGGACGCCAAGGTGCCGAGCAACTCGGACGTGCCGCGCAAGTGGGATGCGCTGGACGACGATGACGAAGGGGAAGAGGGCCGGCCACATACCAGGAAGTTCGCGGTGCCCCAGGAGCCGGTCCGTCGCGAAGGTCGCGGCGCCAAATCGACTACGCCGAGGCGCAAGGCCACGCCGGTAGGAACCAGTGTGCCGATCGTTGGGGTGGGGAGGGTCGTGGGTGTGGGCTCGACGCCGTCCGAGGCCAGGACCGCACCGACCCGACCCGAGACACCGCGCGCGCGCTCATCGCGCCCCGCCCCAGCCCTCGTGGAGCCGTCGCAGCCGAGGGTGCGGGGCCCGGTCACCGCCGGCGCAGCCAACGCGCTCCTGTCCGAGGCGACAAACCGACAGGAAGTCCTCTCGGCCTTCAACGCCTACGCTAAGCAGTTCTTCGATTTCCTGGCAGCCTTCACGGTGCAAGACGACATGGCCGTGGGGCACGCGTCGGAGGGCTCCGGCATCACATCAGAGGAGCTCCAGCGCGTGGTCGTGCCCCTGGATGTGCCCGGGACGTTTGCCGACGTCCGTCGGACCAAGGCTCCCGTCGTGGCGGACCTCACCCAGCTCGATCTCGATCGCATCATCGTCCAGGAGCTCGGCCGCGGCCCGCACCAGCCGGCCCTGTTGCTGCCCATCGTGCTCCGGGAGCGCGTGGTGATGATCTACTACGGTGACCGCGGCGGGGAGAGGTTCGGCATCTCGGACGCGCCGGAGCTCATCTCTCTGGCGCCTCGCCTCGCGGCCGCCTTCGAGCGAATCATCCTCAAGAAGAAGTTCCAGGGCTACACCGAGGCCGCCGAGGAAGAGCGCACGGAGCTGAAGAACACTGCCAAGTCGCTGGAGATCGAGCGCCCGAAGCCGCGGCCCAAGACGTCGCCCTTCATCGCAGCCGTGCCGACCCAAGCCGTGCCGCCCGGACCCGATGCGCAGGCAGAGGTCGGCGATCCGTTGCAGGTGCTCGGCGTTCCGCGGAGCGCTCCCCCGCCTCCGGGCCCGGCGTTTAGCGGATGGGAGGAGCCCGGGCTCGGCGAGGCGACGCGACCTGAGGGACCGGCTGCGCGGACCGCGGCTGCGGATCGTCCCCCGGAGAGCACGCTACCCAACGTGGAGCCGGATTTGCCGACGACCCTCGCCGACCTGAGCGGCGGTTTCCCTGCTCCCGTGACGGCTCCGCCGATGTCGAGCGAGCCACCCGAGCTCACCATCGAAGAGGCTCGAGACGACGATCCGGCTTTCGAGCTCGATCGGCTGGACGAGCCGGGTCACGAGGTCGAGGAGCTCGATGACGGCCCCGTGCGAGCTGGGGGCTCCTACAGAGTGCGCGATGCGGCGACGGAGGTCGTGCGCTCGACGAGGCCTCCCCGGCGGATCGATACTCCCCCGGCCAAACGCTCGGCGTCGCCCTCCGACCCGGCGAAGCAGTCGCGCTGGCGCGCTCAGCAACGAAGCGACCCGCGGCGCGAGGAGAGCGGCGCGTTCCAGAGTCGAGATGTGGTGAAGGTCGCGGCCGATACGGCAGAGCCGCGCGGGACAGATGCCGACAATCGACGCGCCCCGCCGCCATCCCCGCGGCGTAGCGAACCGGCGCCGAACGAGCCCTCGGTCATCGTCGACATGGGTGACCAAGTCGAGTCCCTCGTGGACGACCTCGAGGGCTGTGGACCCGACGACGAGGGTGCCGCCGTCGAGGCGCTGGTCCACCTCGGCGAGGTTGCCCTCCCTGCCCTGGTTCAGCACTTCCCCGGTCCCCTGTGGTTCGACAGGCGCCGGCCACACCGGCGCCTCCCGCGGGGACGCGATGTCTCTGCCACCGCCCGAGCGCTCACGGCCTTCGGGGAACGGGCCGTGCCCTACCTGGCGTCGCTTCTGGGTTCGAAGGACGGGGACGTACGCTTCTATGCGGCGTTGCTCTGCTCCGAGATGGTCTACCTCCCCCTGCTCCTGCCCCTGTCGGAGTGCATATTCGACGAGGACGAAGGCACGCGGTTGCTCGTCCTCGACGTGCTGCGCCACTTCTGGATCTTCCGACGGGACATGGAAGAGATGCTCAAGATGGTTCGTGTCGAGGCCAAGGTGACCCGGCAGGATCCCAAACGCCGGCTCACGGCCATCCGCGCTGTCGGAGAGCTTCGCGATCGGAAGGCGCTCGAGCTCCTGATCGACCTGCTCGGCTCCACCCAGACGGACCTGGTCACGGCCGCTCACCGCGCGCTCGTGATCATCACGCGTCAGGACTTCGGTACGTCCGCGCGCAAGTGGATCCAGTGGGCAGAGCGCAGCGGAGACCATCATCGCATCGAATGGCTCATCGACGCGTTGCTGCATCCCGACCAGCCGATACGAGCGGCTGCCGCTGACGAGCTCAAGACGCTCACTCAAGAATACTTCGGCTACCACCCGAGCTCGCCGCGCAAGGACCGCGAGCACGCCCAGCGCAAGTACCGTGAGTGGTGGGACCACGAGGGCCGTCAGCGATTTGAGCGGGCTCCCTAGATCGCGTTGCGGTCTAGATCGCGTTGCGGTCTAGATCGCGTTGCGGTCTGGATCAGGCCAGCCAGCTGACGTCGAACAGGCACTGATCATCTCCGAGCGATCGACAGGTCAGCAGGTTGACCTCCACTTGCTCGGCCCCGAAGCAGCTCAGGCTGTGCTCGAGGAAGCCCACCATCGACACGCAGCCCATGAGTGACGGCGTGCCATGCTCGCGGACCTCGAGACGCCCGTAGCCCCGCCCGAAGTGTGCCAGACGATGGTCGATGCCCTGCGTCACGCTCGCCATGATCTGGGGAAGCTCCACCATCAAGTGCTCCGAGCTGGGCCCCTGCGGGGGCCGCAGTGCACGCATGAGCTCGACGGCGCCCTCCGCCATGGCCCGTCCGCAAAGAAGGACGAAGTGCAGGTCGTCGTTGCCGAGCTTCGCATCGACCACGGACACCAGGTTCACGACTGCGTCGAAGGGAACCCACGTGGCGGGTGCGATGCCGGACTCGAACACCGGAAGGATGTCGGCGGGAAGGGCGTCGAGCACCGTCTTGAGCGACCGCTCTCCGAATTCCCGCGCGATGAACCGCAACAGCGGCACGACGAGTACGCCGTCGAGCGCCATCGGCGCCCCGTCGTCTTCCACGGGCTCCTGGCCGAGGCCGTCCTGATCGGCCCTCGTCGCTCCGTCGATGGCAGTGTCCACCTCCTCCTCGAGGGGACGCGCTCCCGCGGCCGGCCGCAGCAGGCCCTGGACGTCGACTCCGGCGGTGCTGGTCCGCTCGGTGGCGTCACTGCGCGACCGGTGCCGGTGAGGCGGGTGACCGGCATGGGCGGGCGCAGGCGGCTGCTGAGCGACGCCTTCCGTGACCACGGTTTCGGCCAGCGGCGCGGCCGGCGGGGCGTCGATCGCTGGGGCCGTCACCGCGAGGGGATCCCTCCGAGGAACAGATGGGATTGCAGTCGGGACAATGACAGGAGCAGGGCGGGGAGCGAGGGCGGCCTCGGCCTCGACCGCGGACACCGCGCTCTGCCGCTCGGTTCGGTCTTCCCGTCCAGCGGATGCCGTGCCTTCGGGAATCCCATAGATCGAGTCGAATCGCCGTCGCTGCGTTTCCCTTGCGCGGATCTTGATGAGGTCCATCGTGAAGCTGTCGGTCCAGCTATCCGCGTCGTCGGGCACGCTGCGGCCGCCAAAGGGCACGAGGGCGGCGGCGAAGGTCTCCGCGTCCTTCCACCGATCCTCACGGTCCTTGGCCAAGGCCCTCATCACGGCGCGCTCGAGGGCGTGCGGGCAGTCTCTGCGGAAATCGCGGATCGAAGGGGGCTCCTCCTTGCGGACCATCTTGGCGAGCTTGGCGAAGGTCGGCGCGTCGAAGGGTCGCTGCCCCGCGAGCATTTCGAACAGGAGGACGCCCACCGAGTACACGTCGATCCGCGGATCGGGACGGTCGTCCCCGCGCAGCCGCTCGGGTGCCGCATATGCAGGCGTGCCGACGAGCGTGCGAGCCGGTGTGAGCGTCCTGTGCTCTTCAGCGATGCGCTCCTGTGGAGTCAGCAGTGCGGCGAACCCGAAGTCGCAGATCTTGACGAAGTCCCGATCGCCGAGGTGGGCGATGAGCATGAGGTTGGCCGGTTTCAGATCGCGATGCAGGATGCCGCGCGCGTGTGCCGCCGCGAGGCCAGCCAACGCGTGCGTGCCGATCCGACACGCACGGCCGATCTCCATCTTCCCGTCGGTGGCGATCGCGTGGGCGAGGGACCGACCCCTTAGGTACTCCATCACGAGGTAGGGCGTCCGTTCGGTGTAACCGAAGTCCAGAATGTCGATGATGTTGGGGTGGCCGATGGCCGCCGCCGCGCGCGCCTCCCTCTGGAATCGTTCCACCGATTTCTCGTTGGCGGCCGTGTCCGGATGCAGGAGCTTGATTGCGACGAACCGCCGCAGCACGCGATCTGCAGCCTTGTACACGGCGCCCATGCCCCCATCGCCGAGCAGGCGCACCAGGTGGTAGCGGTCCGAGATGGTGGCGCCGATCAGTCCCGTGCCGTCACCGACTCGCTTCCCGGTCGTGGGGCAACGGACCTGGTTGTCCGGATGCTCCGCGCCGCAATGGGGACACGTCTTGGCCATCGGAACCACCCATCTTCGCCGGTGCGGCGGCAGCCCGCAACGACGATGGCACGGCTCGCGGTGATGAGGTGGCTCGCGCGTCCACCGAGCGGGGTGTAGACTCCCGGCCTCTCGGAAGAGATCCTCCTCCGCCGGGCCTCGAGCCGTGAACAAGAGCCGGATCCTACCGCTGCTGGGACCCGCGGTGGTCCTCTACCTCATCGCCGACATCGCCTCGGCCGGCGAGCCCCTCACGCTGTCAGCCCTCCTCGTGAGCGTGGCGGCCGTCGCCTCCTCGCTAGCGCCCCTCTTCCTGCGCAGTCACGCGGACGAGCCGGGCGTCCGCCGAGTGGGACTCCTCGGCCTCGCAGCAGGAGTGGCGGTCGTTTCGTTCGTCCGTCCCGGCACGATGTCGATTGCTGTCGAGGCCAGCGGCGCCGTCGCATTCTCCGCCGTCGCAGGCCTCGCCATCGACCTCGCGCTCACGGTTCCGGATGCGCCGCGATGGCTCGGTCGGCCCATGCTCCGGTCGCTCACGGTAGTTTCATCGATCCTCGTGGGTGTGGCCGGGCTGCTCGGCGTTCTGCCGCCGTTCGAGATATCAGGCTCGGTCGTCTTCGCACCCCCGAGTTGGTCGACCGCCCCGCTGGCTTTCACTCTGCTATCGCTTCCCCTGGCGACGATTCTGCGCCTGTTTCGCCGACGCCTCGGGAGCTCCCCCGAGGCGCTCGCCAGCAGTGCGTGGGCGCTGCTTGGGCTCTTTCCCACGTGCATCGCGGCCGGAGTCATGCTGGCGATCACTCGATTTGGCGTTGCGGGCACGGAAGGTCTCTGGGTCCAGGCCCTCGGTACCGCCGCCGTCGTCGCGCTCGTGGTGGGCCACATCGCGATGGTCGACTCGCGACGCAGGCTGTCGGCGGGGCCCAGCACGCGCAAGATTCTCTCGGCCGTGATCGCGCTCGGAGCCGTCTCCGCCGGAGTCGCCCTGGTGCGGGACCACATCCCCGCGGATCCCTTCACGGCGGCCCTGTGGTCTGCGGCGACGCTGCTCGTCGCAGCGGGGCTGTACCGGGCCGTATCACCCCTTTCCCTGCTGCTCCTCGCCCCCGGAGCAGGGAGACTGCTGTCGGCAGTTGGGGACGCACAGGCTCGACTCGAAGGGGTTGCGAGTCTCGAGGACGTGGCGCGAGCCGTGCTCGGGCCGCTCCGCCGAGCGTCGGGCACGACGGACGGCGAGACCTACCTCTACTGTATCGATCCGCCCTCGGTTGCTCGGGTGGACGCGGCCGGGGAGCCGCACGTGCACAAGCGCCCCGTGCCCGAGGCCATCGCGGCGCACCTCCTCGAGTGCCCCGGAGAAGTCCTCGTCCGCGGCCCCCTCGAGACGCTCGTGGTCAGACGACCGACACTGCGGCCGCTGATCGAGACTCTGGTGTCCCTCGACGCCCACTGCGTGGTGCCCCTGGTCTTCGAAGCCGAGGTCGTTGGCGGTCTGCTCCTGCCGCGCGGCCGACGCCGGTCCACGCTCAACCTCGAGGAGATCAACGCGCTCGAGAGGCTTGGCGCCAGGGTCGCGAGCCTCGTGGCGATCTTCGCCAGCCAGGCGCGCGCTCAGCGCCGCGCCGCCGAGGCGGACGGGGTTCGCAAGGATCTCGAGGAACGCATCGACGAGCTCGAGGACGAGCTGCACCGGCTCAGGGCCGAGGCGCTCGTCAAGGGTGCAGGTCGGGCCTCCGAGCGCATGACCGACGCCCCGATCGCGTACAGCCCGCAGATGCGCGCGGTGGTGGATCGCGCGAGGACGCTGGGCCCAATGGATGCACCGGTCCTCATCGTTGCGGAGCCCGGCAGCGCGATCGATCGTGTGGCCCACCAAATACATGCAAGTGGCGGCCGTGCGAGCGGCGCCCTCGTCTTTGCCGACTGCGCATCGGTTCGTCGCGAGCGATCTGGTGCCGCGCTCTTCGGTGAAGAGCGGGAGAGCCCGCGGCCGGGGTGGCTGCGCTCGGCTGCGGGCGGCACGCTGCTGCTCATGGACGTGCCGGCGCTGCCCCTCGACGTGCAACACGAGCTTGCTGAGGTCCTGGCTGCGCGCCAAGCGCGCGCGATTGACGGGACGGGCTTCTACCCCGTCGACGTTCGGGTGATCGCCACCTCCCGCGTCGACATCGAGCCACTCGTCCAGACCGGCCTCTTCGATGGGGAGCTGGCCCGGTGGTTGCTACCCCTGCAGCTGAGGGTGCCGCCCCTCTCGGAGCGTCGAGAGGATCTGCCCTCGCTCGTGCTGCTTGCCATCGATCAGGCATGTCGCGTGAGAGCCCGGGAGGTGGTTGGCATCGACGAGGCGGCCCTCGAAGTCCTGTTCGCGCACAAATGGCCCGGGAACTTGCGCGAGCTTCAGTCGGTGGTTGAGCGTGCCGTGCTCGAGTGCACGGGCCCCAAGATCATGCGTGAGCACCTTCCCGCCTTGGCCTCCCTGGCATCCGGGCTGACGGAGGATGCCGATCCGCTCGACGGGACGTACGCCGACATCGAGCGGCGCATGCTCGAACGCGCCCTCAAACGTGCCAGCGGCAACAAGAGCGAAGCCGCTCGCGCACTCGGGCTCAAGCGCACGACATTTCTCGACAAGCTGCGCCGCCTGGGGCTCGGTGACGGTAGCGGCAAGGAGTCCAACGAGTCGGCCGCGTGAGCTTGCCCAGTCAGGCGCGTGCGTGGAGCGCGCAGTGCACGGGGCCGATGCTGCGGGTACGAATGTGCTTGGCTCCTGCGATCCTCGCGAGCAGCTCGAGCTCGCAAGGCAGCCATCCCCTCCGGACTGAAATCATGCCGTCGATCACGATGGGTGGAAAGGGCGCGAGGACCGCTATGAGCGCGGTCGTTCCGATGACCGCGCTCAGCGCGCGGTAGAGGTCGATGATCAGCAATCCGCGGGGCGCGACGTGAATCGCCTGGTGGATCATCCGGACGACCGCCCCCGGTCCGAGATGGTGAGTCGCCTGCGTGCAGACGAACAGGTCCACGTCTCGAGCATCCCGGAGCGAGAGCGCGTTCCGCTCCTCGAAGTGGATCTCGAGCCCGGCCCGCCTTGCTCGCTCCGCCCCGATCGCCACGTACCCGGGATCCAAGTCGGATGACGTGAGCTCGAGTCGGCGGCCCACGGGCGGGTGGCGCGCCAAGTAAGTTGCGAAGCCGCCGGTGCCGGCGGCGAGATCGTGGACGTGCGCCTCCGCGAGGGACCCGAGCGCATCACCCAGCATACGGGTCCACTGCTCGTAGGATCCCACGCGATCGTTGACATGGTGCAACAGCCGCATGGTGGCGCGCTTGATGACAGTCGGGACGCGTTCGCGGTCGAGGATCTCGGCCATGTCTGTGTAGACGCACCGATCGAGTCGTTCGGCCATCCTGACGGGCGGTCCTGACAGTCGCTCCCAGCCCCTCAGCGAGAGCAGCAGTCGCGCGGCTTCCTCGTCGACTGTGCGCGCGGCCGTCGTGTCTGGTACCCGATCGAGGACCTGACAGGCCTCGAGCACGCGCATCGCAGCATCGTGCTCCCGCTCCAGAAGATCAGGAATCCGCCCCGCGCGTCGGCGATCCAATCGGCGGGCGACGAGGCCGAAGAACGGGACGAGGTCGACCGCGCTCATGTCGCCGCGGCCAGCTTCGTGAGCTCGTGGTTGGCGATCACGTCCTCGAGGAATCGCTTGCGCCACACCTCGTCGTCAATCCGCCCGGCGAGCTGCGCAAGGCGCTTCATGCCGCGTCCGATGATCTCTCGAGCCTCGTCGGCCTTGCCGCTCGCCAACAGCCCCCGCGCGTGGGTCAGGAACACGTCGATCTCGTCCTCTTCGACGCTTCCGAGCTCCTCGTAGAGGCGCACCGCGCGACTCGACAGCGCGACCGCCATCTCGGCGTTGCCCGCCTTCAGCCAGGCCTGCGCGGCGACACTCAGGGCCGCCACGCAAAGCGCGGGCAGATCGGCACGGCGTGCCTCGTCCGCGGCCGCCTCGGCCGTTCGCACGACGTCGTCCGCCGACTTGATGGGCAAGAGAGCCCTGGCGCGGTAGACGCGGATCACGATGGCGAGCCGGGTTTGATCGCCCGCCACGGCTATCCGTTCGCCTGCCGTGAACGCCTCGAGCGCCTCGTCAGCGCGGCCGAGCATGGTGAGGGCGTAACCGAGGTTGGCGAGCGCGTAGCCCTCTGCAGCCCGATTGCCCACGCTCCGGCTCAGCGCGACAGAAGCCTCGAGCGCCTGCCTCGCGTGCTCGTAGTCGCCGACGCGATTGAGCGTGTCGGCGAGGTTGCTCTCAGCCTGGGCAGCGCGTCGCAGGTCGCCGACCTGCCGGTAGAGCTCGATCGCCCGCTGATAGGCGTCCATCCGCTCCCCGACGTCGCCCCGAGCGGTCGCCAACTGACCGCGCCACGCCGCCACGAGGGCCGCGGTCTCGAGGCTCACCCTGTCGGCCATGGCCGCGGCTTCGGCGATTGAGATCGCAGCCTCCTCGACTCGTCCCGAGTAGAGCAGCACCCAGGCCTGGCGGGTGAGCGCCGCCGCGAGCACGTCGGGATCGCCCGACTCGCGGGCCGCGCTGACGGCGCGCGTCCCCGCGCGCAACCCGCGAT
>Ga0214473_10003264_pt1 | contig 19743 bp, 14 predicted proteins | sample RVTome_7_FD_203509 | JGI IMG/M metagenome (GOLD analysis project Ga0214473, IMG submission 203509) | Soil microbial communities from uranium-contaminated site in the Upper Colorado River Basin, Wyoming, United States - RVT98D197 | ecosystem: Environmental > Terrestrial > Soil > Contaminated >... | reverse complement strand
CCGGTTCACCGAGGACTTCTTCGTCCAGACGAGCTTCGACTATCAGCTGAGGAACGAGCGCCGCAGGGCCTCGGCGGTGAGCACCAGCCCTCTGGTCGCGGATCCGCTCTCGGTCCTCTTCTGGCAGAACCACAACCCGTCGGTCGACAACATCCAGGACAGCTCGAACTGGAACTTCCGCCTGTTGGGACGCTACGTGCTGCCGAAGGAAATCGCGCTGTCCGCGAACCTGCGGGTGCAGAGCGGTTGGCCCTGGGCGGTCATCTACCCTGTCGCGGTGCCTGGCTCGGGAACCCAGCCGGTCTTCCTCGAGAACATCGACAACAACTACTCCGATATGGTCACCCTGGTCGATATTCGCGTGGAGAAGGGCTTCACCTTCGGCAGCGGCTACAAACTAAGCGGCCTCATCGACGTGTACAACCTGTTCAACTCCAACACGGAGACGAACTTCTTCATCACGTCCGGAAGGACCTTCAACAACATCATCGCCGCTCTGGATCCGCGGGTCCTCAAGCTCGGCGTCCGCTTCCAGTTCTAAGCGGGTCTTTCGCTTCGTAAGCGAGGGGGCGCGGCTTGGGCCGCGCCCCTTATTTTTGTGCCGCTTCGGAATCCTCGGCCCCGCCCGGCGGTAGTGTCAAGAAGAACAGTTTGCCCGTTGCGTCCTGGCAAACTAACATGCCGGGCAGACTGGGAACGAGTCATGCGCTACCTCGCTCCGATCCTCGGGCTGGGCTTCGTGGCGGCTTGTTCCCAGGTGGAGGCGGAGCGCCCCCGACCTGAGGGATCCCCGGTCGCTTCCGACGCGCTCGCGCGCCGCGGCGACTTCGAGAGCCATCTCCTCCTGACGGGAAACCTCGAGGCCGTTCGGTCGACGCAGTTGACCGCTCCCAGCGTTCGGACGAGCGAGCTCCAGATCCGATGGATGGAGGAGGACGGAGCGTTCGTCCGCGCCGGGCAGAAGGTCGTGGAGTTCGAAAACTCCACGTTCGCGGGCGAGATCGAAGATAAGAAGCTCACCAGGCGCAAAGAGGAGCGGGAGCTTCATCGGCTCGACGCCCAGAGCCGGGCGGAGGTCGCGGAGAAGGCGTTCGCGGTCGTGACGAAAGAGGCCGAGCTCGAGAAGGCCCGTCTCGAGGCCGACGTTCCGAAGGAGTTTCTTCCGCTGCGGGAGTTCCAGGAGAAGCAGCTCGCTCTCGAGCGCGCCCGTGCGGAGCTCGAGAAGGCGCGGCAGGAGCTCGACGCCCACTCCCGCACCCAGGCCGAGGAGAAAGCGGTCAAGGCGCTCCAGCTCGAGAAGACGGTCTACGACATTCGCGCCGCCGAGGACGCGATTGACGCCTTGGTGCTCGAAGCGCCTCTCGACGGCGTCCTGGTGGTCGCGACCATCCCCTGGGAAGGCCGCAAGGTGCAGGTCGGAGACAACGTCTGGCCGGGCTTCGTTCTCCTCGAGATTCCCGATCTCTCCGAGATGCGGGTCCGAGCCCTTCTGAGCGACGTCGACGACGGCCGGCTCCGGCCAGGGATGACGGCCGTCGTCACGCTCGACGCCCATCCCGAGGTCGACTTCCCGGGCGAAGTGGAGTCCATCACTCCGGTGGCCCAGGAAACGAGCCCTCGTTCTCTTCGGCGGGCCTTCACGGTCCAAGTCCGTTTGGGGCGTACGGACCCGGAGCGCATGAGGCCCGGAATGGCGGCAAGGGTCCGGGTCACGATGGAAACGAAAGAGGACGTTCTCCTCCTGCCGCGCTCGACCGTCGATTTCTCACGGTGGCCGCATCTCGTCTGCAATCTCCTCGAGTGCGTCGTCGAGGACAAGCAAGAATGAAGATCCGTCGCGCTTCTCTACTGCTTCTCTCCGCAACGGTCGTCTTCTGGGTCGCCCGAGCGCTCTCGCGCCAGAGTCCGGGAGACGTGGTCGAGGTGACGCGCGGGGATCTGGTCGTGACCGTCGAGGTCGAAGGGAGCCTTCGAGCCGTCGACGCCTACCAGCTCGGTCCGCCCGGGATACGCGAAATCTGGAATTACCAGATCTCTCTCATAGCGCCCGAAGGCGAGGACGTGGCCGCCGGAACCCCGGTGCTGTCGTTCGACGCCTCGGAGCTAGAGAAGCGGCTTCTAGACCTCCGCGCCTCGAGTGCCTCGGCGGATAAAGAGATCGAAAAGAAGGAGCTCGACGTCCTCGTCCGGCGCCGCGCCGACGAGTTGCGGCTCGCCGAGGCGAGGGCCAAGCTCGAGAAGACGCGGCTCCAGCTCGAGCGGCCGAGTGAGCTTCAGGCGGCGCGGGCAACCAGGACCCTCGAGCTCGATCGCGAGCTCGCCGAGCGGGAAATCGCCTATCTCGACGAAAGGCGAAGAGCGCTCGACGAGGCCGACGGCACCGATTTGCAGAACCTCATCGAGCAGAGGGATCGCGCTCGCGCGCGGGTTCTGGAGCTCGAGGAGAGCATCGGCCGCATGACCCTTCTCGCCCCGCGAGACGGAACCGTGGTCCACGTCGCCGACCGGGCCGGAGAGAAGAAGCGAGTCGGAGACTCGGTGTGGCGGCGAGAAAAAGTCCTCGCGGTGCCCGATCTTCGCCGGATGTACGGAGACGGCCACGTTGACGAGTCCGACGCGGGGAAGATCGCGATCGGCCAGAAGGTCGAGCTCCGTCTCGACGCCTATCCCGAGGTTCCCTTCACCGGACGCATCGCCGCCGTCGGGAAGACCATCCAGGCGCTCTCCTGGAACTCGCCGCTGCGGGGCCTCAAAGCCGAGATCGCGTTCGACGAGACCGACACCATCCGCATGCGCCCGGACATGAGGTTTCGCGGCCGGGTCGAGAGCGATCGCGTGGAGAAGGCGCTCCTCGTGCCCCTCCGGGCAATCGATCGCATCGACGGACAACCCGCGGTGCGCCGCCTCGGAGGCCTGGGCGAGGCCCTGGTCCACGTGACGCTCGGCCGGGGAAACGACGAGATGGTGGAAATCGTGGCCGGCCTCGCGGAGGGGGACCGCTTGCGGGTCCCGGTGCCGGGGGACGACGAGGAGGCCCGTTGAGATCGTTGAGGGCGCTCCTTCTTCCCTTACTGGGAGCCGCGGCTCTCGCGTGCGTCTCCCGCGAAGAGGTCCCGCTCCATACCGTGAGGCGCGAGACGTTCGCCCGGGAAGTCGAGGCGGAAGGGTTTCTGCGGGCTTCAACCTCGACTCCCGTCGCTGTGCCGCGCTCGCCGATGGGCGCCTTGAAGCTCGTCTGGATCATCGACGACGGCTCCCCGGTGAAAGCTGGACAGGTGGTGGCGCGCTTCGACGAGAGCGCAGTCGAGAGGGAGCTTCTCGAGGGCCGGATCGCTCTTTCGATCAACGAGCGGAAGATAGAACAACGACAGGTTCGGAAGGAGTCGAGCCTCGCGAACGTCGAGGGCGACCGCCGCCTCGCCGCCCTCGAGCTCGAATTCGCCCGCCGCTTCGGCCAGAAGGACCCGGAGATTTTCCCGCGGGTCCAGATCCTGGAGTCGAGGATCGACGAGCGGCTCGCGGCCGAGAAGCTCTCGAACGCGGAGGGCCGGGGCGAGACCGAGGTGAAGCTCGCGGAGTCGGACGTGGCCCTGCTCTCGATCGAGAAAAAGGTCGCGGCGGAGAAGACGGCGCGGGCGCGCGAGGCCCTCGAGGCACTCGAGATCCGCGCCCCTCACGACGGGATCCTCGTCCTGGTCCGTGATTGGCGCGGTGAGGCGGCGAAGCCCGGGGTAACTACCTATAGCGGCGAGCCCATCGCCGAGATCCCAGCGCTCGATCGGATGGAGGCCGCGGTCTCCGTCCTCGAGGCCGATGCCGGAGGACTGAAAGAGGGCGCCGGGGCCTTGGTTAGAATCGAAGGACGGTCCGATGAGACCATCGACGCCACTATCCGCCGGGTCGATCGGATGCCGAAGCCGAGGCTCCGCGGCGACCCGGTGCAGTACTTCGAGGCGGTCCTCGAGCTCGAGAAGACCGACCCGCTCACGATGAAGCCCGGTCAAAGAATCGTGGCGAAGCTCGAGCTCGACGTGCGTGAAGGCGTCCTCGTGGTGCCGCGCCAGGCGGTCTTCGAGGACGGTAGCGGCGCCTTCGTCTACCGTGTCCGCGATGGCGGTTTCGAGAAGGCGAAAGTCCGCCTCGGCCCTCCGTCCCTCGGGCGGATCGCGATCGAAGGCGGCCTCTCCGAAGGCGACGTCGTCGCTGCCCGGAATCCGGAGCTCTCGCGGGGCGATCTGGTCCCGAGCGCGGACGGGCCTTCCCCGGAGCGAGGAGTCCCCTGAGCCTCACGGAGAGCTTCGAGGACGCGCGGGAGAGCCTCGCCGCGAGAAAGCTCCGGGCGGCCCTCAGCATGCTGGGGATGATCTTCGGGGTGGGGGCGGTGATCGCGATGCTCGCCATCGGAGAGGGGGCTTCGGGCGAGGCGCTCGCGCTCATCGAGCGGCTCGGGATCGGGAACGTGGTGGTGGAAGCGAAGGACCTCGATCGCGAGGACCTGCTCGAGATCCGCAAGAAATCACCGGGCCTGTCGCTTCGGGACGTCGCCGCCCTCACGGAAGCGGTGCCGGGAGTCGAGAGCGCCACGCCCCGGATTCAGATCGAGCCCTATAGGGTCTCGGGCCCCAAAGGCAGGCTCGACGCCGCGGCCTACGGGGTGTCGCGGGAGTACTTCACCCTCGAGAGCCTTCGTCTGAGGGAAGGGCGAGAGCTCGATCTCCTGGACGAGAAGACGCACGCTCAGGTCGCGGTGATCGGCGCCGAAGCGGAGCGCGCACTCTTCGGGCACGAGTCGGGTCTCGGGCGGAGCTTCAAGCTCGATGACCTCTGGCTCGAGGTGGTGGGCGTTATCGCGGACGAGGGCTCGGGGCCGCGCTCCTACCAGGGCGTCCAGGTGAGCTCCACGGCGAGAGAGATCTACCTTCCCTTCAGCACCGCTCTGCGGAAGCTCGACCGCCCCCTACTCGACTCTCCCCTCGATCAGATCGTGGTCCACGTGGAAGCGGGTACCTCGCCTTGGGACGCCGCGACCGCCATCGCCCCTCTCCTCGATCTCCTGCATGGAGGGGCCGAGGACTACCGGGTCCTCGTGCCCGAAGCACTCCTGGAACAGAGTCGGCGGACGAAGCGCCTGTTCAGCATCGTCATGGGCGCGATCGCCTCAATCTCCCTTCTCGTCGGCGGCATCGGCATCATGAACATCATGCTGGCGAGCGTCCTCGAGAGGACGCAGGAGATCGGAGTGCGGCGCGCGGTCGGGGCGCGACGGAGAGATATCAAGGTGCAATTCCTGGTGGAGTCTTTCTCCATCAGCGTTGTAGGGGGCGTTCTCGGGATCGCCGTTGGAATCGCGATCGCCCACGGGGTCGCTCTCTACGCGGACTGGCGAACGGTGGTCACCCTTCCCTCTGTGGTCCTGGCGACGTTCGTTTCGGTCGCGGTGGGCGTCGTCTCCGGCTTCTATCCCGCGACGCGAGCTTCCGAGATCGACCCCGCGGAAGCGCTCGGTTACGAGTAGCTCAAGGGCTATTCCGTCTGCGCTGCAGCTCAAGGAGCTCCCGGAGTGAGTTTTGGAGCTCCCGGTCGTCGGGACTCGCCCTCAGAGCCCCTCTCATGGCGGTGATGGCCCGGTCCAGGTTTCCCATCTGGAACTGGATCGCGGCGAGGTTCTTGAACCCGGCGGCGTAGGTGGGATCGCAGGAGACGGCTTTCTCGAGCGCGGCCGCGGCTTCCGGTAGGCGGCCCAGCTCGGCGTAGGCGGCACCCAGATTCGCATGGGCGGCGGCGAAACAGGGCGCGAGCTCGACCGCGCGACGGAAGGACTCGACCGCCTCGTCGCGCCTGCCCGAAAGAGCGAGAGCGCTACCGAGCGCCTGGTGCACGTCGGGATCGGACTGCGCGAGGGCCGCGGCCCGCCGCAGCTCGACCAGAGCGCTCTCGGTCTCTCCTTCCACGAGCAGGAGCTGTCCGAGGTTGTAGGCCGCGAGAGCGTCCTTCGGCGCCTTCGCGGCGAGCCCTCCGAGAAGCGCACGCGCTTCCGAGCGCTTTCCCGATTGGCCTGATTGCAGCAGCACCTGGGCCAGACGATCCACCAGCACGCGGTCCTCGTGAACGGCGATCGCTCTTCGCAGCCAGCCTTCCGCGGCGTCCGAATTTCCCCGTGCGATCTCGGCCTCCGAGAGGCGAAGATAGCTCTTCGTGTTTCGAGGATCGATCTCGACCGCCTTCCCGAAGCCGGCGATGGCCGCGTCCTCTCGACCCAAGTTCTGGAGCGCGACTCCGAGCCCGTAGTGACCCTCGAAGCTCTTCGGTTCGAGCGCCACGAGACCCTGGAAGACCTCCGCGGCTTCGCTCCCTCGGCTCGCTTGCAGCAAGAGCTCGCCGTAGAGCGCGTACGTTCTCGGGATACGAGGTTCGCGGGTGAGAATGTCCTTCAGATCCGAGAGAGCCTTCTCGAACGCTGGGCCGTCCTCGGGTCGGAGGCTCTGGATCGCGGGATCGTTCAGGACGCGATAGATCTCGAGACGATCCTTGGGATCGGGGAGCTCACCGGCCGAGGGCACGGTGGAACCCGCGTACCCCAAAGCCTTCAGCTTCTCGAGCGTTTCTCGATCCACGCTCTGCGGCACGGCGGGTGAAGCGACCATGGTCTCGAGCTCGCGCCCCAAGGCCCTCGCTACGTCCGGCAGCTCGTCGATCAGATTCTTCGTTTCCCCCGGGTCCTTCGAGAGGTCGTAAAGCTCGGGCTTGGGCGCCATCACGAGCTTGTGCGGCCACAGGGTCAGGCTCCGAAGCTCGCTCCAGCCGTAGTGAAGCCGGGGAAGGAAGGTCTCGGCGTAGAGACCTCGCGCACTCTTCCCTCCTGGCATTGGAGGAAGACCAAGGACATCGAGAATCGCGGAAGCCACGTCCGTAATCTGCGTCGGTTCCGAGATGCGAGTCCTCGCCGGCGCCCCGGGATAGCGAAGTAGCAGCGGAATCCTGAGAGTGGACTCGTAAAGGAACAGGCCATGGGTCTGTTCCCCGTGCTCGCCCAGGGACTCCCCATGATCGGCGGTGAGCACGACGAGGGTCCGCCCTTCGAGATGGCGCTCCTCGAGCCAGGCGAGGAGCTGGCCTACGAGAGAATCGACGTACGCCACCTCGGCTCGATACCCTCCTGGCGCTTCGTAAGGCGTATGAGGGTCGTAGAAGTGAATGAACGTGAAGAACGGGCGTGCGGTCTCGCCGCGAGAGCCCATCCAGGCGAGAGCGCTCTCGAGGACCACGGCGCCTCGTCTCTGGGCGACGAAGCCGGAGGCTACCTCCTCCTCCCCTCCTTCGACTTCGTCGTCGTATCGATCGAAGCCGCGGTCGAGCCCGAAGCGCGAGTCCAGAACGAATGCGCCGACGAAGGCCGCGGTGTCGTAGCCCTGGATCTTCAGGTGCTCCGCGAGTGTCGTCAATCGGTCGTCGAGGTAGAAGCCGACGTTGTCGCGGACTCCATGCACGACCGGGGTCAGGCCGGTCAAGAGCGAAGCGTGAGCGGGAAGGGTAGTGGGGGCGACGGTGGATACGTTCTCGAAGAGCACCCCCTCGGAGGCGAGCCGATCCATGTGGGGCGTTCGGACGGACGTGGTGCTGTAGCTCGAGAGGTGGTCGGCGCGAAGCGTATCGACGCTCACCAGGACGAGGTTCCAACCCGTGGGCCTGCTCTTGCGGTCGCGCTGGATCGTCAGGTAGAGCAGTGGAGCGGCGACCGCAAGGACGGCGACCGCCGCCGCCATCTTCGCTCGCGCCATCACGGTATACTAGTGCAAATGTTCGGACTTATCCTCGCGAGCGCACTTCTGGCCCTCCCGCAGGACCGCGTCGACAGGCTCCCCGAGCACCACAAGAAGTGGCTTCTGGAGGAGGTCCCGTACCTCATCAGTGAGGTCGAGCACGAAGTGTTCCTGGGCCTCGAATCGGAGCAAGAGCGGGAGGCGTTCGTCGAGGCCTTCTGGCGCAAGCGGGACGAGAACCCGGCGACGCTCGAGAACGAGTATCGCGAGGAGCACTACAGGAGGCTCGCTTACGTCAACGAGTTCTTCGGCCGCGACACGTTCCGGGAAGGCTTCGAGACGGACCGGGGCCGCTACTACATCCTCCTCGGCCCTCCGCGCAACCGGCAGAACTTCGATGGAAGCGACGCGGTCTACCCCTCGGAGCTCTGGTTCTATGACAACCCGGACCTGAAGCGCTACGGCTTGCCGCCGTTCTTCTCCCTGCTGTTCTTTCAACGACACGGCGCGGGAGAGCTCGAGATCTATAGCCCGGTCCTCGACGGTCCCCAAACCCTTCTCACGGGTCCGGACACCAAGAGCGCGGACTTCCGCCAGGATGTCGAGAGAGCCTACGACAAGCTCTACGAGGTCGACCCCGAGCTCGCGCAGGCCTCTCTCTCGTTCCGCACCGACGAGGGCGACACCGCCCAGTTCTCGGGCGTCTCCTTCGGCACCATGGAGCTAATGGATCAGATCACCAAGGTCCCGTTCCACGGCCTCGACACCAGCTACGCCGAGAGGCTCGACTTCGAGCGCGGGGCGGTCGAGAGCGACTATCTCTTCCGATACGTCGCGAGCGCGGGGGCGGTCGACGTCCTCGAGGGAGACGGCGGGGTCGCGTTCGTCCACTGGGTCATCGAGATTCCGCCGGAGAACATCGCCTTCGTTCTCGATCGGGAGAGGGGAGTCTATGGCTCGGCGTTCATCGTATCGGTCGAGGCGGTTCTCCGGGACGACCCCAACGTCGTCGTCATCCAGAGCCGTAACGAGTCCTTCGTCGAGCTCAAAGAATCGGAGCAGGCGTCCCTCCACCGTCCTTTCGCATACTCGGGAATGATGCCTCTCGTCCCCGGCGCGTACAACTTTCGGGTGATCCTCCGAAACCGCGCCTGCCCGAGCCGCGTCGAGAGGGAATGCGCCAAGAGCTACACGCTTCTCGACAAGGAAGTCGACGTGCCCGCCGAGACGGGCAAGGCTCTCCGAGGTCTCCTCGTCGGCTATGGCTCCGAACGGAAGCCGGGAGCGCCCCTCTATCGTGCGTACCGGTTCGGGACGGTCGAGATCCTTCCCAACCCGAGCGCGGTCTTCGCCATCGGAGAGACGATGACCGTCGCCGTCGTGCACGACGCGCCGCAGACGTCTCGAATCCGGCTCGTGATCGAAAGTCAGGAGCCCGGCGGGGGCACGATGATCGACCAGAGCGTGGTCCTCGAAGACCGGCTCGCGAGCCCCCTCGTCCAGGAGCTCTCTCTCGAGAAGTTCCAGGGAGGCCGCTTCCTCCTGCGCTCGGATCTCGTCGGCGAGAACGGGAGCGTCCTGGAGCAGGCCTCCGCGGCCTTCACCGTTTCGCCGCGTACTTCCATCCCCAGGCCTCTCTCTCGCGCCGCGGCGCCGCAGGTGCGCCCCGAGATTCCCGGGCTCGTCTCCTCGATGCTCGGAGAGCAGTACCTGGCGCGGAACGAGGGGGCAAGAGCGCGCGAGCGATTCGAGCAAGCGCTTCAGGAGAACCCGAAGCTTGGGCTCGCGCGGGAGCATCTGGCCCGACTTGCCCTCCAGGAGGGGGACTACGAGAGAGTTGTCGGCCTCCTCGAGCCCGTCTACGCCGAGGTAAAGGACCGCTACGAGATCCTGGCGCCGCTCGGAGAGGCTTACTTCCGTCGGGGCGATTTCGCCCGGGCGGCGGAGCTCCTGGAAAAGGCGCTCCCGCTCCGGCGACCCCAGCCCTCGCTCCTGAACGCCCTCGCGAGCTCTCAGTATCGGCTCCAGAACCCCGCGCGAGCGCTCGAGCTCTTCGAGCAGTCCCTCGCCCTCGACCCCGCTCAGCCAGAGGTGCGGGAGCTCGTTGAACAGCTCAAGGCCGAGCGAGCTTCCCGCCCGTAGTCCCTTGTCTCAAGAAAAGAAAAAAGGGCGGAGCCGAAGCTCCGCCCGATACGACCTACAGGGATTGCTTCAGAACTGGTAGCGGATCCCCATCTTGAAAGCACGCGGGTCGAGGGCGGCGATGATGTTGCGGAACCTCGAGCCGGTGCGAAGGTTGAAGTTCACTTCCGAGTTGCTGTTGAAGAGGTTGTAGAGGTCCAGCATTCCCGTGAGCCGGCCGGGGCCGAGGGCGAAGCCCTTCTCTACCCGGAGATCGACGATGGTCACGCTCTCGGAGCGGTTCTGGTCCATGTTCTCGAGGAAGATGGGAAGCGTTCCCGAGCCGGGGATGTTGACGCGATGGATCGGAGCCCAGGGCCAGCCGCTCTGATAGCGGACGTTACCCGATAGCCCGATCTCCTGCGGGAAGACGTAACGTGCGAGGACTCTGGCGCCCCAGTTGGTGTTCCCCTGGCGGAAGGGGACGTCGAGGCTGTGGTTCTGCCAGCAGGTGGTGGCGCCATGGATGGGTCTTCGCGTTCTTGGAACGACCCCCGGGTGAATTTCGATTTCTGAATCGTATTTCATTTTGTTGAATTATCGATCCGCGGAACCGACGCGGCCCTTCCGTGCTAACGTGCGGCTAATGAGCGGGGAGCGGGTCCTCCTGCTGTTGCCTACGTCCACCTATCGAACGCGGGATTTCCTGGACGCGGCCGATAGTCTCGGCATCGAAGTGGTCGTGGGCTCGGAGGAGGCGAGCACTCTCGAGACCTTCCAACCGGATCGACTGCTCACTCTCGACTTTCTGGAGCTCGAGGGCGCCGTCGCGCGCGCGCGGGAGTTTCACGCGCGACAGCCCCTCGACGCCGTAGTCCCGGTGGACGAAGAGACGGGGGTAGCCGCCGCGGCGATTGCCGCTGCGCTTCGCCTTCCTCACAACTCCCCCGAGGCGGCCGTGAGGGCGCGGCTCAAGCACCGCATGCGCGAGGCGCTCGCCGCGGGCGGAGTTCCCCATCCGTCGTTCACCATCGCTCGCACCGGCGATGACCCGCGGCTCCTCGCGCGCGGCCTTACCTATCCGCTGGTATTGAAACCGGTCTTTCTCTCGGGTAGCCGCGGGGTCGTTCGCGTGGACGACCAGGGGAGCTTCGTTCAGCGCTTCGATTGGCTCTCCGCGTTTCTGGCGACTCCGGAGGTGCGTGAGCACGGGGGCGAAGAGAGCGACGTGGTCCTCATCGAGGAGTACGTCGATGGGCGCGAGGTGGCGCTCGAAGGTCTTCTCACCGAGGGACGGCTCCGTCCGCTGGCGCTCTTCGACAAGCCCGACCCCCTGGTGGGACCGTTCTTCGAGGAGACGCTCTACGTGACGCCGTCACGGCTCCCCGAAGCGACTCAGAAGGAGATCGTCCGGGTGAGCGCCGACGCGGCTCGGGCGATAGGGCTCCGGCACGGGCCGGTTCACGCCGAGCTTCGATTGAGATCGCTCGGGCACGACGAGACTCCGGTAGTGATCGAGGTCGCCGGGCGTTCGATCGGAGGGCTCTGCTCGCGGACGCTGCGCTTCGGCCTCGGCATCTCGCTCGAAGAGCTCATCCTTCGCCACGCCCTGGGCCGGGAAGTCGAGGATCTCGCTCTGGCGGCGGGAGCCTCAGGGGTCATGATGATCCCGATCCCGAAAGGCGGAAAGCTCGAGGCGACGCGCGGGCTTGACGAGGCCCGGGCGGTCTCCGGGATCGAGGAAATCACCATCACCGCGCATCCGGGGAAGGTTCTGGTCCCGCTTCCCGAAGGCTCGAGTTACCTCGGTTTCATCTTCGCCCGTGCCGAAGATCCCGAAAGCGCGGAGAGAGCTCTCCGTGAGGCGCACGCGCGTCTGTCGTTCGAGATTACCTGAGCTACTTGGCGGGAGAGTAGTAAGGATTGCGGCCCGAGGCGTGGTCCGTGGTGTCCATGATGGCGCCGACCTCGGGGATCGCCTCGCGAATCGACTTTTCCACCCCTTGCTTCAGGGTCACGTCGGCCATCCCGCAGCCCTGGCAACCCCCGCCCATGCGAATGAAGACCTCGTTCCTCTTGACGTCGATGAGCTCCACCCAGCCCCCATGGGCCGCGACCGCGGGGTTGATCTCCTGGTCGAGGATGCTCTGCACTCTCTTCTTGATGACGTCGGCATCCGGGATCGAGGAGAGGACCGCGTCCGAGACCGCCTTGTCTCCGCTCGCCACGACCGCGCGGATCGCGGTTCCCACCTGCTTCGCGATCGGCATCCAGTTTCCGCCGGTCTCGGCGGTCACGGTCACGAGGCTGTCCTGGATCAAGACGGACGAGACACCGTCAATGGCGAAGAGCTTCTCCGCGAGGCCGGAGCCCGAAGCGCGGTCTTTGTTTCCGAAGAACGCCGAGCCATCGGGATAGATCGGGCGATCGACGACGAAGCGGCAGGTGGAATTGTCCTTGGGCTCGGCGGTGATGCGAATGTCTTCCATCCCCAAATTATATCGTATTCCTCGTCATCCCCCGGGACCGAACCGGTCCCGCCTTGGCTCCGCTCAACAAAACCAGGCTTCCGTCAGCCGGGGAGGGCGGGCGGGGGAGGCGGCGACTGCCTCGAGCTCACCCAGCTCACTCACGGCGAGCCCTGCGAGGTCATGGAAAATCGAGTGGTTCGAGCGACCGCGCGCGACCCCGTCCTCGACCAGGGCCGCCGCAGCCTTCTGGATGCGGTCCATCTCCGCATCGGGGTGGGTCCACCGGTAGGTCAAGGCTCGGGGGTCGAGCTCTCCGAGAACGGGCTTCAGACTCTCGTTGCCGAGGAGAAGCGAGCCCGGAGGGATGAGAAGCCGCAGTGAGAGCTGGACCGCGTCGACGTGCTCCACGAGACCGTCCCGCGCGATCCAGTGAAAGAGGTCGGCGTAATCGTCGCGCGTGGTCCAGGGGGTGAAGGGGACGAACGTGGGCCTGAGCGCGATTCCGGCCTCACGAAGCGCCCCTTGGGCCTCGAAAACGGAATTCCGGTCATGGCCTTTGTCGAGCTCTCGAAGGACCCGGTCGCTCAGGGACTCGACGGCCGAGATCACGAAAAGGCACCCGAGCGCCGAAAGCTCGGCGAGGTGTCGGCGATACTTCACCAGATGCTCGATCTTCGCGGTGAAGTTGAAGGTCAGCCGAGGAAACTCGCCATGGACGGCGCGCGCTACCGAGAGCGCGTGGCCGGGACCGTTCAGAAAGTCCGGATCGGCGAAATCGATGTGGCTCGCGCCGGCCTGGACAAGTTGCCGCACGTCGGCCAGCACGGTCTCCTGCGGAATGACGAAGAACCGTCCCTGGTATATGGGAGGAACGGGACAGTGCCGGCAGAGGTGGAGACAGCCCCTCGTGGTCTCGACCGCACCCACTGTCTTCGACGTCCCGTCGCCGAGCTCGAGCTGGGCATACCGATCGAGCGAGGCGAGCGCGCCGCGGGCCGGCGTGGGAAAGCTCAGCCGCTTTAGAATGGGAGCTCTCGAGCCCGGCTCGACTCCCCGGGCGAGCGAAACCAGCTCCTCTTCGAGCTCGCCGCTCAGGACCGAGCTCGCCCCCGAGGCAAGAAGGAGCTCGGCGTTGAGGGCGGCGTAGAGGCCGTAAAAGGACAGGTGGGCTCGCGGGTTCAGGGCCCGGAGCCGCGGGAGGAGATCGAGCGCGATGCGGAGGGCCGTGTGCATCGGGACCGAGACCCCGATGAAATCCGCGCTCCGGACTGCTTCCTCGTGGAGGGGCTCGACGGCGAGGTCGATGCCCCGCGCGTCGAGCCCGGCATTCGAAAAGAACGCCAGAGGGAGAGCGAGGCCTAGAGGCTGATGCCCGAGCTCGTAGCAGGACAGCAAGAGCACCGACGGTGGCTTCACGGTGTCTTTAGTATAATTCGACAACGATGACCATCGCCCGAGGGGTTTCACTCCTCATCCTCGCCGCTCGAACCTCCTTTCCCCAGAGCGAAGGTCAGGAAGCCACGCTGAAAGCGGATTACCAGGAGCAGGTCGCGAAAGGCCACGTGAAGGCGGAGGGTTACGTGGATCTTCGCTCGGAGGACGTGCACCTCACCGCGGACCGAGTCGAGTTCTGGAACGAGGAAATGCGGGTCATCGCCGAGGGGAACGTCGTCTACGAGCAGGGGGATCAGAAGATCATCGCCACCCGGATGGAAGCGGATCTGAAAACCAAGACCGGTCGGTTCTTCAACGCCCACGGGCGCACCGGTGCGGACCTCTACTTTTACGGCGACATCATCGAGAAGGAGTCCGAGGATACGTACGTGATCGAGGGCGGCGCTTTCACCTCCTGCGCCCAGCCGACTCCCAGGTGGCAGTTCACCGCGGGGAAGGCCCGGATGAAGCGAAACCATCACGTCGCCCTCCACCATCCTCTCCTGAAGTTAAAGTCGCTCCCGATCTTCTACGCTCCGTTCCTCTACTACCCCATCGACGAGCAGGGACGGGCCACGGGATTCCTTCTCCCTCAGATCGGGAACTCCTCCCTCAAGGGGTTCATCATTAACGAGGGGTTCTTCTGGGCCATCAACCGCTCCATGGACGCGACCATCGCCTACGAGCGCTTCTCCGAAGTAGGAAACGGGGCATCCGTCGAGTATCGCTACGTCGCGAGCGAAGCCTCGCGCGGCGAGTTGAACACGTTCTTCATCGACGATTCGCGTAGCGGCCAGCGCGAGTACACTGTCACGGGCTCCGCCAACCAGGAACTGCCGGGTGGGTTCCGCTCGGTGGCGCGGGTCGATTACTTCTCGAGCTTCGATTTCCAGCAGAGTTTCCAGGAGAACTACGACCGCGCGACCCAGAGATCGAGGCGGGCCTCGGGGACGATCTCGAAATCCTTCAAGCAGTACAACCTGCGCGTCCTCTTCGACCGGAACGACACCGCCTTCGGCGACAACGTCGCGGTGCGGGAGATCCTGCCCCAGATCAGTCTCGGCGGACGGGCGACCCGCATCGGACCGACGCCGGTCTTGTTCGCCTTCGACTCCGAAGTCGTGTCGCTCGCGCGTACCAGTGGAGACCAGATTCTCGAGTATCAGCGCTTCGACGTGGCCCCCACGGTCTCCTATCCGTTCACCGGCCTGAGCTACCTCACGTTCCGCACCAGCGTCACCGCACGATACACGCATTACACAGCCTCGCAGGCGGCCTCCGGCGGTTTCATCGAGGACGAGCCCGTCGATCGGCGCTATTTCGAGACCGCCTTCGACATGAGGGGGCCGACGTTCGCTCGTATCTTCAACACTCCCGACAACGGCTACGCCGCGCGCTTCAAGCACGTGATCGAGCCCCAGATGGTCTGGAGCTACCGGAGTCGCATCGAGGACTTCGATCTCATTCCCAAGTTCGACGGCACCGACTACATGCCAGGGACGAACCAGGTGGCCTTCTCCCTCGTGAACCGCATCCTCGCGAAACGAGTGGTCAACGGCAAGGAGCAGCCGAACCCTACGGAGATGCTCACCTGGGTGCTCTCGCAGAGATACTTCTTCGACGCCACCGCCTCGCTCTACGACCCGCAGTTCTCGACTCCCTACTTCACCCCGGACGGGACGCCCAGCAACTACTCGCCCATCACCTCCCGCGTGAATTTTCGGCCGTCGCGATCGCTCACCGCGAGCTGGAACCTCGACTACGACGTCAACTTCAAGGCGGTCCGATCAGCCAGCACCGCGGGGAGCTTCTCCGGAGGGTGGGGGTCGGTTCAGGGTGTGTGGACGAGGCGGAACATCCCCGACCGCGACATCGTGAGGTCGAGCTTCCGCCTTGGCGGGCGGGTGAACCTGACGTCGGGGCTGAGGGCGAACCTCGAGACCAGCTACGATTGGTCGCTCAAGATCCTTCGGCACATGCGCGCGGGGATCGAGTACAACGTCCAGTGCTGCGGCTTCCTCTTCGACTACAACCGCTACAACTTCGGCGGCTTCCGCGACGAGAACACCTTCCGGTTCGGGATCACTCTCGCGAATGTTGGGAGCTTCGGCACGTCTCTCGGCGGCACCAATAGCTCCGATTACTACTGACCGTGAAGATTCTGGTCACCGGCGCCTCGGGCCTCGTAGGAGGCCTGGTGGTGCCCCTCGCGGCGAAGACGCACGAAGTGCTCGGCCTCGATCGGGCCGGGCTCGACGTCCGGAACCGGGAGGACGTCGCCCGGGTGTTCCGGGAGTTTTCCCCCGAAGCCGTGCTACACTGCGCGGCCTACACCGATGTCGACGGCGCCGAGCGCGCGCCCGAAACGGCCCTGGAAGTCAATGCCACGGGCGCTCGGGTGGTCGCGGAGAGCGCTCGAGAGCTCGAGGCCCTGGTTTTGTATGTCAGCACGGACTACGTCTTCGATGGGAGGGCCACGGCTCCTTACCGCGAGGAAGAACCTCCTCGTCCGCTCTCGAGCTACGGACGGTCCAAGCTCGAAGGCGAGCGGGCGGTGGCCGAGACCTGCCCCGAGAGTCACGCCATCGTGAGGACCGGCTGGCTCTACGGACCGGGAAAAGGCTTCGTCGATTGGGCGCGGGAGCGTCTCCGTCGAGGCGAGGAGCTTGCTCTGGTCGAGGATCAGACGGGATCTCCGACCAGCGCCCGCGAGCTCGCGGCGGCGATGCTGGCCCTCGTCGAGGGGAAGCATCGCGGTCTCTTCCATTTCGTCAACCAGGGCGAATCGAGCTGGCTCGCGCTCGGGCGGGCGGTTGCCGAAGAGCTGGCCCTCTCGCCCGCCCGGGTCCGGGCCATCCGGGCGGCCGATCTGAATCGCCCCGCGCCGCGACCGCGCTACTCGGTCCTCTCGGTCGAGCGTTTCGAAAAGTCGACGGGCCGAACCGTCATCGGCTGGAGGGAAGCCCTCCACCAATACCTTCACGGAGCCTCAGCAAGCTGATGAGCGCGGGATCTCAGTCCGCGCGAGCGGAGCGAGCCGAGCGGAGCCGTCAGCCGGAGCGCAGCGCGAAGCGCGGAGCGACAAGCCGCAGGGGTGGGGTCCCCGCGGCACTGAATGAAGTTCGAGGCGAGCCACTTGAGAAAGGAGTCGTCGCTTGCGTGTACTGATTACGGGAATCACCGGCTTCGCCGGAAGCCACCTGGCGGAGTACGTCCTCTCCGAGCATCCCGGAACCGAGGTCTACGGCACCCAGCGGTGGCGCAGCCGGACCGAGAACATCCGGGGCATCGAATCGAAGATCCAGCTTCTGGAGTGCGACCTACGCGATCAGAGCTCGGTCACCGGGCTCATCGAGCGGGTTCGGCCGGACCGCATCTTCCACCTCGCGGCGCAAAGCTTCGTCCCCTCGTCCTGGAACGCGCCCGCGGAATCACTCACCACCAACATCCTCGGACAGCTGAACCTCTTCGAGGCGGTCCGCTCCGCCCGCATCGACCCCTGGATCCAGATCGCCTGCTCGAGCGAGGAATACGGTCTAGTGCTCGAGGACGAGCTCCCCATCCGGGAGACGAATCCCCTGAGACCCCTTTCCCCTTACGCGGTCAGCAAAGTGGGTCAGGACTATCTCGGCTATCAGTACTTCAAGAGCTTCGGAACCAAGGTGGTCCGGACACGCGGCTTCAACCACGATGGCCCGCGCCGCGGAGACGTATTCGTCTCGTCGAACTTCGCCAAGCAGCTCGCGGCCATCGAGAAGGGCAAGAAGCCCCCGGTCATTCACGTGGGAAATCTGGAAGCGCGCCGCGACTTCACCGACGTCCGGGACATCGTGCGCGGCTACTGGCTCGCCCTCGATGGCGGCTGCGAGCCGGGCGAGGCCTACAACATCTGCACCGGCAAGGACTACTCGATTCGGCAAGTCCTGGACGAGCTCATCCGGATATCGGGCGTCGAAGTCGAGGTTCGAGAGGATCCCGAAAGGCTCCGGCCGTCGGACGTGCCCGTCCTTCTCGGGGACTGCTCCAAGTTCCGAAAGGCGACGGGCTGGGAGCCGAAGATTCCGTACGAGCGGACGCTCCGCGACATGCTCGACTACTGGAGAGCGGAGATCGACTGAGTGCGCGCGCTGGTAACCGGAGCCGCGGGCTTCGTCGGTCGCCATCTCACGAAGCACCTCCTTTCCCAGGGCCGCGAGGTCTCTGGCCTCGTTCATCCCACCGACGGAGGACCGGGCTCACTCGGGCCTCGGGTCGAGGTGTTTCCGCTCGACATCCTCGATGAGGCGGCACTGGGAACGGCGATCCGCGATTTCGCCCCCGACGCCATCTTCCATCTCGCGGCCTTCTCCAACCCGGAGGAATCGTGGAAGGAGGCCGGGCGCACACTCGAGACCAATATCATCGGTGCTCACAACCTCCTGTCGGCGGCGAAGGAGACCGGCCGCAAGCCGCGGGTGCTCCTCGTGGGCTCGGCCCAGCAGTACGGCGACGTTCCGCCGGAGGCACAGCCCATCTCCGAGGAGCGCGAGCAGAAACCGCTCACGCCCTATGCCGTGAGCAAGACCTCGCAGGAGCTTTTGGGGCGGCGCTCGTTCTGGTCGGAAGAGCTCCCCGTCTACGTCACGCGGTCGTTCAACCACACCGGCCCGGGGCAGGCCGACGGCTACGTCTCGTCGAGCTTCGCCCGCCAGGTGGCGGAAGTCGAGAGGGGAACCCGGGAGCCGGTCATCCGCGTAGGAAACCTGGATGCGCGCCGGGACTTCACCGACGTCCGTGACGTCGCTGCCGCCTACTGCGCGATCGTGGAAAGAGGCCAACCGGGACGGCCGTACAACGTCTGCCGGGGCGAGGCGGTCTCGATCGGCGAGGTTTTGGAGGAGCTGGTTCGGCAGTCCCGGGTTCCGGTCCAGGTAGTCGTCGATCCCGAGCGGTATCACGCTCTCGACGCTCCTTTGATGGTCGGGGATCCGACGAGGCTCAAAACAGAGACCGGATGGTCGCCGCGTTATTCCCTTCGCGAGACCCTCCGCGACCTGCTGGACGACTGGCGCTCGAGGCTCTAGATGGGGAGTTTTTCTTCTTCTGCAGGAGCGAAGTACTGAGGTTGTATCGGGGAGCGGCGCTCTTCACCGGGTTGGTCGTCCTTGCCACCCTTTTCCTCCGCTGGCCCGTCGCCTCTCACGACGTCGAGCACTACATCGGTCCCGACGAGGGCGAGGTCGTCGAGAACGTGCTCGAGATGGTCAAGAGGGGGGATTTCGATCACCGCCACCCCGGCTACCCCGCCCTTCATTTCTATCTGCAAAGGATTTCGGTTACCGTGCTTCGGCTCACCGACAGACGCCCTGTGGCCGAGATTCCACGCGCCCAGATCTATCTCGGAGCGAGGCGAATGACTCTCGCCGCCGGAGTCGCGACCGCCGCCGTGGTTTTCGCCGCCGGACTGAGGTTGCTGTCTCCCTGGGGCGCCGGCCTTGCCGCGGGTCTGACCGCGCTCTCACCTCTAGCGTTTCGCGAGTCGGCGGTCGTCAACCCCGATCTAATGCTCGGTCTTTTCGTCGCCACAGCGCTTCTCGCGGCGCTTCGACTCCAGGACTCACCCACGCCGAATCGACACCTTCTGGCCGGAATCGCGGTGGGTCTCGCGACCGCGGTGAAGTACACGGGGGCTTTCACCGTCGTTCCCTACGGGATGGCGTCCCTCCTCGCGTCCGAGCCGAAGCGGAGTCGCGCTTGGACTCTCGCGGGCCTCGCGGCGGCGTTTGCCGCGTTCGCGGTTTGTAGCCCCGCAACCTTCGTGAATCTTTCAGAGTCCGCGCGCGGGCTCGAGCGGCATTTCGGCTACTACCGGGCGAGCCACATGAACGCCGCGCTCCAGGTCCTGGGCTCGCTGGCGACGCGCGGGGTCGGGCTCGTGGGAGCGCTCCTCGCGGTCTTCGGCGCGGCGGCGGCTCTTT
>Ga0214473_10003263_pt1 | contig 19752 bp, 18 predicted proteins | sample RVTome_7_FD_203509 | JGI IMG/M metagenome (GOLD analysis project Ga0214473, IMG submission 203509) | Soil microbial communities from uranium-contaminated site in the Upper Colorado River Basin, Wyoming, United States - RVT98D197 | ecosystem: Environmental > Terrestrial > Soil > Contaminated >... | reverse complement strand
CTTCAACTCTTGAACCACCTCTAACAGTCGCCCTGTTTCTGACAGCGTCAAACTGGAGGTCGGCTCATCCATGATTAGGATGCGCGCATCAAGGGAGAGCGCCTTGGCAATCTCCACCATCTGTTGCCGTGCTATAGAGAGGCGGGAGAGCGGGGTATCGGTGGATATGTTCAGGCCCAGGCGCTTAAGATGAATAGCGGCCTCTTTGTGCATCCGCCTGCTATCAAGCAGATGAAGAAAACCGCCGCGTAACGGCTCGCGGCCAAGATACACATTAGACGCCACATCGAGATTATCCAGAACATTTAGTTCCTGGTGGATGAAGCTGATACCGAACCTGGTAGCCTCCGCCACACCGTGAATCACAACAAGCTCGCCGTCGATCCGAATTTCACCCGCGTCTGGTTGGTGGACGCCACCGAGTATCTTCATCAGAGTTGATTTGCCGGCGCCATTTTCACCAGCAAGGGCCACCACTTCGCCTGACGCGATCTCAAAATTGGCCCTCTTTAACGCGTGCACACCGCCGAAGCGCTTATCAATTCCCCGCATCTGTAGAATAGGGCTGCTCATGAAAAAATAAGCTCAGGATCGCCCGCGCAACTCATTGATCTTCTGCGTGAATTCAGCAACGTTGTCACGCTTGATAACCAACGTTGGCACGAAGACCTGTTTACTAGGAGGAATTACCGACCGATCACCGCGCAATACTGTGTGCATCATCTTGATTGCCTGGTAACCGAATTCATAAGGTTGCTGGACTACGGTAGCGTATATGGAGCCGTCTTGTACGCCCGCCAATGTTTCATCCTCTTCATCAAAGGCGATTTGTTTTACCTGTCCAATCTTGCCCGCTTCGCGCACAGCATTGAGAATTGCGGGGCCGTTGTAGCTCCACAAGCCAACAAGTGCCGCAACATCGGGATAGCGCACCAGTGTGTCGGAGACATTTGACTTTGCGCGGACGCGGTCAGTGTCGTCGGTGCGTACGTCAATAATCTGCACAGCTGATCCTGCAAGCGTCTCTCGGATTCCCTGATAGCGTTCCTGCGCGTTGCGAGCATCGAGCTTACCGACAAAAAGCATAATCTTCCCACCCTGCGGCAAAACCTCTTTGATGAGCGTGCCCGCTTGCCGACCAGCACTCACGTTGTCAGTACCCACATAGAAGGCGCGCTCGCTTTTGGGAGCGTCCGAGTCTTGCGTGACCACAAGTACCTGCCGCGCCGTTTCATTAATCATTTGCGTTTGATTGTCCGGGTCAACCGGGCTGATGGCGACGCCTTCCACGCCTTTCGCGATTAGGTCGTCTACCACTCGTTTCTGTTCGGCTGCGGTGCCGTCCGAAGGAATCCTGAATTCGACTACAAGGTCGGTCAATTCAGCGTCAGCCTTCTCTGTGCCGCGACGAGCAATGGTCCAAAAATCAGAGGCATTGTTGGTAACAAACGCCAAACGCAGGTTTGTTGATGAATCACCGGCGCGGGCGCACCCTGCAATCAATAGACAGGCGCAAATGAAACCATAGCGGAAAAGTGATCTCATACTCTCCTCCCAAACGAGTCGGAATCCGAGACGTAGCCACGGGGGTGCTCCAGATGCCACTTCCAGGCTGAACCGATAATCGTCGCGAGCTCGGGGCGTTGTGGCTGCCAACCAAGCACATCGCGCGCGCGATTGGCATCAGCAACCAGATGGGATGGATCACCGTCACGGCGTCCCTCGACCTTAATCTTGATCTCCTTCTGCGTAATATTGCGCGCAGATGAGATTACTTCGAATACTGAATATCCGTGGCCGTTTCCCAGGTTGATTGTGTCCGACGAGTTACCGGCACGCAGGTAATCAAGCGCAAGCGCGTGCGCCTCCGCCAGATCGGCGACATGGATATAGTCTCGCACGCACGTTCCATCGTTCGTCGGGTAGTCATCTCCAAAAACTGTAACGTACGGAATAATCCCCTGCGCAGCCTTCAACACCAGCGGAATCAGATGAGTCTCAGGATCGTGAAGCTCACCTCGCTCCGGAATGGCGCCCGCTGCATTGAAGTAGCGCAATGCCACAAACTTTAGATCATAGGCGCGGTCGTAATTCTCCATAATACGCTCGATGAAGAGCTTCGACCAACCGTAAGGATTAGTTGGATTCTGCGGGTGCTTCTCGTTTATGGGAACACTGATCGGTTCACCATAGGTGGCGCAAGTCGAGGAGAATACCACCCGGCGGACTCCCTGCGCGATTAACGCGCCAAGAAGCCTGATACCCTGTTCGACATTATTCTCGAAGTACAGGGCCGGCTCGAGCACTGATTCGCCGACGTAAGCGAAAGCTGCAAAGTGTATGCATGCTTCGATCTTGTGTTCACGACCGATGCGGCCCACCAACTCGCGATCGCCGACATCTCCCTCATAAAAAGGTACGTCCGGCGAAACTGCCGCTCGCTGCCCTCGTGAGAGGTTATCCAGTACAACGCATTGCTCTCCGCGGGCGCGCAAGAGTTCCGTGGTCACGCTGCCAATGTAGCCGGCCCCTCCAGTGATCAAAATCGCCATGTTCTTGTAACGCAAACTGTCAGTTTGCGAATTTGTGAGTTTGCGGCGCGAGCTAACAGCTTGCGTTACGGCGCAGCCTGAGATAACCAAATGAAGCACTGCCCGGACTGGAACCGCTAAAGATATGGGGCATATAACCAGTCTCGAGCGCGAACCGTTCTGCGAGAAGGTGAATTGCTGCGCCGGCATCTCGTTTTCCGAGCAGAACAACAGTGCCGCCACTACCGCCACCGGTTATCTTGGCTCCGAACAATCCTTGATCCTCTCCCGCTTGTTTGACGAGCCGCACAATTGCGTCGGTACCCGCAGATCCTAGTCCGCAGGCCGTATAGCTCGCGTGCGACTGATACATTAATTCACCAAGTAACTTTCCTTGTTCTTCACTTTCGTCCCCATTCGCGCGACGTAATAGCTCCGCAAAGGTGCGAACGCGAAAACTCTCATAAACGGCGTGGCCAGTAGGCACGCGTACCGGATAGATTCTCTCCGGAATGATACGGGTAATGGGATCGGTTGTGCCATTGTAGCGATTTAGGAAGTCGTTTCCCGTCATCTGGTCTGGCAATCGTGCAGCATAATTCTCTTCGAATTCGGAGACTGGTATGTTTGCCAGAAATCCATGCCAGCGTTCATCTTCTATGAACACCGTTCCTGGTCCTGGCTGTACCTTCAAGCCGGCGAGTTCGGCAATCATTCGATAGCCCATGAAGCTTCCCGCCCGCACGGTCCCATACTCTGCCCCGCCCACTGAATGGCTAACACCTGAATCCACTCCCCACACGGCGAGTTGGTCAGGTATGCTGACACTGCCCACGATTTCGGCGGGCTGACAAAGCAGAGCAAGCAATTGGTGCTCCTCGCCGCAAGCGGAAGTCATCTGGTCCATAACGCCGCATGGTGCGCCTACTACGAGGTTCTCTACTCGTTGGCAGAGTAGGGCCAGTTTGCGAGGCTCGAGTGCAATAGAAAATGCTGCTGCTACCGCACTCATCGTTGCTACCTCTAATGCGGCGGAAGAACTGACACCCTTACCCTTGGACACTTCGGAGGAGATCAACAGCCGGCAACCTTGCGCGAAGCGAATCCCACATTCACGCATGAGCACCAGAAACACCCCTGCAACGTAAGCTGCCCAACGGCTTTCTCCAGTTGCCGCAAAGTACCGCTGAGCGGCCTCATATTCAATTGGTTGCCCGTCTTCCTCAAACTCTGCAAGCGCCATTTCGAATAGGAGAGTGCTCCCGTTCTTGCCGGCCATACTGACCATGAGCAACATGCGCGAGTCGTCTGTTTGCAGTGCTACCAGCGTGGCTTCGGCAATCGGAAGCTCCAGAACGAGGGAACCTGAGTAGTCGGCAATCCCTCCCATAACGTCGAGGCGGCCCGGCGCGCGCGCAACGATCAGCTCGGCCTCTGGTTCAAATAGATTGCGTGCTTCCTTTGGGCCGTCAGTTGATAACGTGCCGAGAAGGTCGATAAAGGCAGTGACATCCGGCAGCTGACGGGTATTGCCCTGAACAACTTGGTAACCGGTATGTGACATTGCTCGCTGCATTATCATTTTACGCTGGTGAAGTTTTGCTTGTGACCAGGCCGCGCCGGGCCAGTGCCGCACGGAGCAGTGGCTCGATCTGGTGTCGAATGTGTTCGTTGGCGTAACCTACCCAGGCGACGTCAGCATCGATGCGTAACGGTGTGCTCAATTGCTGCCCGTGCTCGTCTGTTACTATGACCCCTGCTTCGCGGGCAATGAGTTCGGTGCACATATCGTAGGGGTGGCAGCAGATCCCCAGGGCCATTCCTCGGCGCTTGATGATCGTTTCAATTAGTGGCCGCAAATCGGCAATAAAACGATCATGACCCATCATGAGTTCGTAGAGTTGACCGCCTGTTGAAAGATACTGATCCTCGAAGCACTGTGCCTTGCCTGGTTCCACCGGACCGAGCGCCCCACGCACTATCTCTTCATCTATCGCAGCCAGTTCATCCCGGGCCCCCGGAAAGAAGCGCGCAATCATTGCATAGCCATGACGTATAGTCGTAGCGCGTGAGGGTTGCGGGCGGAGTTCCCGCCTTTCGCCAGTGAGCCGATTCAGTCGGTCAGCACGCGCCCCTTCACCGCGGACAGCCGAGAGCGAATCGCAGAGATGCTGCTTCACGAGTGGAATCTCAGTTTGCATAGCCACTTCGATGTCGCCCAGGTTAGTCTCTTCGCCTCGATTTCGCGCTACCCCTGTCAGTATCCAGGCACTGCGCTTCTGATACATTATTCCCCGCGTACCATCAATCGGGTCGACTACGACACGCCAGACCGCGTCTGCTTCTGATGTTCCCCGAGGCAGCATCATGCGTCCCCCGGCGATGCCTTCGGCAATTAGCATCAGCGGCGCCTTTTCAGCAACTTCGCGCTCAAACAGCTCTACTATTAATTCTTCGCTTATGCGATCGACTGCATATATCGTGTCGCCTCCCGACTCGTCATCTGCGATCGCGGCCATATCTTCGATTCCGGCGCGCTCAGACTCCTGGACCACAGCATTGCGAACTTGCTCATGGATGCGTTGTATCCGAGCGAGCAGCTCGTGCCTGTCATCACGGTTGTTGTTCATTGCATCTTCTCAGCGGTGTGCTTGTAATGGATGTCAGGCTGGGCCTGCAACTCGGCCGCTTTCTCTTCGGGGGCAGTATCTGAAAGGAAATTGCCACCACCGATCTCCGGTCCGGCCAGATATTTCAAGAGGTTTGGCCGGCGCAGTGGAGGATGAAACTCGACGTGGAAATGAAATCCACTGTAGTCGCCGGCATCAGTCGGAGATTGGTGTAGAGGCATCACGTAGGGAAACGGCATTCGCCACAGATTGTCGAATTTTATGAGTATCTGCCTTAGCAGTGCGGCAAAATCGCTCAACTCGTTTGCGGAGAGTGTGGCAATGTTTGGGTGCGTCGCCTTTGGGGCGATGAACACCTCGTAGGCGTAACGCGCGAAGTAGGGAAGAAAGGCAATAGCATTTTCGTTCTCACAGATGATGCGGCGCCCATCCTCCCGTTCTGATTGCAGCACATCCTGGAAGAGAACGCGGCCAGTCTCACGCCGGTACCGTTTTCCCACACGCGCCTCCGTCTCAATAGTCTTGAACACAAAATTTGTCGCGTAGATCTGGCAATGCGGATGTGGATTGGAGACGCCTACCGCTTCACCCTTGTTTTCGAAGATCAGGACATGCTTGATTTCATCGCGCCTTCCCAGATCGCGATACTGCTCCTGCCACACCTGGAGCAACTCTTCAACTTCTGACACCGTCAGTTCAGCAAGCGCAAGACTATGGTTTGGGCTATAACAGACCACACGGGCGATACCCCGGGCAGGCCTGTTCTGAAAAATCCCCGCAGGCTGTTGAAGGTTTTCTGGTGCATCCAGCCCAACCGGTGGATGATCGTTATCGAATACGAACGTACCGGAATAGTTATCGTTTCTCTGCCCGCTGACGCGAAGATTGCCAGGACACAAGTAACAATCTGGAAGATAATGTGGCCGGACCTCGTGTTCGTGCTCGAGTGTCCCGCCACTCCAGGGGCGGTTCTGCCGGTGCGCGGCGACAATTACCCATTCTTCACGCAAAGGGTGCCAGCGTTCTTCCCAAACCATTGCTCTATTAAAATTACGCCAGCATAAGTTGAAGGCGTGTCACAGAGGCCGGACCAAAGCGGTAAACTAGTGGATCTGTTCCGGCAGCAAGTTGGTCATCGCGCGGCTGTACCGCGCGTGGATTATCAAAAGTGTTGTGTGCGTGCACATCTTTATCAGTGAGAACACGCACTTGAGCCGAGCTAACACGGGCGCCTCGCACCGCTATCTCTGTTTCACGCGACTCGCTCAAGTGCGGGTTGGTTACCGTTAACGTCAATTGTTTTCCCATCATCGACGCGGAACCCGACAGTCCCCAAAACTCCGCAGGCTTACCGTCTCTTGTGTACTTGGCCTGGGGAGCGCTAAAGACTGTACGTACGGCCGTCGCGCCCATGTGGGGCATGAACATCTCGAAGATGTGGTAATTCGGCGTCAAGATGAACTTGTCCTCATGCGTAAGAAATAGTGAGTGAAGGCAATTAACGAGCTGCGCAACGTTTGCCATGGCGACCTTGTCGGCATGCCGGTGGAAGGTATCAAGTGTAATCGATGCCACTAAGGCGTCGCGCAAGGTCTGCTGCTGGCCAAGGACATGCGTGGGAGCTAACTCTGTTCCAGCCCGATGCCAGGAGCCCCACTCATCGACAATCAGTCTTGTCCGGCGACGCGTGTCATACTCACCCATCGCGCTCCAGTTTCGTTCAATCAAACCCTCCATCTTGTCCGCATCCCGCAGAAGTTCATAGTACTGCTCCGGATCGAACTTTAACGCATCTCCTTTGGCGTCGCGCCAGTCGTTGGTTCTGCCGCCAGCGACATTCCATGAGTAGTGATGCAAGCACCAACCGTATAGGCGATCAAACGTCCACTCCCCCTTTTGACGCATGTTGGCAAAGAAGCCGTGCGTCCAGTTGATGTCGCCGCTGTTCGGACCTGCAGCCATAAACTTAAGGGGTACGCCATAACCGGGAACAGCGGCTAAGTAACGGCGAAACTCCTGGGCATAATCTTCGGGTGTGAAATTGCCACCGCAGCCCCACGACTCATTTCCCACTCCCCAAAACTCCACGCGGAACGGCTCGCGACTCCCAGCGGAACCGTTGGCACGCAGTTCCGCAAGAGTGGTTGTACCGGCAGGTGCGTTGCAGTACTCCACCCATTCGTAAAACTCGTGAGCTCCGAGGCCGCGCAGATTCGCCGCCAGGTAAGGTTTTGCGCCAATCAGCTGACAGAAACGGTTGAACTCATTTGTCCCAAACCAATTGGGCTCAACACGTGCGGTTGAGTCAACCGGGGCCTTCGAATCGGGTTCATCAACCCAGAAGTTAGTGCGCCGAGGCCGCTTTTCACGGTCGCCAATGCCATCGCGCCAGTTGTAACTGTCAGCAAAACAACCTCCCGGATACCTGATCACCGGCGCCTTAATTCGCTTCAGTGCATCAACGATGGCCGTGCGAATCCCGCCGATGTTAGGCACGCGCGACTTTTCACCAACCCAGATACCGTCGTAGACGACCGCGCCCAGATGCTCGACAAAGTGGCCGTAGATGTTAGGTTCAATTGTCCCGATGCTCTCCTCGATGAGCACTTCTATGCGCGAGTCGGTTGCCCGTGATGTTTGGACCAGGCCTCGTCGTGCGGCCAGACCCACTCCGGCCGCCAATGTAGCGCCAAGAAATTGACGTCTCTTGAGATTTGTCATTGCACTATTGCTTCACGGTTTGGATCATTACTGAGTCCCAATTATTCTCTGTGGACCCAAAGCCGTAGATCATCACTCTGAAATTCTGCGACATTCCTCGTACCAGGTTGTTCAAGCCCCACCTCGCCGTTTAGCAGGAAATAGACGTGCTCGCCTCGCCTGCCTACGCCTAACCGTACATTCTTCTCCCTAGTTGCGAGTTTGGTATTGTCTACTCGCTCCATCCGTCCATCCACGCTGACCCACGCTTCAAAGAGGCCGTCGCTGCGCAGTATCCACTCGATGCGGTTCGACGGGTTGCCGTCAAACAGGATGGCTAGGATGGCGAAGCCGGGGGGAAAGGCCGCTTCTCCCGGTTGCGGATGACGCGGGCCCACCTTTGCAAGTTTTGCTTCCACCAGAAAACGCTCGCCGCGAAAGGTTGGTTTACTCCGGACTCCCGAACGGGAATCACCGCTCCCAAGCAGACGCAGTTGTTGGTCCTTGATCTCTATCTTGCCGCCGCCGCCGTTGAACGTGTAGGGCTCCCATTTACCTTCATCCAGGGCTGCTCCTTCGAAATCATCACGCCACTCTTCTACCGCGGGTTGATTGCCTGAAGCATTCTGATTCTGATAAAGCTCCGGTAGCCCTGATCTCGAGCTTATACCCATCAACATGACGAAGGCTGACACGATCGCGAATAGTCGCAACTGCATATCGGTAGCCCAGCCTTAATTCAGCATTTTAGTTTGGTGCCCTTTAAATTCGGTTAACTAATTAGTCATTTTCACTCCGTCAGGGGTGGGATGTTTATAGAACCAGGCCACCCTTATGACCGCCGGCGCGAAGGAGCGGAAGTCAACCAGAACGTCACCACTCAAGCGCAATTCCGCTCGTTCGCGCCGCCGCCGAGGTTGTGGGGGCAGCTGGGCGATAAATATTTCCACCCGCTCGGGGGTTAAGAGATACCAAAGGCTTACAAATTAGCTAAGCAAATTTCAGACACCATCTCAAAAACGCACGTCGCTCAAGCGCTTCACGATGTCTCGCAGTTCCGCATCTTGGCGCGCCTTTTCAGTCTGACTTAGTCGCTTGAACGTTGCTAATGCCTGTTCGGAATCAGCTGAACGTTTCAAACGCCCGTAAGCACGCCCGAGGTGGTAGTACGCTTCCGCCAGGTTTGGTTCCAGCTTTGTGGCCTCGGTTAGCTGCTCAATTGCTTCTGTCCAACGCTCCTCCCTCATGAAGCTCTTTGCCAGAGCGAGGCGCGCCAGAGTAAATGTGCCATCAAGCTCCACTGCGCGTGTGAGGTATGACTCGATCCGTGTCGGTTGGCCATCAGTCTTTTTGAGTAAGGTGTCGGCGATTAGATAATGAACAACAGCGAGACTGGGATTGCACTGCAATGCCTTCTCATAGCATGCGACTGCTTCGTTGTAAGCGCCTGCCTTCGCCCGCAGCAGGCCCAGATATGCAAAGGCGGTAGCGAACGTGGGGTCCAACTCGAGAGATCGATTTAGCGCCCTGTCAGCCTCTTGATCCTGTGATTATTATGTCTACCTCCTCAATCGGACAGATCTTGGCCGTGCCGATCGCGCCGATCTTGCGATAGTCGGCGACGACGATCTTCAATCGCCCCTGACGCATCATGGCGCGGTGAATAGTGGCTTGATCGGCATAGTTGGTGGTTAGGCCATGCTCAATATGAATACCATCAACTCCGATGAAAACTTTGTCCACAAACATTTCGCTGACGCTTCGAATAGCTTCGGGTCCGACGAGTGCGAACCAATCGCCGCTCAAAAATCCGCCGGTGACGAAGACTTTCAGATCATCTCGGTGACTGAGCTCCATCGCGACATTCACTGCGTTGGTCACCACGGTCAAACGTTTATGGAGACAAACGCTACGAGCTACTTGTGTCGCTGTTGTGCCGGCGCCGATGGCTAAAATTTCGCCGTCAGAAACGAGTTCAGCGGCAGCCAGGCCGATACGGCGTTTCTCGGCGCTTCGCTGCCGTTCTTGCTCGTGGTAATAGGAAACATGACGGAACGGTTCGTATAGCAACGGTTGGATTGCAACGGCCCCGCCGTGGCTTCGTCGCAATAATCCGCGTCTTTCCAGTTCAGCAAGATCACGACGGATGGTTGCCGGAGATACCTTTAATCGTTTTGCTATGGTCGCAACGGATACCTCGCCGGCGCGCAGTAGTTGCTGAAGGATTAGCCGCGCTCGGCGCTCAATATTGGAAGTCTTGTCTTCCATTTTGCATTCAGCTCAATGTTTTGAACCCCGTAGGGGTGGAAATGTCTATAGCCAAAATGTCCCATGGTCCTTGCAGCGCCGTTCGCACGAGCGGAACAAATCTTGACTATGGTCGTTCAACTTGATTTCCGCTCGTTCGAACGGCGCTGTTACTCAGGGGATTGGCATGTTGCTATAAACATCTCTCTCCTACGGAGTGAAGTCATAATGCGTTTATAGCCTAAGCGCCAACATAACTATTTTTCAGGCGGTTCGATCAGCTTCAAAATCACACTCTCGCGCTGGCGCTCACTGGCGCGCAGTTCGTCTGCGCGGGCAAACATTCTCTTTGCTGCCTCCTTCTCTCCTAATTTGCTATACACGAGCCCAAGCTGGTAATTCGCACGGAGATCATCAGGGTCAATTTGAACTGACCGCTCCAGCGCTATGCGTGCTTCCGCGTAGTTACCTGCGTCGCTGAGTGCTGTTCCGAGCGTCGCTTGTGCCGCAGCATGTTCCGGATGCGCCTGGACGACTGTGCGCAAACGCTCTATTGCCGCAACCCGTTTCCCTTGTTCATAGAGTGTCAGCCCAAGCAGGTACTCGGCCTGCGGGTTCTGCATTAACCTTAGACTGTGTTCCAAAGCATCCTGGGCCTCAGCCTGGCGGTTTAGCAGGTGGAGCGCTGCGCCCCGGAGGTAATACCCGGAGCCGTCCAGTGGTCGTAGTTGCATGTAGATGCGAGATAGTCGTTCCGCCTCTTCCAATTCTCCTTTTCTGAGTCGAGCCGCAGCAAGGCCGAAAACGTAAGCGGGTTGACGCGGGTACAAGTCGTTTAGGCGCTGAAAAGCAGGCAAAGCGTCGAGGATCAATCCCATCTTCAAGGCTGTAGCTGCAAAGTCGTATAGAACCTCAGGCGTGTCCGGTGAGACTCGCCTTGCTTGTAATAGGTAGGCAAGTGCCTTCTCGAGATTACCGCTTGTGCGGGCCACTTGAGCTAGCGCCCGCAAGGTTGCCACATCCGCCGGCTTCGCCTTTAGTGCTACCAACAAATAATCTTCGGCTTTGTCGTATCGTTTGATCCGGCTGTTAACTACTCCCAGCGCATAAAGCAGCGGATAAGAGGCAGAGCTTTGGCTGAGTGCGTCCTCCAACAGGGTCAAAGCCTCCTCGGTCAGCCCTCCTGCTGCGAGAAGCATCGCAAAGGTCATCGTGGCCTCAGAGTCTATTGGAGCCTTCTTGAACTCAGCCGCAAGTTTGCGCGCGTCTTCTAAGCGGTTCAGTTTTAGCAACGTCTTCAAGAGGAGGTTGAAGTAGTCTGGAGAAGCATCTTCGCGAGGAACAAGGTCGAGGTATCGAAGTGCCTCTTGATGGTCGCCTTCTTCTTCGTATAGTGTCGCCAACTTCACATTAATATCCGCACGCGCCGGTGCCAGCTTGTGACCGGCCAGCAGTAATTGCTTTGCTTGTTCCGGACGCTTCAGCGTCACGTATAGCTCGGCGAGATTGATGTGGGCGCCGACATGAGTTGGTACGACACCAAGTGCCCGGCGGAGCAAGCGTTCGCCTTCGGTGAAGCGATGTTGCTGAGCCCGCACTACGCCGAGCAGATTAAGCGCATCAGCATCGCGCGGCCTGCTTGCTAGCACCGCTGTCAGAATTGCCTTCGCTTGCCGCAGATTTCCCTCGCTGATTGCTGTTATGGCTTGTTGGAGTCGACTAAAGCTGATTTCTTCTGCTGAGGTTTGGGCTTGAGAGTTTCCGCCCGCGAGAACTAACAACAGCCAGGCAGACAAAACAACTGTGCTGAGCTTGGGCGCTTGAGCCGTAAGCCAAAAACTGCAAGGGCTAACTCTTATGAGGGAGGAAGAATGCATCGAAATCGTGCCTGAGAGTGTCGGGAAAGTTCCCGAACTTACACCAACTATTTCAAGATTTAAAGATAGAAGAAACAGGTTCTCCTGATGGGTTACTAGTAAAAACGACCCGCCAATGTTCGCGACCGCACTAAGTAACGTGATTGTGTTAAAGAGGCGGTGCTCCAGCGCGAAGCGGCGTGGGTCACCAAAAGAGCAGAGGTAACGGAAGTGAATAACTGCAGCACAGCTCGAAATGATTAACCTGAGCCTTTCGTCGAGTAGTCGAGCTCTTGCGGCGAGAGCTTACTCGATCTGCGAATCTCGTGTAAGGGCCGGTTGCTTAATCCGACTAAGAGGGTGAGGGCTGCGATATGTCTTGACTTCGTGAGTTCGATTGGTCGAAGGGAACTAACTTGTTGTATGGCGAACGGGAGACGGAACAACTTATGACTGCAATACATGAGCATAACCATGCCCCAAACCGTTTTGCGGTTATTCCGACGACGGTACGGCTGGATGCGGATCCTGATTACGCCGGTCAGGGAGTGACGCGGTTCCTAAAGGCTTTAACTTGAAAATTCTCTCTAACCCCAAAGGCGCTGTCAAAAGATGGCTACTCCGCAACCTGCAGCCCTGCCGGGAACTGGTTCCACTGATGTCCCAATCAATGGAGCGAAGACCTGGGCTATATAAGCGCCTTAATCTCAAACTGCATCTTCTGGTCTGTACGTGGTGTGTACTATACCTTCGACAGATCAAGCTGCTAAGGCGGATCGCCCGGAGCACCGGCGCAACCGAGCCAGCAAATAACTCCTTTCCAGCCAGTCTGAGCGCGGAAGCTTGCGCCCGCATCACCGATTCTCTCCGCAGGAATTAGAACCCACGGATTCCGCAGATTCCATAGATTTCCTACAACCAATCATTTCCACTCTAATCCGTCCGTTTTCGATCTGCGGAATCTTTGGATCAGATTCGCCTGTAAGGACCAAGCATTGCCGACGACTAATAAGTTGAATGACGCTATTTCACCAGGGACGAAAGATCATGCGACGCAGATTACTAGCCAAGAGAAGACTTCAGCGCAGACGAATCAGCGTGCGCAGAGCAGTGGCAAGACAAAGGCGGGCAATCGAGACCTTTCCATCCAACATTGACTTGATTAGCGCCGGCCTAACCGATCCTTTTGCCGGCTAAGAAAAGAAGAGACCGCTTCAAAACTAACTCATACAAAGTTGCACGCAAAAGCGTAGGTGAGAGATGGAATCGAGAGGTACTAACAGCATCAGTGTTTGTGAAGCGCCGAATCCGCAAATTCTTCCGCTGTCAAAAAGCGGTCGACACCGTGCGACACCAAATAGTTCGGTTCAACAGATGATTACGGCGTTCAGAGCGCACTGGCCGGAGTACATGATGGAAGCAGGCGAGCTGGGCCTCTTCATGATTTCTGCGTGCGCATTCAGCGTGCTCATATTTCATCCCGCTTCTCCCATCTCTCAGGCAATTCCTTATGAAACCCTAAAACGTGTGGCAATGGGTGCTGCGATGGGTTCGACGTCAATAGCAATCGTCTTTTCGCCCTTCGGCAAACGCTCGGGAGGCCATTTCAATCCAGCCGTAACGCTCGCCTTTCTGAGGCTCGGCAAAGTGAAGCCCTGGGACGCAGCTTTCTACACACTGTTTCAATTCTGCGGTGGGATTCTAGGGGTCGTGCTGAGCTCTATTACGTTCGGCAGTCTGATGAGCGACAAGGCAGTTAGCTATGCGGCCACTGTGCCCGGCCGCTGGGGTGTCTTTCCAGCATTTGTCGCCGAGGTGGCGATCTCTTTCATCCTGATGCTAACCGTGCTGACGATTTCGAACACCAAAAAGCTGGCGCGTTGGACCGGGCTTTTTGCTGGTGCTCTGGTGGCTACTTACATCGCCGTCGAGTCGCCGATTTCTGGTATGAGCATGAATCCTGCCCGCACGTTCGGGTCAGCAGCTGTCGGCAGTGTCTGGACTTCTCTATGGATCTATTTTACGGCCCCACCGCTCGGCATGTTGCTGGCAGCCGAAACACGCCGGCGGCTGAAGATGGGCCAAGTGGCATGCGCGAAGTTGCATCACTACAACAACAAGCGTTGCATCTTTCGGTGCAATTTTGAGAGGTAATGCAAGCTGTTAGCTTGCGCATTTAACAACCAGAACCACGCAAGCTAACAGCTTGCGCATTTAACAACCAGAACCACGCAAGCTAACAGCTTGCGTTACTTGAGGAGATTAATTATGAAAAATCGCAGGCTCATTATCGGTCTGATCTTGTTCGCATTTGCACTGGCAACTCAGTTTTCAGTCGCTTCTGCTAGGCGTATTCGCAAACCCCAGACAACCAAGTTCACAGTTCGCATAGAGAACATTTCGAGTGCGGAGGGACAAACCGCTGCTGACGGAAGCAAGTGGCCCTTTGCTCTAAGCCCGGGCATGTTTGTGCTTGATAAGCGAAGCGGCGTGCTCTTCACAGAAGGAAAGCCAGCGCGGCAAAACGGTCTTGAAGGGCAGGCTGAGGATGGGAACCCAACAGGCCTAATCAATTCACTTGAGAAGATGCACCACGCTGCTGGCTTACACGGAGTTTACAACACACCTGCCGGTGCAATGGGACCAGGACCGATTGGGCCAGGCGGTTCATATGAATTTAGCTTTGAGGCAACGCCAGGAATGAAACTGTTTGCGGCATTCATGTTTGGTCAGTCGAACGATCTCTTTTATGCGCCAGACGCAGCGGGCATTGCGTTGTTCGATGCCAAAGGTAACCCGACCAGTGATGACGTCACTGAAAAGTTGATTCTTTGGGATGCAGGTACAGAGGTAAATGAGGAACTCGGTGTCGGACCTAATCAGGCTCCACGGCAAAAGGCCGCTAACACCGGAACTGACGAGCACGGTCGAGTCCGAAGAGCGACGGATGTGAGCCTCTATGGCAAAAATGCGGAACTCTTTCGCGTCACTATCAATGCAGAGAATGGAATGTAATCGCGAGGTGCGAGCTGTCAGCTTACGGGCACACCGTCGGCTGACAGTACGCTTGGCAAGTAACAATCGGGCAGCCCTGCCTTTGAAGAGGAGAAATATCATGCGATCGGTAAGCAGGTTATTAGCGGCGGCGGTGGCTGTCGTGACTATTAGTTCCATCGCTGCGGCACAGGTAGCGGAGAAAAAATCGCTGACAATTGAAGGCGCAAGAAAGGTGATTGCGGCAGCTGAGGCTTACGCAAAGAAGAATAACGCACCTGGTGGAGTCATTGCGGTGGTGGACGAAGGCGGAAATCTAATGGCGCTTGAACGGCTCGACGGCACGTTTGCGGCGGGTGCAAACATCTCCATCGGCAAAGCTCGGACGGCGGTACTTTTCAAACGCCCCACAAAGGCATTTGAAGACATTATAAAAAATGGGCGGACAGCGATGGTGGCGTTACCTGACGCTTATTTTACGCCGCTACAAGGAGGCGTGCCCGTAGTGATCGACGGCCAGATCGTTGGCGGCGTGGGTGTGAGTGGTGCTGCCAGCGCCCAGCAGGACGAGGAACTGGCCATTGCCGGCGCAAGCGTCTTCTCAAGCGATGCACAAAACAACGCCCCATCAATGAACGGCTCTGTTCTCTTCTTTGACAAAGCTCAGGTGAGCACCTCCTTTGCCAAGGGTGCAGTGCTGCTTGATGGAACAAACCGCAACTACATGGTCCACACCAGCCGGCGTGAAAAGCCGGGTCTAGCGGAGATTCACACAGTGGACACCGACATTATTTATGTTCTCGAAGGGACAGCCACATTTGTCACTGGAGGTGCGGCCGTCGAAACGAAAGAGGTTGCTCCTAACGAGCTGCGGGGTTCGCGCATTGACGGCGGTGAAACTCGGCAACTAACAAAGGGCGACGTGATCGTGGTTCCTAATGGCACGCCCCACTGGTTCAAAGATGTTGGTGGCACTCTTCTTTACTACACAATCAAGGTTAGATAGCTGGTCTCTGCTCCCGCAGGACAAAATTGAGAGAGGAAGGATGCTATGAAACTTTTTCGAGTTTTCGCAGCGGTCTTGGCAATTGGCGCCGCAGCGGTAGTAACAATGGGCCAACTACCGGTAAAGAAAGTGTTGAGCCTGCAGGCTGCGAAAAAGATAGCCGCCGCAGCCGAAGCTGAGGCGCTCAAGCGAGGTTCAACCGTTGTAATTGCAGTTGTCGACGATGGCATGCGCTTGAATATAGCGGGCGTCCGACCATGAAACTCTGGTTGTTCCAAGAAAGGAGTATTGAAAATGAATATTGCAGGAGAGAAACCCTCGGTACAGAGGTTGGGAGAAGCTTTAATCCGTTACGGTCTCGTCATTGTGCTGGGTTGGATCGGCGCAATGAAATTCACGGCATACGAAGCAGCCGGAATCAAACCACTAGTTGAGACCAGCCCGCTCATGAGCTGGATGTACAATGTTCTGACCATCCAGGCGACTTCAAACTTGATTGGTGTAACTGAGCTGACCGCGGCGTTATTGCTTGCGGTTCGTCCGCTGTGGCCAAAGGTGTCATTAATCGGTAGCATCGTCGCGGTATTCACCTTCTTGGCTACGCTCACATTCCTGTTCTCTTTGCCTGGTTGGGAGCCTAGTCTTGGTGGGTTTCCTGCTCTTTCGGGTTCCGGAGGATTTCTGCTTAAGGACATCGTGCTGCTCGGCGCGGCCCTTTGGACCTTTGGTGACTCATGGGCGGCAGCGCAGGCTTCCGGGCGATCCCGGCAAGATTCGCTCGCCTTAGCGTCCGTCTGATTCTCGGGAGAGCGGGCCCACGATGGAAGCAGTCACGGCAACTTTTCCAGCCGAAATGGATCGGCAACAACGAGCGACGCTGATCGCGCAAACGGCAGCCTATTTCGCCGCCTTTGTGTGTTTAGGACTCACGATCGGCTTGTTGGGTCCTTCTCTACCCGCGCTCGCTCAGCAGGCGCATGCCGGGCTGGAGGCAATAAGCTATCTATTCACACTGCGCGCTCTCGGATATGTGCTCGGAGCGGTTAGTTCGGGAAAGCTATTCGACCGAAGGCCAGGCAATCCCCTGGCTGCGGCGATGCTGCTGGCAATGGCTGTAACAACCGCTCTTGTTCCGCTCGCTTCTCATATTTCATTGTTGCTCGCTGCCATGGTTGTGCTGGGCGCGGCGGAAGCTGCTCTCGATGTCGGGGCCAACACGTTACTCGTGTGGGTCCATGGAAGCCGTGTTGCACCATTTATGAACGCGATGCACGCGTTCTTTGGCGTGGGGGCATTAGCGGCCCCGGCGATCGTGGCCCAGGTAATGTTCCTCAATTATCCTGCGACGCACAGCTATTTTGTTGTAGCTTTGCTGCTCTTGCCCGCCGCCGTGTTCATGCTGCGACTACCAAGTCCCCATGACGGGAGCACCAGAGTCCTTGAAAGACCGGCGCGAATAAATTATCGTTTAGTCTTCCTAATCGCACTATTTCTTTTTCTTTATGTCGGCGCCGAAGTCTCTTTCGCCGGTTGGATATTCACCTACACCCTTGAGCTCAAACTGAGTAGTGCGACGGCGGCGGCGCTGTTGACCTCGTTATTCTGGGGCGCACTTACCCTTGGACGCATGCTAACTATCCCAATCGCTACCCGCTTCACGACAAGATCAGTATTGAGGTTTAGTCTGGCCGGGTGCCTTCTTAGCATTGGGTTGATATTGCTCGCCCCGCGTTCATTTGCGTCAGTATTGATAGCAACGGCTGGACTCGGCCTTTCAATGGCTTCAATCTTTCCCACGACACTGTCGCTTGCTGGAGAAACAATGAGGGTGACCGGACGGTTGACGGGTTGGTTTGTCCTCGGTTCGAGCACAGGCTCGATGTTAATCCCGCTCATAGTCGGTCAGCTCTTTCGGCCATTTGGACCACAAGTTCTCATGCTTTTGATGATTGTTACTCTGCTGGCTGCAGCGGGAGTTTTGTTTGTAATTGGCACGTCCTCTGCAGCAGCAGTTAAGGAAGAGGCAGGAACATGAACGACCCGCAACGAAAACGAGTTGTTATTCTGGGTGGAGGATTCGGTGGTATTTACACAGCCCTGTATCTGGAAAAGGCCCTGGGCCATCGTGATGACTTCGAGATCGTCCTTATCAACAAGGAGAACTATTTCGTCTTCCAGCCGATGCTCGCCGAGGTTGTTTCAGGAAATATAGGCATTCTCGACACTGTCAGCCCCATACGACGACTCTTACCTCGAACCGATTTGCACGTCCGCGAGGTCGAGTCGATCGACATTGGAGAACAGACGGTTGCGACTACACCGGGACTTCGATTACAGCCCAGCATCGTTCATTACGACCATCTGGTCCTTGCATTGGGCAACGTAACTGATTTCCGCGGTTTACGTGGCTTGCCGGAACATGCAATTCCTTTCAAGAATTTGGGTGATGCGCTATTCATCCGCAACCATGCGATCCATGCTCTTGAAGAGGCAGCAATCGAACACGACGACTCCGATTTGCGTCGAGGGCTGCTCACCTTCGTAGTTGCCGGAGGTGGATTTTCGGGCGTTGAGGTGATGGCTGAATTGAACGATTTTGTCCGAGATGTAATTCGCAATTATCGCCAGCTCGAGCCGAAGGAAGTGCGTATGGTCCTATTGCATTCTTCAGACCGAATTCTCCCTGAACTGGACGAGAAACTTGCTCTTTACGCACAGCGGATACTCCAAAAACGGGGCGTCGAAATCCGTCTCAACACAAGGCTCCAGGCTGCCACCGGAGAAGACGCCATACTTGCCGACGGTTCCCGCATACCCACGAAGACATTAATTTCCACTGTGCCATCGTCGCCGAATCCTTTGATCGACGCCCTTGATTTGCCTAAGGAACGGGGACGTTTGAAAACGGATGCCGGACTACGTGTTGAGGGTACAACGAACATTTGGGCGTTGGGAGACTGCGCGCTCGTGCCGTTGGCTGGCGGCGGGTTCTCGCCGCCAACAGCACAGTTTGCAATCCGTCAGGCTCGAACAGCAGCTCAGAACATTGTGGCTGCAATGCGTGGTGGAGAGCAGCGAACATTTCAGTTCAAGGAACTGGGCAAGCTTGCAGCGTTGGGCCATCGCAGCGCGGTGGCGCAAATGTTAGGCGTAAATGTCTCAGGTTTTCTGGCCTGGTTTCTCTGGCGCTCCATCTACCTCATGAAGTTACCGGGCTGGGGCCGGCGGTTGAAAGTGGCAGCTTCTTGGACCTTCGATCTCTTTCTGCCTCCGGATCTGGTACAACTCAAACTTGGGCAGTCCACAAGCATATCCCATGAGCATTTCGAGCCTGGCCAGGAAGTGTTTCGGCAAGGAGATCTGGGGGATCGTCTTTATATTATTGCCAGTGGACGTGCTGATGTATTGCGCAGCGAAAACGGGCGTGAGATCCACCTGGCGCAACTTGGACCGGGAGAGTATTTCGGCGAAATGGCGCTTTTAAACCAGACGACGCGGACCGCAACGGTCAAATGTGTTGAGTCGCTCAACGTGCTAAGCATTCACAAGCGGGACTTCAATTTGTTGGCAGCAAATCTACCTGCGATGCGACTGAGCTTTGAGCACGTAATGAAAGAGCGCCGCAGCGCAACGGACAGTAAACTCATGCAAGTCTCAAGTTCCGGGAACCCGTAAAGCACTTGTAGGGGCAGCACTCATTAGAAACTCGCCTGTAAGTTGTTGATTTCATTACAGCGAAAAAGTTTCTAACCTTGATATTTGCTCGCCGCTTCGGTGAGTTGCAGAGC
>Ga0214473_10003262_pt1 | contig 19754 bp, 19 predicted proteins | sample RVTome_7_FD_203509 | JGI IMG/M metagenome (GOLD analysis project Ga0214473, IMG submission 203509) | Soil microbial communities from uranium-contaminated site in the Upper Colorado River Basin, Wyoming, United States - RVT98D197 | ecosystem: Environmental > Terrestrial > Soil > Contaminated >... | reverse complement strand
AGGCCGGAATGGAAGTCCGGCCGCCGAGACTTAACGGCGCCGCGCTTGTTTGAACCGCTTGATGCGAAGGATCCGCACAACACATCGGCGCCTGCTAGTCGCGCCCGCGATCGCCGCGCTTGCGGTCGCTGCCGGCATGCTCGTCGGCGGGCCGGCCGCCCACGGCGCGACGGCGAAGCAGCCAAACGTCGTCATGGTCGTCACCGACGACCAGCGCCTGGACGACTTCGACGCGCGCTCGATGCCGGCGACGAAGCGGCTCGTCGCCGACGAGGGGACGGTGTTCACCGACACGATCATCACCACCCCCACCTGCTGTCCCTCGCGCGCCTCGATGCTGACCGGTCAGTACGGGCACAACAACGGCGTCACGGCCAACGCTCCCGGCTATCGCTCGCTCGAGAACCCCGAGAGCACGCTCCCGGTATGGCTGCAGGAAGCCGGCTACCAGACCGCGCACCTCGGCAAGTACCTGAACGGGTACGCCGGGGTCGCGGACCCCGACACCGAGGTCGCCCCGGGCTGGGACCAGTGGTACACGATGATGACCCCACGCCAGTACTACGGGTTCTCGCTGGCGGTGAACGGCAAGCAGGAGCGGTATGGGAACAAGGACGCCGACTACCTCACCCGCGTTCTGAACAAGCAGGCGACCCGCCTGGTGAAGCGGTTCGCGCCCAAGGACGACCCGTTCTACATCCAGCTCGACCAGTTCGCTCCGCACACCGAGAGCGGCAAGAGCGCCGCGAACGTTAGGTGCAAGGGCGGGACCGTGCCCGACCCGCGCGACTCGGAGCTGTTCGACGACGAGAAGCCGCCGAAGAGCCCCAACTGGAACGAGAAGGACGTCACCGACAAGCCGTCGTTCATCCGCGACCGCGACCGCCTCGACGCGAAGGGCAAGCGCCAATCCGCGAAGCGCCGCGGCTGCCGCCTCGCTTCCGTGCGGGGCGTCGACCGCGGCGTGAAGAAGATCGTCAAGACGCTGAAGAAGGAGGGCGAGCTCGACGAGACCGTGATCATCTTCGTCTCCGACAACGGCTACTTCCTGGGCGAGCACCGGATCGGTGTGAACAAGACCTTCCCTTACGAGGAGGCGATCCACGTCCCGCTCGCGATCAAGGCACCACCGGAGGTGCTGGGGCGGACGCAGCCGGCGAAGTCGAAGCGGCTGGTGTCGAACATCGACCTCGCCCCGACGATCCTCGAGCTCGCGGGCGCGGAGCCGTGCGCCGGCGGGAGCTGCCGGACGATGGACGGGCACTCGCTGGTCGGGGCGCTGAAGGGCGGCAACGGCGGCATCCCCGCCGACCGATCCCTGGTGCTCGAGTACGGCCGCCCGCGCGACAAGGACGGGCTCCTGTGCCAGTACGCCGGGATCCGTGACCTGAGCCGAACCTACGTCGAGTACACCGGCCTGGCGGCGAACGGCGGCTGCGAGGAGATCGACGAGGGCGAGCTGTACGACCTCGGCTCGGACCCGTTCCAGCTCGACAACCTGTTCCGGGCCGACGGCCCCAACGGCGTCCAGAAGCAGATGGCGGACAAGCTCGACGAGCTCCGCGACTGCTCCGGGATCGCCGGCCGCGACCCGAAGCCGGCCGGGGGGTCGCACTGCGAGTGAGGGGACGCGGCGCACTCCTGATCGCGGCCGCCGCGCTGGTGGCGCTGGCGGCGGCAACGCCGGCTACCGCGCTCGCCGCGAAGCAGCCGAACATCGTCCTGATCACCACCGACGACCAGACGCTGTCGTCCTATACGCCGAAGACGATGCCGAACACGAGCCGGCTCCTGGGGAGCAAGGGGACCACGTTCACGAACGCGATCGTGACGACGCCGCAGTGCTGCCCCTCGCGCGCGAGCATGATCACCGGCCAGTACGCGCACAACCACGGGGTGCGCTCGAACCGGCTCGCCTACGCCGCGCTCGCCGACAAGGGCAACACGCTTCCGGTTTGGCTCGACAGGGCCGGCTACGAGACAGTCCACATCGGCAAGTACCTGAACGGGTACGAGTCCGCCGTCGGCACCCCGACCGAGGTCGCCCCCGGGTGGAACCGGTGGTACACGACCCTGGGCAGCACCCGCTACTACGACTACGACGTGGCGGCTAACGGAAAGGCGGTCCACTTCCGCGACGGCGACGGCGAGTACGTGACCCGGGTCATCACCCGGAAGGCGACCGAGCTCGCGAAGCGCCTGATTCCGAAGCAGGAACCGCTGTACATGCAGGTCGACGAGCGCGCGCCGCACACCGAGACGGGCACGGACAGCGGCGGGCGATGCGGGGGGCGCGCGGTCCCCGACCGCCGCGACAAGGACACCTACCGGGACGCGACGCTTCCCCGGCCGCCGTCGTTCAACGAGCTCGACATCGCGGACAAGCCGGACTTCGTCAAGTCGCGCCTCCCGATCGACTCGGCGCGGATGAAGAAGATGACGAAGCGGTACGGGTGCATGCTGTCGACGCTGCGCGGGGTGGATCGCAACGTGAAGAAGATCTTCCAGGCGGTGAAGAAGGCCGGCGAGCTTGACAACACCGTGTTCGCGTTCATGTCCGACAACGGCTTCTTCGACGGCCAGCACCGGATCGGCGTCGGGAAGATCTACCCGTACGAGGAGGGGATCAGGGTGCCGATGGTGATCAGGATGCCCGCCAAGCTGCGCGGCGGCGCGCCGCTCGTCCCGAGCTCCGGGGCTCCCGTCGCCAACATCGACCTGGCGCCGACGTTCCTAGAGCTGGCCGGGGGGACCCCGTGCGCGGCACCCGGCAACTGCCGGACGATGGACGGCCGTTCCCTGATCCCGCTGATGAACGGTCGCGCGAGCGCGTTCCCGTCCCAGCGCGCGCTGGTGGCTGAGTTCGCGGTCGGAAACAACATCAGCCAGGAGGACGGGCTGTGCAACTACGAGGCCGTTCGCGTCCCGGGCGCGATCTACATCGTCAGCACGATCGCGGCGGCGTCAGGGGGCGCATGCGAGCCCGACCGCGCGCTGGAGCTCTACGACCTCGCGACCGATCCGTTCCAGCTCACGAACAAGGCCGTCCGCGAGCCGGCGATCGGCAGCCTGCAGGCGACGTTGGCAAGCAAGCTCAGCGCCCTGAAGGACTGCGCGGGCCTGGCCGGCCGCGACGCCAGAGTCGACGGCCGCCCGTACTGCGAGTAGCACCCCAACGTCGTGCTTGCAGCGACCCCGCGACGCGCGGACGCGAAGCGGAGCACGTCGCGGGATTGATTACTTCACGTCGATCGTGCCGATCATGCCGAGCTCTCGGTGGCCCGCGATCGTGCACACGATCGAGTGCTTGCCGGGGTCGACGTTGACCGTGAGGTCGGCGCTGCTTCCGGCCTGAACGTCGGAGGTCGCCGCGAGCTGCTTCGACTCCTTCTCGGCGTCGGGGGCCTCCTCGATCGTCAGGTTGTGCTCGAGCTTCCCCTTGTTGTCGGCGGTGATCGTGTCTCCCTCAGCCGCCTTGAGGTCGTTGGGGACGAACTCGTACTCGGTCATCTCCACCGTCTGACTCCCGCCGCCGCCTCCACCGCCCGTCGTCGTCGCCGCCGTGGTCCCCTCGTCGTCCCCGCCGCCGCACCCGGCGGCGATCGTCACGGCCGCGAGCGCGGCCGCCAGCACAGCAACGCGGAGGGTGCGTGGTTTGGCTCCGAACGGACTCACCGGGGGCCGCAATCTATCGCTCCGCGCGCCGTGGCCGCTGCTACGCTTGCTCGGCAGGCGGTCGCCTGCGCCTTCCACCCCCTTTCGCAAGCCAATCGCGCCTCGAATACCGACGAGCGAGCGGCCGATTCCGGACCGTGATGGTCCGCGCGATGAGTGCGGCGTGTTTGGCGTACACGCACCCGGGCACGACGTAGCCCGACTCGCGTACTTCGGCCTGTACGCGCTCCAGCACCGCGGCCAGGAGTCGGCCGGGATCGCGACCTGCGAGGGCGGCCACATCACGACGCTTCGGGAGCTCGGGCTCGTCTCGCAGGTGTTCGACGAGCAGAAGCTGCATGCGCTGGCCGGCGAGATGGCGATCGGCCACGTGCGCTACTCCACCACGGGCGGGGGCGCGTGGGAGAACGCGCAGCCCGTATGGCGCTCGGACCGGCGTGAGGTGGCGCTGGCCCACAACGGGAACCTGACCAACGCGGTGGAGCTGTACAACGAGCTTCGCGAGCTCGGTGTCTCGTTCCGCGGCAGCTCCGACTCCGAGATCATCGCCGCGCTTTTGTCCACGAGCGAGGCGGAGACGATCGAGGACGCGGTCGCCGAGGTGATGCCGCGCCTCGAGGGCGCGTACTCGACCGTCGTGATGACCAAGCACGCCGTGGTCGCGTTCCGCGACCCGCACGGCGTCCGCCCGCTGTCGCTCGGCGAGCTCGACGGCCGTCACGTGGTCGCCTCGGAGACGTGCGCGTTCGACATCATCGGCGCCCGGGCGCTGCGCGAGGTGCAGCCGGGCGAGATGGTCGGGCTGACCGCGGGGGGGCTCGACGTCCGCCAGGCCGTCCCCACCGCACAGCCCGCGGGGTGCGTGTTCGAGCACATCTACTTCTCCCGTCCCGACTCGCGCCTGGACGGCGTCGTCCTGCAGCAGGCGCGCGGGCGGATGGGCGAGATCCTGTGGCGGGAGGCGCCGATCGAGGCCGACCTCGTGATCTCGGTGCCGGACTCGGGCAACCCGGCCGCGAACGGGTTCGCGCGCGCCTCCGGGATCCCGCAGGACGACGGCCTGATCAAGAACCGCTACGTCGCCCGCACCTTCATCCAACCGGGCCAGGAGCTGCGAAAGCACGGCCTGCGGATGAAGTTCAACCCGCTGCCCGAGATCGTCCAGGGCAGGCGGGTGGTCGTCGTCGACGACTCGATCGTGCGCGGCAACACGACCCGGCAGATCGTCGGGATGCTGAAGGACGTGGGCGCAAAGGAGGTCCACCTGCGAATCTCGGCGCCGCCGATCCGCCACCCGTGCCACTACGGGATCGACATGTCGACGAGCGAGGAGATGATCGCCCACGGCCGCACGGTTGAGGAGATCGCGCGCGAGCTCGACGCCGATTCGCTCGCGTATCTGTCGATGGCCGGCGTGTACGAGGCGATCGGGTCGCCCGCGGAGAGCCACTGCGATGCGTGCTTCACGGGCGATTACCCGCTCGGAGACGGCGGCGACGGGAACGGCAAGTTCGCGCTCGAGGACATAGCCGTCGTCCCGGCGACCCGCTGAACGCGCCGTTCCGCATAGCCGTCCTGGCCTCAGGCGCAGGCACGAACCTGCAGGCGATCCTGGGCACCGTGCACGGCCGCGACGGGATCGAGGTGGTGGCCGTAGCGTCGAACAAGCCTCGGGCGCCGGCGCTGGACCGCGCCCGGCGAGCGGGGATCGCCACGGCGGCATTCGAGCGCGGCTCCGACGGCGACCGCGAGGCACGCGATGCGCGGATGGCCGAGTGGCTCGACGAGCTCGAACTGGACCTGATCGTGATGGCCGGTTACCTGGAGCTGCTGGCGCCCGCGTTCGTCGCTCGGTTCCCGACCCGGATCGTCAACCTGCATCCGGCGCTGCTGCCGTGCTTCCCGGGGCTGGACGCGATCGAGCGCGCGCTCGAGCACGGGGTGAAGGTCACGGGCGTCACCGTCCACTTCGTCGACGAGGGGATGGACACCGGGCCGATCATCGTCCAGCGCCCGGTCGAGGTTCCGCAGCCGCCCGAGCTCGCGGAGCTGGAGCGCCGCTTGCACGCCGTCGAGCACGAGCTGCTTCCTGAGGCGATCCGCCTGATCGCGGCGGGGCGGGTGCGGATCGACCAGCGCAACCCGCGCCTCGTGACGGTGGACGGGGCGGCGGGTCGCGTCACATAGACTCGCGCCGGTGCGAGTGCGGCGAGCGCTGATCTCGGTCTCAGACAAGACCGGCGTCGCCGATTTCGCCGCCGGGCTCGCGAACCTGGGTATAGAGATCGTGTCCACGGGGGGCACGGCCGCGGCGCTGCGCGAGGCGGGGATCGAGGTGCGCTCGGTCGAGGAGCTGACGGGGTCACCGGAGATACTCGGCGGGCGGGTGAAGACGCTCCACCCGCGGCTGCACGGGGCGCTGCTCGCGGTCCGCGACGACCCCGACCACGCGGCGACGCTGGAGTCGGAGGGGATCGAGCCGATCGATCTCGTGTGCGTGAACCTGTATCCGTTCGAGGGCGTGCTCGCGCGGGGAGAGCCGGACGACGTCGTGATCGAGAACATCGACGTCGGCGGCCCGACGATGATCCGCGCCGCGGCGAAGAACCACCAATACGTCGCCGTCGTCGTCCGCCCGGAGAGCTACGACGCCGTGCTCGCCGAGCTGCAGGAGTCGCGAGGCTCGATCTCCGACGAGACCCGGCACTGGCTCGCGAACGAGGCGTTCGCGATCACCGCCCGCTACGACGCGGCGATCTCGAGCTGGTTCGGGGCCCGGTACGAGGTCTTCCCCGAGCACCTCTCGATCGGCCTGGAGAAGTTCATCGACCTCTCCTACGGCGAGAACCCGCACCAGAAGGCCGCTCTGTACACGGAGGTCGGCGCCAAGACCCACGTCCTGTCGCGGGTGTCGAAGCTGCACGGCCGCGACCTGTCGTTCAACAACCTCCTCGACCTCGACTCGGCGCGCGCCCTGCTGTCCGAGCTCGACCGGCCGGCGTGCGTGATCGTCAAGCACAACAACCCGTGCGGCGTCGGGGTCGCCGGCGAGATCTCCGACGCGCACCGCAAGGCGCTCGAGTGCGACCCGTTGTCGGCGTTCGGCGGCGTCGTGGCGCTGAACCGCGAGCCGACGCCGGAGCTCGCCGAGCGCCTGCACGAGGCCTTCGTCGAGGTGCTGATCGCCCCCTCCTACTCGGAGCAGGGGCTGCAGACGCTGTGCCAGAAGGAGGCGATCAGGATCATGGAGGACGCCGAGCCGGACGCGTACGCGGCCGCCGAGCGAGACGCGCGCCGCGTCCGCGGCGGGTTCCTGGTCCAGGACTCCGACCGGGCGCCGGACCCGCGTGAGTCGATGAACGTGGTCACCGAAGCGGGGCCCGACGATGCGCAATGGGAGGACCTGCTGTTCACGTGGACGGTGACGCGCCACGTGCGCTCGAACGCGATCGTGTTCGCGAAGGACGGCGGCACGGTGGGAATCGGGGCGGGCCAGATGAGCCGCGTCGACTCGGTCCGGATCGCGATCGAGAAGGCGCACGCGGCGCGCGGCGAGGAAGGACCCGGCGCGCTGCGGGGATCGGCCGTCGGCTCGGACGCGTTCTTCCCCTTCCCCGACGGGCCGCAGGCGGCGATCGACGCCGGAGCCACGGCGCTGATCCAGCCCGGCGGCTCGGTGCGCGACCAGGAGGTGATCGACGTCTGCAACGCGGCCGGCGTCGCGATGGTGTTCACCGGCCGCCGCCACTTTCGTCACTAGTGGCCGAGCTGCACGTCCTGCGCGTGTTCTGCGGCCCCGACGGGGGCGGGAACCCGCTCGGGGTCTTCCTCGAGGGCGGCGAGGTCGCCGAGGAGCGCCGGCAGCAGGTCGCGATGGAGCTCGGCTTCGCCGAGACGGTGTTCGTGGACGACGCCGCGACGGGCGCGCTGCGGATATTCACCCCGGTCGAGGAGATCCCGTTCGCCGGCCATCCGCTGGTCGGGACGGCGTGGCTGCTGGCGCGGGAGGGCGAGCAGCTGCCGACCCTCCGAACCCCGGCCGGCGAGGTCGGGGTGCACGTGCACGACGGGCTCACCTACATCTCGGGACGGCCGGAATGGTCGCCGCCCTTCGAGCTCGTGCGAATGGGGTCGGCGGCCGAGATCGACGAGCTCGAGCGACCGCCCGGCGACGCGGGAATGGTCGACGCGTGGGCGTGGATCGACGAGGAAGCCGGCGTCTTGCGCTCGCGCGTGTTCGTCCCCGAGTTCGGGATCGCGGAGGACGAGGCGACCGGGTCGGCGGCGATCATGCTCGCCGCACACCTCGATCGCGAGATCGAGATCCACCAGGGGAAAGGATCGCGGCTGCGCGCCCGGCCCGTCGGTGGGGGACTGGTCGAGGTTGGCGGAGCGGTCGTGCTGGACGAGGTGCGTGACCATGCGTAGAGTGCGGGCGGGATGAAGAGGTGCAGGCTGACCGCGATATTCGTTGTCGCCGCAATCGGGGGGACCGTGGCGGTCGGCTGCGGGGACGACCCGGACCAGATCGACGACGGGGTCGAGGTCGCCGGAATCGACGTCGGCGGGATGCGGTCGCCGGAGGCGAAGGGCGCGATCCGCGTCGGCCTCGAGCACTCGACCCAGCGCCGTCTGACCGCGTTCACCTCGAAGCAGGACGGCGACCAGCGGATCGCGCTGCCGCGACCGAAACCGCCGCTGAAGTTCGACGTCGACACGTTGGTGAAGAAGGCGCTGCGTGCGGGACCCGATGAGCGGATCGCGACCCGCGACGACGTCAGCGGCGTCCACGCCTCCATCGGCCCGCTCGTGCAGCGCGTGCGGGAGGCTGTCGACACCCCGGCCCGCGACGCGCGGATCGCGGCCGGCGGCGGCGGCGTCAGCGAGCTCACGTCGCGGCGCGGCGTCTCGGTGCTCGGGGAGCGGCTCGAAGCGGCGGTCCTCGCGCTGCTCGCGCGGCCTCGGAGCGGCGACGAGGTCGAGGTCCCGGTGAAGATCACCGAGCCCGAGGTGACGACGCGAGAGCTCGCGAAGGAGTACCCACAGCTCGTTTCGATCGACCGCGCCACGTTCACGCTGCGTTTGTACGACCACCTGAAGCTGGCGCAGAAGTACACGATCGCCGTCGGCGCGTCGGGCTACGACACCCCGGCCGGCCGGTACGAGATCGAGTCGAAGCAGGTCGATCCCGTGTGGTCGGTGCCGAACTCGGACTGGACCGGGGACCTCGCCGGGGCGGTGATCCCGCCGGGGCCGTCGAACCCGCTGAAGGCGCGGTGGATGGGCTTTGCGGGGGCGGCGGGGATCCACGGCACCGACGACGCCGCGTCGCTCGGAACCGCCGCCTCGCATGGCTGCATCCGGATGGCCGTCCCCGACGTGGTCGACCTGTACGAGCGCGTCAGCGTCGGCACGCCGGTTTACGTGTCCTGAGCCACCGACGCCGCACCGCGCGGAACTCGGGGCGCTTCCGTCACCGATTCTCCGCGATCATCTAGTCGCCGCCGTAGCTCAGTGGTAGAGCGCGAGACTTTTAATCTCGGCGACGTGAGTTCGATTCTCACCGGCGGCACTCGGCTCGCCCGGGCACTCGCCCGCGCCGCGGGAGATAGCGCCTGACTTTCGCCGCCCGCGGGCGTTGTTTGACACGTGACCCTGGCGGCAGCCATGCTGGAGACGATGCATCACGCTGGCGAGGTGGCGAGCACGTGTGAGCGCGCGGCGCGGCACATGGGGATGCCCGCCGCGAAGGCGCGGCGCGTGGCGCTCGCGGGCGAGCTGCACGACATCGGCAAGATCGGCGTCCCGCCGTACGTGCTGCGCGAGCCCGAGCCCCTGGATCCGCACGAGTGGGGGCTCGTGCGCGACCATCCGGCGGTCGGCGAGCGGCTGCTCCGAGCCGCCGGGGTCGCCGACGTCGCGTCGTGGGTGGGGGCCCACCACGAGCGATTCGACGGAACCGGCTACCCGCGTGGGCTGCGTGGAGATCAGATTCCGGTCGAGGCGCGAATCGTGGCGGTGGCGGACGCCTTCGACGCGATGGTCAGCGATCGGCCGTACCGGCCCGCCCTCGGCCTCGGCGCGGCCATCGCCGAGCTGAGGGCGGGATCCGGGACCCAGTTTGACCCCGACGTCGTAGACGCCTTCCTGGACTCACTGGCGCTTGCCTAGGCACAACCCTCCCGTCGGCACCCGCGGGGCCCCGCTGCCACGTATCCTCCTGGGTGCACCCGTCGATGGGGGAATCGATCAGCGCCGCGTCGGCCTCGGCATCCCAAGGAATCTCACTTCACGGACCACTTCGGCTTTCGAGCGACGACCGCCTGGCGCGGCTGGCGGCGAAGGGGGACGAGCGCGCGTTCGCGGCGATCTACGAGCGCCACCACCAGGGCGTGTACCGCTACTGCCGCTCGATTCTGCGCAACGACGAGGACGCCCGCGACGCGCTTCAGAACACGATGGCGAAGGCGCTCGACGCGCTGCGCGGCGAGACGCGCGAGATCGCACTGAAGCCGTGGCTCTACCGGATCGCCCGCAACGAGTCGATCTCGTTCATACGCGGCCGCGAGCCGGCGTCGGCGGTCGAGGACATCGGCGAGCTGCCCGATCCGCGCCAAGCCGGCGAGGAGGCCCGCGATCGGCTGCGAGGCCTGGTCGCCGACCTTGCCGAGCTTCCGGAGCGCCAGCGCAGCGCCCTCGTGATGCGCGAGCTCACCGGGCTCAGCTACGCGGAGATCGCCGAGGCGCTCGACAGCTCCTCCTCGGCGGCGAAGCAGAGCGTGTACGAAGCCCGCGAGGCCCTGTACCAGCTCGAGGAGGGCCGCGCGATGGAGTGTGAGACCGCGAGGCACTCGCTGTCCGCGAACGACCGACGGATGCTCCGCGGTAGGCGGCTTCGCGCCCACCTCAAGAGCTGCGCCGACTGCCGCGCCTTCCAGCTCGGGCTGCGGACCCGCCGAGCGGACCTCGCGATCCTCGCACCGCCGCTGCCCGCCGCCGTCGCGGCGACGGTGCTTTCGGGCGTGCTCGGAGGCGGCGGAGGCGCCGCGGGTGGCAGCGGGCTGATCGCGCTGATCACCGGCGCGGGCGGCGCCGGCTCGTCGGTCGGCGGCTCGGCCGCGGTCAAGGGCGCGGCCGCGGCGGCGGTCACCCTGGTCGCCGGGGTCGGCGCCTACGAGGTGGCGACAAACTCCGGCTCAGGGGACCGTGAGTCCAACCGCGACCGCGCGGCGGTGTCGGCGGCGCCGGACGCCGGCGCCCAGCGCGGCTCAGGCTCGGGGGAGAGCCGGCAGCAGACCCGCGGCAAGGACGATGGGCGCGAAGGATCCGGCGACGGAGCCGGAGGAGGCTCGGGCGGCAAGGCGACCGTCGAGGGCGGAGCCGAGGCCGCGCCCGTGGGGGAGACCGGCGTCCCACCGACGGGCGGCACCGACACGGGGACTGGCACCGGGTCGGGCTCCGGCGCAAGCGAGTCGCCGAGCGTCACCGACACCGTCACCGGAGAGGGAGGGGTCGCCGACACGGTCCAGGACATCGTCACCAACACGACGAACGGCATCCAGAACACGGTCGACAACATCACCTCCCAGACCGGGCTCGACAAGCTGCTTCCGAACAAGTAGCGGCGCTAGGAGAGCTCGGGCAGGCCCTCGTCCGGGGTGGACGCGGTCGCGTGCAGCTTGCGCGCGATCCGGCCCGCCTCGCGGGCCCCGAACCCGGCCTCCACCGCGGCGCGCATCGCGGCCGCCATCCGCGCCGGGTCCTCGGCTCGGGCGACCGAGCTCGAAAGCAGCACCCCGTCGCACCCGAGCTCCATCGCGAGGGCGGCGTCCGACGCGGTGCCGATCCCCGCGTCGAGAATCACCGGCACGCCCGCGCCGTCGACGATGATCCGGATGTTGTACGGGTTGCGGATCCCCATCCCGGAGCCGATCGGGGAGCCGAGCGGCATCACCGCGGCGCACCCGACCTCCTCCAGGCGGCGGGCGAGGATCGGGTCGTCGTTCGTGTACGGCAGCACGGTGAAGCCCTCGCCGACGAGCGTCTCCGCGGCGTCGAGCAGCTCGACCGCATCGGGGAACAGCGTCCGGTCGTCGCCTATCACCTCGAGCTTGATCCACTCGGTCCCGAACGCCTCGCGCGCGAGCCGCGCGGTCCGAACGGCGTCCCGGGCCGTGTAGCACCCGGCCGTGTTCGGGAGCGCAAAGGCGCCGAGGCGCTCGATCACGTCGACCAGCGACCCGTCCGAGGAGGGATCGACGCGGCGCAGCGCGACGGTGACGATCTCCGTTCCCGACGCCTCGACAGCGAGCTCGAGGTCCGCGAGCGAGCGAAAGCCCCCGGTGCCGACGATCAGCCGCGAGCCCCACGACCTGCCGCCCAATTCCAGCGCGCCGTTATCCACCCTGGATCGCCTCGACGACTTCGACGAGCTGACCCTCGCTGAGCGACGTGTCCTCCCAGACGCTGCGCGGGACGACCTCGCCGTCGACCGCGACCGCGATGCCGCGCGTGCGCCCGTCGGCGCCCGCGGCCGATACCGCCGCGCTGACGCTCGCGCCCTCGGGCAGCTCCACCCGGTCTCCGTTCACGTGCACGATCACGCGGCCGGCACCCCCTCGAACCGATCGGGTGCGGCTCCGGCGATCGCGGCGGGCGGCTCGTCGCCGACCAGCAGGGCGGCGACCGCCTCAGCCGTGATCGGCGCCAGCAGGATCCCGTTCCGGAAGTGGCCCGTCGCGAGCACCAGTCCCTCGAGCGCTCCCGGCCCGATCACCGGGACGTTGTCGGGCGTCGTCGGGCGCAACCCGGCCTCCGCTCCGTTGAGCTCGAGCTCGGCGATCTCGGGGAGCACGCGGTACGCCTCGCGCAACAGCTCGTGGACCGCGCCCGCGGTGACCGTGAGGTCGAACCCCCGCTCCTCGACCGTCGACCCGACGGCGACGCGCCCGTCGGCGCGCGGAACCACGTACACGCGCTCGGTCGCGACTATCCGCTCGCACAGGGGGTCGTCGGCCGGGCCGCTCAGGGCGAGCACCTGCCCCTTGACCGGGCGGACGGGCGGACGCGCACGCTCGGGCAGCCACGGGGCGGCCCCGGCCCACGAGCCGGTCGCGAGCACGACGCGCTCGGCGCGAAGCTCCCTCCCGTCCCCGGTCACGACGCCCCTGATCCGCTCGGCGTCGAGGATCCCGGCGATCGCCTCGGTCCCCGTCTCGAGCTCGCACCCGGCGCGCTCGCAAGCTGCGACCAGCGCCGCGACCAGCGCCCGGGGTTCGACCTCGGCCTCGTCGGGCACCAGGACCCCTCCCGCGCAGCTCGGCGTCAGCCCGGGCTCGAGCTCGCGGCAGCCGCGGGGCGGGATCGAGGTCGCGTCGAGGCCGAGCGAGCGCTGCAGATCGTGGTGGCGGCGGAGCTCGTCGAGCTCGTCGCGGTCGAGCGCAACGTGCAGCGCCCCGCAGCGTCGATAGGGGACCGGCCGCTGCGCGTCGCTCTCGAGCTCGGCGACGAACTCGGGGTAGGCCTCGGCCGATGCGAGGTTGAGGTCGAGCAGCGCCTGTTCACCCCACGACGCCTCGCCGACCGGCGCCAGCATCCCGGCGGCGACAGTGGACGCGCCGGAGCCCGGCGTGTCGCGGTCGATCACCCGCACGGACAGGCCGCGCCCGGCGGCGCGCCATGCGCACGCGAGCCCGATCGCTCCCGCGCCGACGACCAGCACGTCCGTGGTGTCGCTGTGTGTGCGTGGCACTTGAACCGCTCTCGTTCACCCTCCTGAGCGGCCGGCTCCGCACCACCATCCCTGCGCCGGCATTACCCGGATCAGGTTCAGACGGTCGGCGGCGCCACAGCCGCCCTCTCAGCCCGCTTCCGGGCTCCCGTATCGAGGCCAATGGTACCCCGGCGCTGACCGGTGCCGCACTAGGCTTTGCTCCGCGATGCCACTTCCCCCGAGCGAGCGCCATCCCGGCCTCGGCGCGGCCCGCGTGTACTTCGTCTGCGAGCCGCGGCCGGGGGGCGCCGACCCGGAGCCGCTTCTGCGATCGGCGATCCGCGGCGGCGCCGGGATGATCGAGCTTCGCGACCCCTCCCCGGGCGACGACGCCGGAATCGTCGCGGCGGCGGGGCCATTCCGCGAAACGGCGGAGGCGGTCGGGGTCCCGTTCATCCTCAACGACCGCCCCGACCTCGTCGCCGAGTGCGGGGCCGACGGCGTCCACGTCGGGCAGGACGACGTCCCGGTCGCCGAGGCCCGCGCCGCGCTCGGCCCCGAGCTCCTGATCGGCCTCTCGACCCACTCCCCCGAGGAGCTCGCGGCCGCGTGCTCCGCGCCCGCCGACTCCCGCCCGGACTACGTCAGCGTCGGCCCGATCTGGGAGACGCCGACGAAGGCGGGACGTCCGGCCGTCGGACTGGAGCTGATCGGGCACGCCGCCCGCGAGGCGACCCTGCCGTGGTTCGCGATCGGCGGCATCGACGCCTCGAACGTCGGCGACGTGGTCGCGGCGGGCGCGGAGCGGATCGTCGTCGTGAGGGCGATCCGCGACGCCGACGACCCCGCCGCCGCCGCGCGCGCGCTTCGGGACCAGGTCGAGGCCGGGACCGGAGCCTGGGAGTGAGCCAGCGGCCGCGCAAGCGCAAGCGGCGGGCAGCCGCCGAGGCGACGGTGAGCCGGTCGGAGGCCAAGAACGAGGCCGCCCGCGAGGCGCTGGAGCCGCTTCGCGAGGGCCAGCGGCCCGGCGCGGTCACGGTCGGAGCCGCGGTCGCGTCGGCGATCGCGGTCGTGTTCTGGGTCTCGGCCGTGGTCGCGATCGCGACCGACATCGAGGTCGACGGGACTGCGCCGCAGCCGTTCCCGCTGATCCTGTTCGCAGCGGTGCTGACCCTGATGGCGTACGGGATGTGGCGGGTGCGCTACTGGGCCGTGCTCGGGTTCCAGGCGCTGCTCGCGCTCGTGATGCTGTCCGCCGGGCTCGGCCTGGTCCAGGTCGAGACCGTGCTACAGGCGGTCGGGACGCTGGCTGTGCTGGCGGGCGCGGGGACGCTGTTCTACTTCATGGTCAAGGCGATGGCGCGGATCCAGATGCCGCAGCGGCTGCCGCCGCGCTAGCCGCCCGATAGAGTCGAATCATGACCCCGACCAGCCCCTCGCCCGCATAACGTGGCCGACAAGTACGACGTGATCGTGATCGGCTCCGGGCCGGGCGGATACGTGGCTGCGCTGCGCGCAGCGCAGCTCGGTCAGAAGGTCGCCGTCGTCGAGAAGGACGATCGGCCCGGCGGGCGGTGCCTGAACTACGCGTGCATCCCCGCGAAGACCCTGCTCCACACCGCGCAGGTGTACGACGAGGCGCGAAACGGCGCCGCGGAGCTCGGAATCAAGGTCGATGGCGTCAGCCTCGACTGGCCCGGCATCCACAAGCGCCGCGAGAAGGTGCGGAAGACGCTCACCGGCGGCGTCGCGATGCTGTTCGACAAGGCGAAGATCTCCTACATCGAGGGCACCGGTGCGCTGACCGCGGAGCGGAACGTGAAGGTCGGGCGCAAGACCTACGAGGCGAAGGGCGTCCTGCTCGCGACCGGCTCGGTCGCGCTTCCGATCCCGGGAGTGGAGTTCGGCGGTCGCGTGATCGACACCTGGGGAGCGTGGTCGCTGTCCGAGCAACCGGCGAAGCTCGCGGTCGTCGGCGCGGGGGCGTCCGGCGCCGAGATCGCGTCGGCGTACGCCCGGTTCGGGACCGAGGTGATCCTGATCGAGATGCTCGACCAGGTGCTGCCGGCCGAGGACAACGACGTCTCGAAGCAGGTCGAGCGCGAGTTCAAGAAGCAGGGGATAGACGTGGTGCTCGGGACCAAGGTGGAGAAGGTCGACGCGGGCAAGGACGGCGTCAAGGTGAGCTACGGCGGCAACGACGCGAGCGTCGACTACCTGTGCATCGCGGGCGGCCGGGCGCCCGACATCGAGGCGCTGAACCTCGACGACGCGGGTGTGAAGCTCGGCGACGGCGGCAAGATCGAGGTAGACGAGTACCTGAAGACAAGCGCCGACGGCGTGTACGCGATCGGAGACCTCGTTCGCGGCGCGGCGCTCGCGCACAAGGCGATGGAGGAGGGCGTGATCGCGGTGGAGACGATCGCCGGCCACCCCACCCATCCGCTCGACCACGACGGGATCCCGGCGGCGACCTTCTGCCAGCCGCAGGTGGCGAGCTTCGGACTCACCGAGGCGCAGGCAAAGGCGAACGCAAAAGAGTCGGGCAAGGAGATCAAGATCGGCAAGTTCAAGCTCGGCGCGGTCGGCGCCGGGGCCGTGTACGACGACCGCCAGGGCTTCGTGAAGATCATCGCCGACGCCCAGTACGGGGAGATCATCGGCGCCCACATCGTCGGCAACTCCGCCTGCGACATGATCGCCGAGCTGGTCGACACCCGCGCGCTCGAGGGCGGCTACCAGGAGCTCGCCCGGATCGTCCACGCGCACCCGACGATCTCCGAAGCGGTCCTCGACGCCGCCCGCGCCGTAGACGGCTGGGCGATCCACCAATAGAGCGCGCGGCCTTCTTCTACGACCTCGGGTCGCCGTACGCGTACCTGGCGGCGGAACGGGTGAATGGGCTGTTCGCGGAGGCGGGGCTCGCGCCGCCGGTGTGGGAGCCGATCCTGCTCGGGGGGCTGTTCAAGCGCTTCGACCGCGACTCGTGGGCGAACGGGCCCGACCGCGCCGAGGGACTGGCCGAGGTGGAGCGCCGCGCGGAGGCCTACAACCTGCCGCCGATCCGGTGGCCGGACCCCTTCCCGGGCAACACCCTCGTCGCGATGCGCGCCGCCACGTACGCGAAGCAGACCGGGCGCGCGGTCGCTTTCTCGCTCGCCGGTTTCCGGCAGGCGTTCGCGGCGGGGCGCGATCTCTCCGAGCCCGACAACGTGCTGCTCGCCGCCGCGGCGGCCGAGCTGCACCCGAACGCGATCACCTCCGCCGTCGGCCAGGACTCGGTCAAGCGCGCTCTGCGCGAGGCGACCGAGCGCGCTGGAGATCTCGGCGTCAGGGGCGTGCCGAGCATCGCGATCGGCGAGCGGGTGTGGTGGGGCGACGACCAGCTCGAAGCGGCCGTTGCCGAGGCCGCCGGCTGAGCGCGGCCCACCGCGCAGCCTGGATATCTTGGACATAGGCGATGCCTCCAGACCAGGACACCAAGCAGCCCACCGAGGTGCAGGAGGCACCGACCGGAGACGGCAAGGGCTCGCAGCCGAAGCCGCTGCCTGACAAGGCGAGCGCGCGCGAGCTGCTGGCGAAGATGCTGCTGATCCGCCGCTTCGAGGAGGAGGCGGGGCGCCAGTACCAGCGCGCGAAGATCGGCGGCTTCCTCCATCTCGGGATCGGCGAGGAGGCGACGATAGTCGGCACCGCCTCGGTGCTCGACGATCGCGATTACCTGATCGGCACCTACCGCACCCACGGCCACGCGATCGCCCGCGGCACCTCCCCCGACGCGGTGATGGCGGAGCTGTTCGGGCGCGAGGACGGCACCTCGCGCGGTCGCGGGGGCTCAATGCACATCTTCGACCTCGAGCGGCGGTTCATGGGCGGGTACGGGATCGTCGGCGGCAACCTCCCGATCGCGGCGGGGCTCGCGCTCGCGTCCGAGTACAAGGGGGACGACGCCGTCACCTTGTGCTCGTTCGGTGACGGCGCGGTGAACACGGGGAACTTCGGCGAGACGATGAACCTGTCGGCGCTGTGGCAGCTCCCGATCGTGTTCCTGGTCGAGAACAACCTGTACGGGATGGGGACCTCACTCGAGCGCCACTCCGCTGTCACCGACCTGTCGCGGAAGGCCGACGGGTACGGCGTCCTCGGGACGCGGATCGACGGGATGGACGTGCTCGCCGTGCGCGAGGCGGTCTCGGCTCAGGTCAAGGTCGCGCGCGAGGAACGCCGCCCGACGCTGATCGAGGCGTTCACCTACCGCTTCCGCGGGCACTCCGCCGCCGATCCCGAGGTCTACCGGACCAAGGACGAGGTCGCCGAGTGGCAGACCAAGGACCCGATCGTCGTCTTCGCCGAGCGGCTGAAGAGCGAGGGCGTGCTGGGCGACGAGGACGTGGAGCGGATGCGGAGCGAGGCCGAGGAGCGGGTGCTGGCTGCGGTCGAGTTCGCCGACGCCTCCCCGGAGCCGCCGCTGGAGACCCTGTACGACAACCTGTACGTGATCGACGACGCGATCAGGCCGGGAGCGGGCTGGTACGCGGTCGACGAGCGCACGCCGCACACCCATCCCGGCGAGCACGAGCGCCACCTCGGCGCCGAGGGCGAGATCAAGGAGCTCGCCGAGGCCGGCGCCGCGTACGCGGGCGCCGAGCAGGGCCCGCGCGAGCGGCCGACCGACGCGACGCAGGGCGAGGTGCCCGAGGACGAGGACGTTCGCGAGGACGAGGACGAGGAAGAGTCGGGATGACCACGATGCGGATGCGCGAGGCGCTGAACCAGGCGCTCGCCGAGGAGATGCGCCGCGACGAGGCGGTGTTCGTGATCGGCGAGGACGTGGGCGTGTTCCAGGGCGCGTTCAAGGTCACCGAGGGGCTGCTGGACGAGTTCGGCGAGCGGCGCGTGCGCGACACCCCGATCTCCGAGAACACGATCGTCGGCACCGGGGTCGGCGCCGCGATGGCGGGGCTGCGCCCGGTGGTGGAGATCATGACCGTCAACTTCTCGCTCCTGGCGATGGACCAGATCGTCAACCACGCCGCCGCGATCCCGTACATGTTCAACGGCCAGGTGCGGGTGCCGATCGTGATCCGGATGCCCGGCGGCGGCGGCCACCAGCTCGGCCCCACCCACTCGCACAGCTTCGAGGCCACCTACCTACAGATCCCGGGCTTGCTCGTCGCCTGCCCCTCCACCCCCGCGGATGGCAAGGGCCTGTTGAAGACGGCGATCCGCGACGACAACCCGGTGATCTTCATCGAGCACGAGACCCTGTACGGCGCCCGCGGCGAGGTGCCCGAGACCGGGGACGGCGACAGGGATGAAGACCTGATGCCGTTCGGCAAGGCCGCGGTGCGGCGGGAGGGCGGCGACGTGACGATCGTCGGGATCCTGCGGATGGTCGAGGCGGCGGAGAAGGCCGCGAAGACGCTCGCCGGCGAGCACCAGGTCGAGGCCGAGGTGATCGACCCGCGGACGCTGCGCCCGCTCGACCTCGACACGATCCTCGGGTCGGTGCGGAAGACGAACCGCGCCGTGATCGTCGAGGAAGGGTGGCCGCACGGCGGCGTCGGCGCCAACCTCGCGGCGCTGATCCAGGAGCAGGCCTTCGACCACCTGGACGCACCGGTGATGCGGGTGACGGGCGGCGACGTCCCGATGCCGTACTCGAAGCGAATGGAGCAGGCCGCGATCCCCCACGCCGAGCACGTCGTCAGCGCCGCGATGGCGACCCTGGAGGGCTCCCTCTGATGGCCGCCGACATCGTCATGCCGCGGCTGTCCGACTCGATGGAGGAAGGGACCGTCCTGCGGTGGATCAAGTCGATCGGCGACGAGGTGGCCGTCGGCGACGAGCTGGTCGAGATCGAGACCGACAAGGCGAACATGGTTTACGAGGCGGACTCCGCCGGGACGCTGATCGAGATCATCGCCGCCGAGGGCGACACGCTCCCGATCGGCGAGACGATCGCGCGGGTCGGAGATCCGAGCGAGGGGAACGGGGGCGCTCCGCCCGCGAAGGAGAAGACGGAGGCGGCTGCGAAGGAGCAGCCCGCGGCTGCGGAGGCAGCCGCACCGCCCGCCCCGGAGGCGGCGACCGCGACCGCCGCTCCCCCGTCGCCCGCGCCGAGCGGCGACGGCCGCGTGAAGGCCTCGCCACTCGCGCGGCGGATCGCGCAGGAGCGCGGCCTCGATCTCGCGGCGATCTCGGGCTCGGGGCCCGGAGGCCGCGTCGTCAAGGCTGACGTCGAGAAGGCCCAGCAGGCCCCGTCGGCGGCACCCGCGACCGTGCCTGCTCCCGCCGCTCCGACCCCAGGCGCCGCCGAGCGCCCCGAGACCGCCAAGGGCGAGGTGCAGACGATCGAGCTGACGAA
>Ga0214473_10003261_pt1 | contig 19758 bp, 24 predicted proteins | sample RVTome_7_FD_203509 | JGI IMG/M metagenome (GOLD analysis project Ga0214473, IMG submission 203509) | Soil microbial communities from uranium-contaminated site in the Upper Colorado River Basin, Wyoming, United States - RVT98D197 | ecosystem: Environmental > Terrestrial > Soil > Contaminated >... | reverse complement strand
TTTATGGAGATCAACAGAAAAACTTTAGAATAACTTGTTAGGGCATTACTTAGTAGTTCTGGAGAATAAGTGAAAAATATAGGAAAATCTTTTATCGGTGCTGTAACACTTTTTGGGGTTTGCTTTGTTGTTCTAATAGCATATGCATCACTTTTAGGTGAAAACAATAAAATTGACTCAGTCGTTGATAATTTTTTTCAAAACATGCGAGGGCAACGATATTTTTCGATTGAAGACAATCAGAATGTTGTGAAAAGTTTTGATGTATTCGATATAGATGGTGAGTACTCAGAAAATTGTTTGTTTTTAGAACTTGCTTTGCTTGAGAAATATAATATCTCCGACGCATTTGATTATAAAATTGAGACCGAAAAAAGCCATTTCTGGATACCATTTACCAACAATTCAAAAATCCACATCGATGTCTATCTGGAAAAACCAGCAGATTCTAATATTTTCTCTATCTTTAAGAAATCTCAACGACCTGAGTTTGTAAAGAATCTATTCACTGTTGAAAGAAAGGATGGCAGGTGGTTGATAGCCGCAATTAATATTCAGGACTCATCTCTTTTTGAATCATTCAATAGAATCAAAGATGATTTGAATATTGATAGTTATGTTTCATTTTCTGGAACGAGTCTTACCGTGAAACCTATTGAAATTGATACAAAGAACATCACAAATATTGAAAGACGAAAATTAAATTTTATTTTCCAGAAACTGTCTCAACTAATTGAATCAGCAGGACATCCAATAGAGAAGCCCTAACCAGGGCATACAGTGGAGCGCAAAAAGCAAGGCGCCCACTGATGCCCACCGTTAGCTTCACAATAAATTCTATTTAGAGATTGTTGAAAATGAAATTGATATTATCATCATTCGGAACATCAGTTTTTAATTACCAATATGGGGATCGAAAAAAGAACCTTTTTAATCGAATGCCTCCATTTAGTCTATCGAACACCAACGACTGGTTTTTACCGGGATATTTGTCTCTCTTCTTCTGTGATAAAATAATACTTGATGCCAGTTCATGGAATGCATTAAAGGAGCTTTATGAACAACCTAATGCTGAGAGGTCACGACAGGCTTGGTTCTACAATAATCATTACGTAAATGTAGCCGAAGTTATTCTTAATCTATATGACGAAGGATATATTGAAGTTCATGATTTTGATGAAATAATTCTATCCTCTATTGACTCCATAAGAGAGGAAACTGAAAATGATTTGAAGTCATTAGAAAAATGGAAAGTCCCTTTAGAGGAGTCCCATAAAGTATGGAAGGATTTTATAGAAAAATCCGATTCATATTTGGATAAAGAGTCGGGCGGTTTTCATCAGTTTAAAAGCCGATGGGAAGCAAGAGGATTTGATTCGGATTTTATGGGAGGTTACTACCACCTCCTCAGCAATAAAATGGCGTTTCTTCACTATCATGGCGATAAATCGATTAGTGAATCTCGATACAGGGAACATGTGGAAGAAAGATTATCATACATAAATTCTCATTTAGCATTATCTTTAAAATTGGGTGCTGGTCTTTATGATTGGGACGATTATTTGCCATTTTATGAATACAAATTGGATAGGATATTTGAAGGCGCTATAATGAAAAATAGTGAAACGAATAAAGTTAGCCAGTTTTTCGAAGTGCTATTCCCAGATTTCCCCATCCATAATCCAAAGTCCATTATAAAAATTTTCAAAGACAAAAGGATAGATGCCTTGCGAGCATATTTAAGAAAGGCAATGGAGGAAAACATTAGTTTCGATCATAGATACGCTGCTGAAACACTTAGAGAAGTCCTTGAAATAGAATATAAAATACAAAGATTCCGTTCGATTGCCTCTTGGGTTTCGCTACCCTTAGGGTTTATTCCAATCATCGGTACACCCCTACAAAAAATTATTGAAGAAACTTCAACGTCAATAGGAAAGAAGAAAAATATCAAGAATTTCAGATGGTATTTTTTTATTAGTAGTTTGAAGAAAAATTTGAAACAGCTGTAAATTCATCATATTTCATCGTAAACAATATTAATTGAGGAGACGAAAAAGCTAACAACGGCATCAAGGGCGACGGCAAAAAGCCGCCTCGCCTTATGCCGGGCGGTTGGGCTCATATGAAACTGCCCTACAAACACAAGTGGTACCAAGGAATAGCTTGCCGATCCAAGGAGGGCCATCCATGACATGGCAGGAAGATGAAATCAAGAAGAGAAGATCGGAACAGAAGGATAGTGCTGAACGCGAAAGAAGAAGAGCAATCCGGGCCTCACACGTCGAGGAATTGTGGAGACAGTTCCTCGATATTAACAAGAATTTGACAAGGGAGCTTCAGTTGGCCGTTTCAAGAAAGTACACTGAGGACGGCAAGAACTACATTGAATCAATGATTGCCGCCAATTACGACAACATACTTAACCCTCAAGGCATGATTTCTTTTGATTCCAGGCGTGGCATAATTTCTTATAAGCAGCCAGAATATTGTGCAGGTGGTCCTCCTCAGATTACAGAATATGCAGTACTATACAACGAAGACGACAACTACTACTTTACATGCGATGCCTACGACGTAATCAGACAAGACGTAGGTGAAGAGCTTGTCTACTCTAGATATCTAATAGATGGTCAAGCCATGAATGTCATTATTCGAAACTTATGTACAGGAGAAAGACGTTTGACGGAAGGTCTGCAGGTGATGCGGCAAGTCGCAGACCCAGCGCCACCAAAGCGGAAGAAACTGTTTGGAATCTTCTGATCAGTCTCTAGAGAATCACAAATGCTGGCCCAACCAATAAGCATTGAGACGATCCTGAAAGGTCGTTTCAATCCATTGTTCAAGAAGCCCGGATAATGTTGGACGGGGCATTTAGGGTAAAGGTTCTAAGTGGGGTGATTTTGGAAGGGAATAGGGCAGGACAAAAGGGGGGTTGGACTTTATTCTTTTCATTGACTTCACCGCTTGATTTATTTATTCTGATAGTATGCAAAGAACTGCGGAAGGTATTTTTCTTGAGGTTTTTTCATGATCTTTTCTGATTATGAGCAGAAAACAATTCGCCTTTCTGATGAGCGCTGGAAACATATCAATGATAGGCACCCTGAAACCAGAGGCCAATTAGAATTGATAAGGGAGACCTTATTATCGCCTGATTTTGTGCAAGAAGGTGGGAAGGGCGATGTGCTCGCAATTAGGAAGTTCAAAAAAACACCGATCTCAGACAACAAGTATTGCACTGTGGTATATAAGCCGTTGGAAGAAAATGGATTTATGATCACGGCGTATTTTACGAGAAGACCTTCTTTCAGGAGGAATCTGATATGGAAAAAATAAAATTTCCCCAGGGAAAGAGCGTGAACACATCTTATGATAAAGAAACGGATGTCCTTTATATGTCTTTTGGGGAGCCCCGGGCGAGTGAGACACTCGACTCGGGAGAGGACTTGCTGATCCGCTTCGACCCCGAAACCGGTGAGATCACCGGGTTTACCATTTTGAACTTTTCAGAGTTCGGCCAGGAGATCGAAGAATTAATCGCGGCGCGGGCTGCTGCGTAGACGAATAGACCTCCTTCTTCCGCGGTTTAAGATCCTGTATCATTTTTATTTGTTCAAACTCCAATACGAATATCCCAACCAGCGGCTCGACACCGACCGGGCAACAGTGCCCGGCGGGTCAGCCGCACGTTATGTATCGACGGACTATAAAATGATTATCCAATCCTGTAAACCAAAAGATATAGAAGCTTGTGCAAAGTTGCTCGCTGTTGTCTATTCAAAAGCACCCTATCAAGAAATATGGGAATTAAAAGACGCCATCGCCTATCTGGAACGCTTCAGAAAAATAGACCCAGAAGGCTGCTTTATAGCGAAAGTAAATGATGATGTGATAGGAGCAATTTTTTCCTTTTCCTACCCTTGGCATGGTGGCAAACTTGTTTGTATTCAAGAGCTATTTGTCTCTCCCAGCCAGAGGAGGAAGGGCATAGCACGACAACTTCTGTCGCGCCTTAATCAAGGGAAAAAGGTCAGTGTATGGTTAGTCGCTCACGAAAGATCCGAAGCATCTATATTTTATCAGAGTATGGGCTTGTCACAAGCTGGGCCTTATAAGTTTAGACATGGAAGCATTAACACATAACGATGCCATGCAGCGGATCGCTAAATGCTCCCGCTGATGGCCATGTTGGCGCCGCCCTTGAGGGCGTCGCCAATGTGGAATTGAGCCTTCGCTCTCGCCCGACTTGCCGTCGCCGCCAAAGCGGCGCCAACAAGTCGTTCGAGTCCGATTGGCTCCTCGCCTTTCGGAACTAAAGTTCCGACGCTCGTCACCTACGGCTCAACTCCACATTATGCTCTTTATATTCCAAATTTGAATGATGAGAAAAGATGGGAAAACTTGAGAATCAAATTGCTTTAATAGCTGGAGCTAGTTCAGGCATCGGAAAAGCCATTGCAATAAGTCTTGCTGCAGAAGGAGCCTCAGTGGTACTCGCCGCTCGTAGAGAGAAGGAGTTAAATTCAGTTGCTATTCAGATTAATAATTCTGGTGGTCATGCACTTTCAGTCCCGACCGATCTTACGGTGGAAATACAGGTTATATCTTTATTTCAATTAATTCAGCAGACGTATTCACGCTTAGACATTCTCATTAATAGTATCGGTAGTTTCGGTAGCGCGCCGATTGAAGATATGCCAATAGAGGTTTGGGACCGTGTAATAAATTCCAACCTTAAAGCGCCGTTTCTTTGCATTCGTGAAGCGATGAAAATAATGAAAAAACAGCGCCGAGGACGAATAATTAACATTGGCTCAACTTCTGCAAAACGCGTTCGCCCGAATTCTGCTGCCTATTCAGCAACTAAGCATGGTTTATGGGGACTTACTCAGGTTGCGGCTCTCGAAGGTCGTTCTTTTGGTATCACCTGTTGCTGTGTACATCCAGGGAGGGTAAGGGTGGAACGGGCATCAAGTAATCCAGACAGCATAAATGATCCTTTAATATCGGTTGATGACATCGCCAGGACTGTTCTTCATATTGCAACGTTACCGTCGGATGTCTTGATGCTCGAAACTACAATATTGCCAATTGAGCAACCTTATATAGGCAGAGGTTGATAATTACACAAGGGAGCATAACCAGCTAGTGTACTGGATTGCCATTCCGCTGCGCTACATGGCAACCAGTGACCAGCACGTTAGGACATCAGATTTAGAAGATGCTATTCAACAATATCGGGAAAACTTATAATAAAACTCGAGCAGCCGATGAACGTATCATGACTGAATTACACAGGTTGCTTGGTCTTCAGAAGGGGGCAATCATTGCCGATGTTGGTGCCGGAACCGACAAAGGGGTCAGGTCTCCGGTTGGCTTTTGTTTGGAGAAATAAAAATAAATAGAATATGTTGAGACCATTAATAATAGAATATCCCGGAGCAAGGATTATAAGAACAGATGGGCTTAGGAATATTTGTCAGGATTATAATCTTAAGAAATATAGTTCTGCCAGCAGTATTATTGAAAACGTTAAAAAGAAACTATTAAAGGATCGAAAATTCCTTAATAGAGTAAATACATTAAATCAAATATTGCTCAAATCAACCGGAGACCTGACCTCATAAATTCTTTTACTTCATTTCAGATTTTGAGAATAATCATTGTTAAGGAAGGAGATTTAAAATGAATATAAGGAGGACTTATAAATTATTAAATGGCCTTTGCCTTGCTTTTCTTTTAATAATTCCTCATATAGATAGCCAGTCCTTTGGTGGGGATTCAGTCAAGAGCATCGGTGGGGGTAAGAATATCTTTAAGCTCGCCTATTCAACTAATTGGCAGACTATTACAATTGGCACTTTTGTTGATAATAAACTGGTCGATGAGCAGTTCATAACATCCAGTCAGAATCCCAATAGGTACGCAACCGGAGATTTAAAACCGGCCTGGTCAAAATCAAGTAATCACATCGCCTTTATGAGAACCATCCGAGGTACCGCGAATGGTAAAGGAGGAGATATCAGAACGGCTGTTATCAACCTCAACAGTTTAGAGATCAAGGAACTGACAGCCGGTAACTTTGAAGAATATCACCCCACTTGGTATCGTGATGGCAGCAACCGCGTCATCAGCGACCGATTAACTCAAGGAGCTGGATGGTCGACCATGGTAAGTCACATCAACTCTCAACCCGGCGATGAGACGATTGTTCCTTATGGCCTGGTCGCAACCTCAGTCCTCATGGATGGTACGCTTATCGGTTTCGGTGATAATACAGGTTTGTGGTCATACAACCTCGACAAGAAATGGCCACAACTTAGAAAGTTTGTTTTAGATGAACCCTTTCCCAAAAACGTGCAATTACATACGCCCTCGGTCTCTCCGGACGAAACTCAAGTCGCCATAGCCGTTGATTTCAGCTATTTCTCTGGAACATTCGCAGGCATCAACTTTGTCCCTGATTACAATGGATTCAATTATAACGAGAAGCTGATATTTATAGGCGATTTAGACAAAAAGAACTTTAAAATTACCAATCTAAGAAACATTACAGCAGAGAAAAGAGATTTATCGTATGGGGTTGGATACCCTCGTTGGTCCCCAGCCGGTAAACGGATCGTTTACCACACAAACATCAATGGAAAATTCGCGATTGCCTTATATGACTTTGCAACCAAATCCACCACGGTGATTACGGGGCAGGACCAAAATCGCGTTTATCCCTGTTTCCAATATTCGCCCATGTAAGCCTAGTGGTGTGCCTTGATCGCAAGGTCGGCCACGTGGAAGTTTCGTGAGCTCCTTCCAGATAAGACAATTCGAAGATTCAATGGTACTTGTTGCCCTGACTTTAAAAGATATTCAAATTACCGCAATGATGCCCTTCATATGGAATTAGGGGTCAGGTCTATTTTCTTGACATTGAAGATACAATAATGATATAAGTTATATATGGCTCGTCCTCTACGCATAGTATTTCCCGGAGCTGTTTATCATGTTACCAGCCGAGGAAATAATAAAAATGAGATCTTTATGGATACTCAAGATCGTGAGGATTTTCTCAAAATCCTTCACCAAGTCAACTCTCGTTATAACTGGCTCTGCCATGCGTATTGTCTGATGGATAATCATTATCATTTGCTCATCGAAACGCTGGATGGAAACCTTTCCATTGGGATGAGACAATTAAATGGTATGTTCACTCAGTTGTTCAACAAGCGACATGGAAACATCGGGCATTTATTCCAGGGCAGATTCACTGGTATTCTGGTACAAAAAGATAGCCATCTTCTAGAAGTTTCCCGTTATATCGTACTGAATCCGGTAAGGGCAAACCTCATAAAAAATCCACACCAGTGGAAATGGAGCAGCTATACGGCCACAGCTGGGCAGCAAATTAAGCCCCCCTGCCTTACCGTTGACTGGATTTTAGGACAACTTGCACCCGAAATAATGAAGGCAGAAGGACTCTATCGCAAGTTTGTTAGGGCTGGAATAAGAACGGAATCCATTTGGAAGGATTTAAGAGCTCAGAGCATACTGGGAGAGGATTCTTTTGTGAAACGTTTAAAAGATCATCTGAGGGGGAAAGCGGCAATTCCCGAAATATCAAAAAGCCAACGCTTTATTAACCGACCCCCTCTGGAAAAAATATTCACCGCGGAAGTGATTAGAAAAAAGGAGGTAAGAAATGAACGGATATTGAAGGCGGTGGAGAAACATGGTTACACCCAGAAGCAAGTCTCTGAACATTTAGGGTTACATTTTTCTTCGATAAGCCGTATTTTACGGACACAAGCAAAAGAAACAATGTTGAAAAAATAGACCTGACCCCAATTTCCCACTCAAAAAGGAACCTCTAAGGAGAGGGCCGTTTAAGACAAAATAATACCCTCAAATGGAACGTTTATCCTGATATTTAAAGGGGTTGGTTTGGTCCGACCCCATTAAGGGACCCCATTAAGCCGACGGCTCGTCACCAACGGCTCAACTCCACATAAATTTCACAAACGGACTTGACAAAATAGGCATTTATGTATACAATGTAATACATTAATGACAGGAGGTGTGCCATGAACACAGCGATATCTGTGCGGCTTCCCAAAAATCTTGCCAGCCAACTAGATAGCATAGCCAAAGAGACCGAACGACCCCGCTCTTTCATCATTCAGAAAGCCTTGGAATCCTATATCGAGGATTTTGCGGATCTCCAGATCGCCCTGGACCGACTCCACGACAAGGGCGATGAGGTTATTTCAGCCAAAGAGTTGAGGAAATCTCTTGGCCTATAACATTATCTACAAGAAATCGGTCCGCCGCGACCTCAAGAAGCTATCGAAGCCCGAGGCGAAACGAATCCTCGATCTCATTGAGAAGAAACTGATCAAGCAGCCTGAATCAAATCCTGTACTCAAGGGGCAGTTTGCCGGCCTTCGCAAGTACCGCGTCGGGGACTACAGGGTGATCTACGCCCTGTTAGATCTGGATATCCTTATCCTCAGAATCGGCAATCGTAAGGATGCTTACAAAGACGAAATTTAATCATGACATGCAGCGGATCGCAAACAGCCGCGCCCGCTGATGCTCAATGTTAGCCTGATAAATTGACTTGACACAGTCAAAGATGTGGATTAATATAGCTATAGTAATCCACATTGCGGAGGTATGATATGAGAACCATTCAGATGACCCTAGATGATGACCTTGTCGAGGCTGTCGACCGCGTATCGAAGCGACTTCACACAAATCGTTCTTCTTTCACAAGAAAGGCACTTCGTGAAGCACTTTCCCGATATAGTCTTGAGCAAATGGAAAACAAACACCGCCAAGGCTATAAACGACACCCGACCTCAAGGGGGGAGTTTTCGGTTTGGGAAGCTGAGCAGGCTTGGGGTGACGAATGAAACACGGGGAAATACGTTGGTACAAGTTCATCCAACCAGACAAGAAAAGACCAGTTCTTATCCTAACACGCGATTCCGTGTTGGGATATCTTGCTGAAGTATCCGTTGCTCCTATTACAAGTACAGTACGTAATATCCCGTCCGAGGTATTTCTTTCGAAAGCAGACGGCATGCCTGGCGATTGCGCTGTCAATTGCGACCATTTGCAGACTGTTTCGAAAGAAAAATTAGGGGCCTTGATCACGTCCCTGCCCTCAGCAAAATTGGTTGAGGTTGGGAGAGCAATCCGCTTTGCTCTCGATATCTGAGGGATCAAAAGCCAACCACCGCTTGCCGTCGATAAACGATTGAATCGGAACGTTATGCATCATTATTTATGCTAAGAGAATCAATGCTCTCGTTGAATACTATTTGGGTTATACAAATCTTTTAAGAAAAAAAGGAAGGAGATAAAATGGCTAAAAGAAAATATGATGAGTATTTCTTAAAAGAACCCTGGGGAATAATTTATCCGGGGGCTGATCCTCAGGCGCCGGTATACATAGGGCTCGGGCAGAAGGCTCCCGTAAAAGGGTGGGATGAACCTCTCACACAGGTCCTGCGCCCCATTTATAAACCCTACAAAATGATGCCTGAAGGGCATAGACATGCCGTTGCCGAATTTTTGTACTTTATTGGCGGCGATCCAATGAATTTTAAAGAATTCGGGGCCGAGGTCGAGTTCACGTTGGGCGAGGGTAAGGACGCAGAAATACACATCATCACCAATACAACATGGGTGTATGTCCCGGCGAATCTAATGCATTGCCCCCTAAATTTTAAGAGGGTGGATAAGCCGATTATGTTCGGGCATATTATGTTTGCACCCACTTATGGTTCAACCATTGTAGGCAAAAACCCTTTAAGGCGGTGATACATAATACGGCAGGCACAAAATAAGAGCAATTGAGTGTGGAATTTTGGGACTCTGGTAAAAAAGTAAGAAACTTGTTCGGTATATAAAATAAACACATCAAATCCTCCTTTATGGTACTTTACTTTTTTACGCGCGTCCCCATTTCTCACTTTAACTCATGAGGAGGGATATCGAATGCCATGGGACGAAGCCAATCGAGCCGCTAAATTAATAGTTGAAGCGATCAAGAGATTCGATGAATCCTCGTCATCGCTGTCAAAAGAGATGATCACTTTGTCCAAGAGGATCTACTGGCTGACTTGGTTCATTGCTATCCTGACTGTTATAATGTTGCTTCTTACTGTGTGGCTGGCATTCGTAGAATAGGATCAGGTCTTTTGTCTTGATATTTTACTAATACCACAATAAAAGACCTGCCCCTATTTTATCGTTCACGCTGATCCCAAAAGTCTGGAGGCTTTTGGTCCAGGTGATGCCCGATAGATGAGCAAAGCAATGGAAATCGTCAAATACCAATTCGCGTGGGAATCAGACGCTTCTCACAAAGTCTTTTGGCACTATCGAAAACGCTTGGCCACTAATGCACAGACTGAAGTCGCAGACTTGATCGCGCTTTGTAACCTGGAACCCTCAGCGCTGGTACTGGATGTCGGATGTGGCCTCGGTCTACATCTTGCCGACTTCGCCTTGCGTGGTATTGTCGGGACCGGCATCGAGATCGCAGACTATGCCGTTACGCTTGCGCGGCGGAACTGCGAAGCGATTCCGGGCTGCCGCATCCTTAAGCTCCGCGGCTCCAAGATGAAGTGGGAGCGCGAGTTCGATCTCGTTTACGCACTTGAGCATACACTGGGGTTTATGTCGAAAGACGAACTGAAGCGCCACCTACGACGCATGTGGGAGGCCGTCAAACCCGGTGGCATGTTGCTCCTGCAGGTACCGTACACTTTGGAGGCCGCGCAGTCTTCCCTGCCGGTCCACACATGGGAGTTCTCTAACGGCAAGTATACCCTGGAAGATAAGTGCCTGCTGCAAGGGAACATAAAACGGGAGCAGTGCATCATCATCGATCCGGTGGCAAATCGTCTCGAAGAATATATAGAGGAGCAGCGGTACTACACCTGGGGCCAGATTACCGGGCTGCTGCAAGCATGCGGTGTGGAGCAGGTCAAGTCCCTACGTGATCTGAGCGGCAATGAGGCCCGCAATGGTAAAGAGGCCCGAGTGTTCGTGGGGAGAAAAGATTGATTCCAATCAGGTCTAGGATGGAAAACTTAACAGGTTATTCCAGCGGAACGCCGCAAGCGGCGACCGCTGAAGTTCAACCTTAAGACAGAAATAATGATAAACAAAGTAACCATACGGAAGGCCTTCGCCGATGACTTGAACGCCATCAGTAGAAAATAAGGGGAGATTTATTTATTGTATTTTATGTCCCTCCTTTATTCCAGCCGAAAGGTCACCGGGATCTCGACCCCGATCTCGACAGGCTGCCCGTCTTTTTGAGCAGGAATAAATTTCCAATCTTTCACCGCCGTTAAGGCCGATCGGTCAAGGATGCCATACCCGGATGAACGTATAATTTCGAGAGAACCTACAGAACCGTTTCTCAAAATCAGGACTTTCAGCAAAGCCGTCCCCTGCCAACCCTGTTCCCTGGCCATAACCGGATAATAGGGTTCACGGTTCTGCCCGTAACGGGGTCTGGCCAGGTAAGAAACGGTTGCCGACCCTCCGGCAGTTAATAAAGAAACCGGGGATTCTTTTCCTTTCCCCTTCGAGATAACCGGTCCTCCACCGCTGTTTTCGCTTGAAAAACTCCCGAGTTGTTCAACTGAAAGCGAGAGGGCTATTCCCTGACCGGACCCCTTTTTTTCTCCCCGTTCTTCCGTTGATGGGATGGGCTTTTCCTCTTTAAAGGACGTTTTCTCAGGAACCGGCGAGGCCGCCTCTGGCTCGATTCGATTTTTCCCAGGAGGTTCAACCTTCCCTTTCGGTCTTGATTTTCCTGAATCCTTGCCAACCGATTGGGAAGAAAAAAACGGAGAAACCAGGGAGACCTTTAAAACCCGATAGCGGTCAAAGGAAAAAACCGAATGGGCCAGGAAAGGCCAGGTGAAAATCAAAATTCCCAGGAGGGCGCCATGAAGGCCGACGGCCCAAAACAGGGATTTAATGAATTCTTTAGGCATCTCGCTTATGCCCGCCCATCAAGGTGATTCGAGGGGTTTGGGTAAATGGATTTTTATCCACAGCCACAAGGGTCTCGAAAACCTTTTTAATGGTGTCTTCCCTGATCACCTGTTCCGGTGATCCCATGGTTTCTATCCGCCCCTGATGAATTATAATCAGCCTCCGGCAATACTGGGCGGTCAGATTGATATCGTGGGAGGCCAATAAGATGGTCAACTCTTTTTGAAGATTCAAATTGAATACCAGGTCCAAAATACCGACCTGATGCTGGATGTCCAGAAAGGCCGTCGGTTCATCCAGGAGAAGCACCCTTGGTTCTTGACAAAGGGCCCGGGCCAGGTAAACCCGCTGTCTTTCCCCACTGGAAAGCTCCGTCAACGTCCGACGATGCAAATGTTTTATTTGGGTCCGCTCCATGGCCGCTTCGGCCAATTGGTGATCCCTGGGGCCCTCGAGCTGGAACCGTTTTAAATAGGGATACCGTCCCATGAGGACCGTCTCCAAAACCGTTGGAGAAAAAATCAGCGAAGTTTCCTGTGAAACCAAGGCCATATTGCGGGCGATCTTATTTTGGGAAAAATTGGAAAGGGGTTGCCCTTCCCACAAAACCCTTCCTTCCCTGGGGACCAGAAGGCCGGCTATGCATTTCAATAAAGTCGTTTTACCGGACCCGTTCGGACCGATGATTCCGATAAGCTCCCCCTGCCCGGCTTCCAAGGAGACCCCTTTGATCACCCATTGATGGTTATAGCGATAGCCGACGTTTTCAACCCGGATCAAAGGGCCCATGGACGCCTCCTCAGGTATAACAAATACAGAAAAAAAGGGGCTCCGAGAAAGGCCGTTATCACCCCCACGGGAAGCTCACTGGGGGAAATAACGGTCCGGGCCAGCAAATCGGCCCCGATCAGAAATGAGGCCCCAAATAATCCGGAGGCCGGTAATAGGATCCGGTGATCCGGACCGAAGGCCATACGCACTAAATGAGGAACGATCAATCCCACAAAGCCGATAATCCCGCTGAAGGCGACGGTGATACCGCACATCAAGGAGACGATAATCAAGGAGAGCCATTTGTCCCGTTCCACTTCCACGCCCAGTTGGGCGGCCACCTCTTCACCGGAGGCAATCAGATTGAAAGACCGGGCCATCCCGTAAAGGATCAGAGATCCGGCAAAAACAACCGGAATCACCACCCAGAGATCGGCAAAACTTCCACGGCTCAAATCCCCGTAGAGCCAAAAGAGCAGAGAATGAAGTTTTTCCCCGGAAGCCGTGGCCAAAGCAAACATGATCAGGGCGGCAAAAAAGGCATTGATGATGACCCCGGTTAAAATCAAGGTATTGGGATCAATGGCCCTGGCCCTCTGGGCTATGAAAAGGACCAGGCTGATGGTTATCAAGGCCCCTAAAAAAGCCATGACCGGGATACCCCCCCAAAACAGGACCCCGAAAAGAATACCGGCCACGGCCCCCACGGCCGCTCCGCTGGAAACACCCAGGAGAAAGGGCTCGGCCAGAGGATTGCGCATTAAGGCTTGAAACACCACTCCGCCGATGGATAAGGACCAGCCGACGATCCCGGCCAGGATGACTCTGGGCAGACGAAGCTCCCATAGGATAGCCCGGGAGGTGGAATCCAATCCGGGCCCGAAAAGGCCTTTTAAAACAGGTACCCGGACTGAACCCAAGCCAAGACCCAAAAAAACAGCCCCCCAAAGGAGGAGGATCAGCAGACCGAGAATGGAAAAAAGTTTTTTATAGGTTACCAAATAAACTCCTGTTCTTCATTTTTTCCGAAGAGCCCAATCCTCTATCTTCAAATACCACATCGAATCTTTGATCCCTTTTGAATAGGCCCCAAGTTCAATCCGGTTTAAAAAAGGGGGGCCGTCCAAAACCAGGGTATGATATTCACCCTGTTCTCCACATAAATCCAGCCCGGTTTCCCGTCCAAGGACCGATAATTGGTCCACGGAAACGTTGTTTATCTCCCGGCCCAGCCAATCTTCCGTTAACCAGGGCCTTTTGACCCCGGAAAAGACCACCCGAAAGTGAAGGGAAAGAAGCCGCTTTAGGATCATCCTTCGGTCTTGTTCCCAGAGAGGGGTAAAAACCTTCATCCCCGACGGGAGGCTGCATTCCCGGATCCAATTGGGAAATCCATCCAACAGGGAAATATCTCCGGTAACCAACGTATCCACTTCAAACTGTTTTTTGATTAAGGATATTGCTTTTTCGTAATTTTCTTTAAAAGGCTCAGAAATCTTTATCACCCTGTGGGGAAGGTCCAAGGCCTGGGCCTGGGCTTCCATAAAATAGAGGGGATGAGCCAGAAAATCCGCCCCATCCGGAATAAAAGTCACCAGATTGACGATGGTATAGCCTGATAACCTGGCTTCGTAAAGGGCTAAGGCAGAATCTTTTCCCCCGGTCCATAAAATGGTTGCCTTTGATGACGGATCAAGCGATTTCATAGTTCAAGGTTGAATACTCAAAGCAAAAGCGCTGTTCTTCAGCGGTGAGCCTTGAGCGATTTAATATTTTTTCGATCACTAAAACCAAACCTTTCAACGCCTGGCCCCTAATAGCTCAAATTCAGCCTCCCTCAACTCCGGATGGATGGCCCTGGCCAGGGCCTCCAGACCGTCGACTAACCTTGGGGAAGGTCGGTCCAGAAGATCCGAATCGAGGATATAGATCCTTCCCAGCTTTACGGCTTGGAGTTGATTCCATTGCCTCCAACGCTCCTTTTTCCGTTCGGCGGCAACCCCTCTTTCCATCGAAGTGATCAAAATGACCTCGGGGTTGGAACGAAGCACCTGCTCAAGACTGTATTTCGGATACTTAATGGACTCTTTTCCGCTGATATTGATCCCACCGGCCTGTTTGATCAAACTGTTATGGAAGGTATCCTTTCCCACCGTAATTAAAGGGTGCTCGTTGATCTGCAAAAAAACCCGGGGATGGGACAATGGCAAACAGGCCTGAATGACCCGATTGGACCGCTTTTTTAGAGACCGGATCAGGTTTTTAGCCCGATTCTCCTTCTTGGTGATGTGCCCGATGATTTTGACGGCCTCAAAAACTTCATCCAAGTTTTTTGGATTGGTGACCAGGACCGGGATCTTGAAGGCGGCCAATCGTTCAACCGATCCTTTTTCATTGCCATCTGCCGTGGCAATCACCAGGTCCGGTTTTAAGGCCAGGATCTTTTCAATATTTAAATCGATATAACTGCCCACACTGGTTTTTTTTAAAGCTTCGTTCGGATAGTTACAGTGTTTGGTCACACCGATGATCCGGTCGTCTAATCCCAGGGCAAAAAGGATCTCGGTGATATTGGGGGCCAGGGAAACGATCCGCTGATATTCTTTGGGAATGACCCGTCGATTATAGACCTCCAGATCACTGGCCGCCCTGAGGGAAGAAGGCCCTATCGTTCCAAAAATGAGGACAAGACTAAAAAAAGCCGTTATTTTTTTACTCATCTTTTTCCTGATAATCTCGTAAAAAGTCCTTTTTCTGACTTCTGACTTCTGACTCCTTTATTCTTGTTTAAAACCTATAACTCAACCCTGCCATTATCGATCTACCCGGTGCCGGATAGCCTTGATCCGTATAGCTGGTTCCGGCCTGTTCCATATAACTTTGATCGGTCAGATTCAATAAAGACAGAAATCCCTCCCAGTGCTTTCCAAAAGGGTGGGTTACTTTCAGATCCAGGGTATAATAGGCTTCGACCTTTTTTTCCAGTTTGCTGACACTCGGGTAAGCACTATAATCATCGTAATAGATCTGCCGATCTCCCAGAACCTTGGCGATCATATAGAAACGGGTTTTCCAACCGGCCCGATAACCGACCACCAACCGGGCCTGGTGTTGTGGAACAGCCATGGCCCAACGCTCAACTGTTTCCGTGGAATTGGTCAAGGCATTTTTTAATTCACGATTTTTCTGTTTCGAATCCAGATAGGTATACCCCAGGGAAACGGTCAGTTCCTTAAGCGGATTCCATTGAATCCCCGCTTCACCGCCCCAGGTATTCTGTTCATTCACATTTTGAGGCTGCCAGTTCCCGTTGGCATCCGGAACCCATTGGATTTTATCTTTGACCTCCCAACGAAAGAGTCCGGCGGTAAAAACCATTTTTTTCTCTTTCAGGGCATGCTCGAAATTGATTTCATAGCTCGTTCCTTTCTCAGGGGAAAGCTGGGCATTCCCCCACCCAGGCCAAAACAGATCGTTAAAAGTCGGGGGACGAAAAGCCCGGCCATAATGCAATTTAATATGGGTCCGATCCATTGGTGAAAAAATTAAACCAAGATCGGGGCTGAATTCAGAACCGTATCGGGAGGTGTTATCATAACGTCCCCCCACAATCAGTCTGAGCCAGGAGAGAGGCTGCCAATGCTCCTGGGCAAAAAGACCCCAAAGGGTATTGTCGGGCCTCCATCGTGTCGTCGTCATTTCAGAGGTACTTAAATCGGTCAGTTTTTCTTCTCCCTCCAAAACTTCCTTTCTGATATCGGTTCCGATGGTCAATTTATGGTCTTTATGAAAGGCCCATCGGGCATCCAGAGAGCTGCCATAAATATTGGCCCGATAGGTCGAACGATCTTCAACAGCCGAAAAAAATCCCTGGTACCGTTGTCGATAAAGGAGTTCGCGAAAGTCCTGGTAGGTCTGCCAGCGGACTTGAAGACTATCCAACGGTTCCCATTGTAATTGCAGGGTATTGTTGAACAGATGATCATCTTGATGATCAAACAGGCTGGTCACCTGGCTGTTCCCGAAGGTCGGGGAGGACCCGGCCGCCGGTTTAGGGCCGGGGACGCCCAAACCGGCCTGGTGGGCCGTGGTCAGCAAACTCAAGGATAAACGGTCCAGTAATTGATAAGTCAGCTTGGAGGAAAAATCATTGCCCTCATATTTGGAGTTGTCTCGATGACCATCCGAGGATTTATATCCGGCGGTCAAAACATAACCAAAACGACCCAAGGTCTGTCCATGCTCGGCTTGAACCGTTCGGGTATTGAATCTGCCGTAAGAAATACCCGCTTTAAAAGAAGGTTGAGCCGGTGGTTTTTTGGTGATGACGTTAATGACCCCTCCCATCGCATTGGCCCCGTAAAGATGGGAGGTGGGGCCCTTGACAATTTCTATTCGTTCAACATGGTCAAGGGGAATTTCGCTTAAGTCGGCGGAACCATAGGTAATGGAATTGATCGGCCGGCCGTCGATCATGACCAGGACCTGGGAGGCACTGGATCCCCGGATGCTGGCCGATTGGGCCGAACCCAAGGAGCCGTACCCGGTAACATCAACGGAAGAAGTCTCTCTAAGCAGTTCTCCGACATTTTTAGCCGAAGAGGCCGCCATTTCCTGTGACCCGATAACCACAACGGCATTGGGGACATTTTTTATTGCTTCCGGGGTTCGAGTCCCGGTGACCACCACTTCTTCCATTTGAACCAGAGGCGCATCCGCCCAGCTAAAGGTTAAGTTCATTAAGAGAATTCCAGCCACCAACAACCCAAAACAACTTCGTTTCATTTCTTTCTCCTTTCCCTCGAAAGAGGTCTGGTTACTTTGCCGGTCCAGTATCCTGACTGACGGCAACCTACTCTCCTCGCCTTCCCATCCTGCATCCTGCGGGACAGTGGCCTGCTGGGATTTCGTTCCGTCTACAGTTGCGGGGCAGTGCTGGTTATTCCAGACTTCCTGGGACCCGGCAATTCTGGTTAATAAGTCTATTTTGTCTATCTCGTCTGTTTGGTCCTATCGTTCATCAAGACGAACAACGGTAAGTTTTTCCTGGTCCTTTGCCCTTTCAGCTTTGGGCCTTGAGCTTTGAGCTGTAATAAATCCCGTTCATCAAAAGGACCTTGGAAGCAGTCCCATGATATTCGATAATATTTAAACAGGCATAGCTCTGATCCATAAGGAACATATTCTTGTACCGCAATCCCAGGGCCTGGGCCAGGATGACCCGGTTAACTCCGGCATGGGCCGCCAGTAAAATATTTTTTCCCCGGCCGTTTTCAAGTAGGGCCTTCATTCCCTTTAAAACACGGCTTCTGAACCGGGGCCAGTTTTCCCCGCCCGGGAAATGAAATGTTTTCAAATTATAAAAAAACCGGGGGTTGACTTCAGGATTTTTTTTCTTGATTTCCTCCCAGGATTTTCCATCCCAGTCGCCCATATTCATTTCCCGAAAATCCGGACAAGGGATTAGCCGGATTCTCCGATTTTGGCAGATAATCTTGGCGGTATCCATGGTTCGTATCAGATCACTGGCATAGGCCTGATCCAAAGAAACACCCCGGAGATATCCGGCCAGGACGCCGATTTGCGTTTTCCCCCGCCGGCTGAGTCCCAGATCGGTAAAACCTAAAAATTTTCCCTGCCCTGAACGGACCACCTCTCCATGACGAACCAGGAATAGACGCGTCGGCTTTCTTGAATCAGGCATAACCAATGATCCCTAACAGAAAAAGCATTGCCCAGACTTCGCTGGATTCTATGACCGCTCCCAAGACATCCCCGGTGATCCCTCCCAATTTTCTATGGAAATACCAGCCGCACAATAAACTCCAGACCGTAATCACCAGGTTCAATCCTAATCCCCAATATCCGGCTATGGCCGCACTCGGAATCCAGGCCATGAGGGTGGCCCAAAAAAGTTCCTTTTTCCCTGTTCCCGTGACCAGGGCCTGACCCAGGCCCCCTCCCGGCCGGGCATAAGAAAATAAGAAGCTCAGGAAAATCGGGGTCCAGCGGCTGATCGCCGGGATAAAAACGATCCCAATCCTTAAAGAGGGAACCAAGAGAATTTCCCTCAAGACCAGGTATTTGATCCCTAAGGTCAGGATCAATCCGACGATTCCCATCGTCCCCAGATGAACGTCTTTCATGATACCGAGGCGTTCTTCCGGATTGGTCCCTCCGTAAAGACCGTCCAGAGAGTCGGCCAATCCGTCTAAATGCAAAGCACCGGTCAGAATCACCCAAAAGAGTAAAAGCAGCCCTGCGGAAACCGAAATGGGGAAAATCAGATTAACCCCGTAAAAGAAGACCCAGAGCAATCCTCCGATAATCAGTCCTACCAAAGGATAATATTTACCGGCAGGCCCAACGGAATCTTCGTTAATCCCTTTTCGGGTTCCCAAAGGGATAATGGTCAGAAAACGGAGGGCCAGTAAAAAGATTCTCATCTATTTTCTTTTAACCACCAAGGGGATTCCGGCCACCATTAAAATGACCTGATCGGCTATTTGGGCAATCTCCTGGTGCAGTCGTCCACATAGATCCCGAAAGGTCCGGGCCGTAGCATTTTCCGGAACGATCCCCCAGCCCACCTCATTGCCGATAAGGATCACCGGGGTATCAATGTTCTTTAGGATTGCCTGTAATTCATCCATTCGTTTTCGAATCCCCTGCCCTTCTTCTTCCATAGCCCCCAATAAATTACTTACCCATAGGGTTAGACAATCCACGACCACGATGGAAAAATGGTTCTTTATTTTTTCGAGGCGGGAACTTAAAGCCAGAGGTTCCTCAACGGTCTGAAAAGTAGAACCTCTTTCTTCCTGATGTCGGCGTATCCGATCGGCCATTTCGTCATCCAGGCCCTGGGCGGTGGCGATATAAGCGCGGGGTTCCGGAAAGGATAAGGCCCACTGAAGGGCCAGTCGTGTTTTTCCGCTCCGGACCGGTCCGGTGATGAGGGTCAGGCGG
>Ga0214473_10003260_pt1 | contig 19759 bp, 20 predicted proteins | sample RVTome_7_FD_203509 | JGI IMG/M metagenome (GOLD analysis project Ga0214473, IMG submission 203509) | Soil microbial communities from uranium-contaminated site in the Upper Colorado River Basin, Wyoming, United States - RVT98D197 | ecosystem: Environmental > Terrestrial > Soil > Contaminated >... | reverse complement strand
TTGCCGCTGGTGTGGCCGGAAGTTGCACGCTGACGTCAACGCACCACGGAACCTGCGGTCGAGACGTTCTCGGCCGGCAGTCGGGTCCGTGAAGCAGACGAAAGCGGCAGTCCTTCGCGCTCTGGTCCTGGGTTTCCAGCGCCGGAACGCGGAGCGGTGGGGCAACCCACGGGGGCGTCGGGGAACGTCCCGTGATCCGAGGGGGCAGAATGCGTATTTTGCGCGTTACGCTCCGGAGGTGACCTTAAATCGCGCAGGTGCTACGTTCGCGAAGGCGGCGTGTGCAACTGGTCGATAGTTCCCAGCGTTGGCGGCAGCAACGTCGGCAGCGTATCGTGCCTGTACGCGGGCGCCGCCCCCGCCGTCACGCCTGCTTGCCCCGTTCCGACCCCGGAGGCCGCCAATGCACAGTCGTCGACGCTTTCTCGGCACCGTCTCCGTCCCCGCCGCCGCCGCGCTGGCAGGTCCGCTCCGCCCCGCTCTGCTGGAGGCGCGTGCGCCGGACATTGCCCGGGAGCTGGCCGCGCATCCCGCCGGTCCCGCGGATGCTGCCGGCGACGAGGACTTCTGGTTCGAGGTGGCGCGTGCCTTCACCGTGGACCGTACGCTTGTCAACCTCAACAACGGAGGCGTCAGCCCCTCACCGGGGTTCGTGCAGGAGGCCATGAAGCGGCACCTGGACTTCTCCAACCTGGCGCCGTCCTACACCATGTGGGGTGTGCTGGAGCCGCAGCGGGAGGGCGTCCGGCAGCGCATGGCGCGGGAGTGGGGCGTGGACGCCGAGGAGGTGGCGTTCACCCGCAACGCCTCGGAGAGCCTCCAGACCATGCAGCTCGGTATCCAGCTCGAGCGCGGTGACGAGGTGCTGACCACCACCCAGGACTACGGGCGGATGATCAACACCTTCAAGCAGCGCGAGCGCCGCGAGGGCATCGTGCTGCGCCAGATCCGCATCCCCGTCCCCGCCGAGGACCCGGCGGAGGTGGTCCGGCTCTTCGAGGCGGCCATCACCCCGCGCACCCGCGCCATCCTGGCGTGCCACATGATCAACCTCACGGGGCAGATCCTGCCCGTGAAGGAGCTCACCGCCATGGCCAGGCGCCACGGCATCCCGCTCATCGTGGACGGCGCCCACGCCCTGGCGCACTTCGACTTCGATCTCGGCGCCCTGGACGTGGACAACTACTCCACCTCCCTGCACAAGTGGCTCTTCGCCCCACACGGGACCGGACTGCTCTACGTGCGGCGCGCAAAGATTCCGGAGGTATGGCCGCTCATGGCCGCGCCAGAAAAGATGGATGCGGACATCCGCAAGTTCGAGGAGATCGGCACGCATCCGGCCGCCAACTATTTGGCCATCGGGGAGGCGCTGACGTTCCACCAGGGCATCGGGCCCGCCCGCAAGGACGCGCGCCTGGTGTACCTGCGGAACTACTGGGCGGAGAGGCTGCTGCGGCACGATCGGGTGCGGTTGCACACCAGCATGGAGCCCGGCTCGGCTTGCGGGATCGCCACCGTGGAGATCGATGGCATCGAGCCCGCGGCGCTCGTAGCGCACCTGTGGGATCGGCATCGGATCATTGCCACGGCCATCAATCACGCGGAGTTCCGGGGCGTCCGCGTCTCACCCAGCGTCTACACCATGCTCCCCGAACTGGACCGCTTCGTGGACGCCATGGAGACGGTGGTCCGGAGGGGCCTGCCGGGCTGAGGGGCTCCCGGTCATACCGTCGGGCGCACGTTCGCATCCCACCGGCGCGAGCGGGCGTCATACGCCCGCTCGCGCCGCCGCTCCGCTTGCGCGCCAGGATGGTGGTCCGCGCCGCGCTGCTCAACAGGAGGCTCGAATGTATTCCGGGACCGCCGTCGTGGGAGGGCTCCTGACCCTGTTTGTCGGCGCCCAGCCGGCACAGGCCCGCCAGGGCAGCGCGGCCGACGTGCAGAGTCTTGCGGTCGATACTACGCGCGCAATCCTGATCGGCCAGCAATCCGGCGCACCCGAATACGAATTCAGTGGCATCAACGGCGCCCTTGGCGTTCCCGGCGGGGATATCGTGGTGGCCAATTGCGGGAGTAGCCAACTCCGGCGGTACGACCGCTCGGGCACGTACGTCGGCTAGTTCGGCCGTGAGGGCGGCGGTCCCGGAGAATTCCGGATGCTCACCTGGGTGTTTCGTGCGAGTGCGGACTCCGTGGCCGTGTGGGATCGAACGCAGCGACGCTTGACGGTGATCGACGCGGCGTTGCGTGGCGCGCGCTACGCTCCGGTCGAGCCTCCCTGGGAGCCCGTAGGATTCTGGGATCCCGAAACGGTGATCGCATTCGCGATCGATCGCACGCCGCCTTCCAACATTGGCGTGCGGGGCGCGCTGGTCAGGCATCCCGTGCATGTGGCCAGCATCACCGTCGCCACCGGCGCGGTGGACACCATCGCGACGCTTGGCGGTCCAGAGCTCTGGCTATGGCCGGGCGGGTCCAGCATCGCTCGGTCCGGGTACAGGAGCTTTCCGATTGCGGTGGCGGGCGAATTTCTCGCCGTCGGATCGCAGGATTCCAACGAATTCTTGACCTATAGGGGTGCGACTTCGGAGCCCCATCCCACGGTTACCACCACGGCCCCGGTGCCCACAACGGAGGCCTTCAAGGACTGGGCGGGGGGACGCCGGCGCGCACAGTTCGACTGGCCCTCCCAGTTGCCGGCCTACGGGGCCTTCCGGCCGAGCGCGGACGGCGGTGTCTGGGTCAGGGACCCTGTCGGGCTCGAGGGCGCGTCATCCACCTGGACACTCTATCAACTGGATGAACCCACCGCTCGTGTGGCGCTACCCATCCGCTTCATACCCCTGGATTTCGGCGCGCGCTGGGTGCTGGGCGTGACCGCTGACGAACTCGACGTGGAGTACGTCCGATTCCTCCCCCTGATCGAGAGCCAGATTCTCGTGCCGGACACGTCGGGAGACGAAGGCCTGCTGTTGTTCCTGGGTCCTCGTCCAGCGTGCGGTGTGCACTGGCCGTTCCGGTAGAGTGTCAATACACCCGTATTGACATCGAGGCCGGGCCGTGACATCGTTGCTTCATGGCCACCAAGTCCAGCCAACTCCAGATCCGGGTCACCCCGCGCCAGAAGGCCACGCTGAAGAAGCTGGCACGCAGCGCGGGGACAGACGTGTCGAGCTACGTGCTGTCACGGGCGCTGCCGTCCCACCGGCTACGGTTCGAAGAAATCCTCGCGGCTCTGCGGACGGGCAGGGATCGGCGCTACGTTCTGGCTGAACTCCATGATTTCCTTGCGGAATTGAGCGGCCCGGAGTTCCCCGAGGCGGTGGCGCACGCGGACCTGGCCGGATTGCCTGATCTGGACATAAACTATGTGGCCGCCATGGTCGAGTTCGTGGCCAATCGGCTGGCCGTCGAGCCGCCTTCATGGACCCGCTACGTGGCGCCCCTCGAAGAGCCCTGGTTCGCCACGTCGCTGTGCGCGCTGCGCCACCACCTCCTGCGCGCCTCGCCGGTGGCGTTCAAGCGCCGCAACCTCTTCGTGGATGCCACTGTGGGGGACCGGATTTGATCCGATTGAGGAAGCCGGTCGGCGCCTCGTGAAACTCACCCGGCAGGACATTCTGCGGCTGTTCGAATTCCTGGACCATGAGCTCTGTGAGGCGGGTGCCGAAGGAGAGGTCTACCTCGTCGGCGGGGCGGTGATGTGCCTGGCCCTCGACGCGCGTGCCGCAACGCGGGACGTGGACGCCACTTTCCGCCCCACCCGGCTGGTGAGGGAGGCGGCCGCCCGCGCAGCGGTGACGGCCAACGCGCCCGAAAACTGGCTGAACGATGCGGTGAAGGGCTACCTCAGTCCGCGCGGCGAGTACGACGCCTTCCTCGACCTCCCGAACCTGCGAGTGTTCGTGGCGCGTCCGGGTTACCTGCTGGCCATGAAGTGCGCCGCCATGCGGCTGGGTGAGGAATTCCACGACCTGGAGGATGTCCGCTATCTCCTCCGCTACCTGAACATCACGACCGCGGCCGAGGCGATGGCGGTGGTGACCCGCTATTTCGACGAGGCCCAGCTCCTGCCGAAGACGCACCTGGCGCTGGCGGAGCTACTGGCGCCGCGGGAGTCCTGAAGCCGTGGCTCCCGCCACCTGACTCCCGCGCCCATCGTCAGGCTGCCGCCCTCACCGGTTCACACCGTCCCGCGCCCGCGCGGCCAGGCCGCGCCCGAGCCCGTCCACAACCGCCACCACGCCAGCGCCGAAAGCACCCCGGCGCTCACGGCCACCGGCAGCGGCAGAAAGCGCACCTCGGGTTGCCCCAGCTCGGCGGCTACGAGCCCTCGCGCGAGCAGCCCGATGACGGCTCCGACCATGACGGCCGCGGGCAGCGTCACCCGGCGGCGCCACCGCAGGAACAGGAAGGAGGGCACCGCCAGAAACGCCAAGGCCAGCGTGACGATCGGCAGGCCGAACAGGATGCCGCCCGTGATCATGTAAGGGGTCAGCAGAAAGGCCTGCGCCTGGCCGTGCACCAGGATGGTGTAGGCCATGAGACAGCCGATCCAGATGCCGATGGCCAGGGGGGCGGTGAGCAGGAACGCCATGGACGCCGAGCGCGGAGCGGCCATGCCGGACCCCCTTAACCCGCCTTCTCGAAGCGTGCCGTGTAGACCGGTGGCAGGTTGGCCGACAACGTCTGCCACGACTCCCCGGCATCGTCACTGGCCCACAGGCAGCCGGTGGTCGAGCCGAATACCAGCTGCTCCCCCGCTTCGTCCACGTCCAGCGCGTGGCGGTACACCAGGTCGTAGGCGTGCTCCTGCGGCAGGCCGCGCGTGAAGGCCTCGAACGTCTTGCCGCCGTCCCTCGTGCGCGTCACCACCACGCTGCCGTCGGCGCAGCGCTTCTCATCCTTGATGGCGGGGACGAACCAGGCGGTGTCCGGATCCTGCGGGTGGACGGCCGCGGCGAAGCCGAAGACGGACGGCTGCACGTCCTCGATCTCGATGAACGAGGCGCCGGCGTCCGTGGAGCGGAAGATGCCGTTGTGGTGCTGCACCCAGAGCGCGTCGGGGGCGGTGGGGCACTGCACGATGATGTGCGGGTCCTGGACGTTCAGGTCGTAGGCGCGCTCCGGCGGCATGAAGGCGGCGCGCATGCCGGGGCCGGCGTGGTCCCAGGTGGCGCCGCCGTCGCGGGTGCGCCAGGCGCCGCCGCAGGAGACGCCCAGGATGAGGTGATCGGGGTCGCGCGGGTCCACGCAGATCGAGTGGATGCCGGGCTGCTCGGCGCCGCCGCCGAACCACTCCTCGCGCCGCGGATCGTCCCACAGCGGCCGGTTCAACTCCCACGAGTCGCCGCAGTCCTCCGAGCGGAACAGCCCGCCGGGCAGGGTGCCGCACCAGAGCACCCCTGGCTGGTCCGCGCCGCCGGGCGCCAGCGACCAGATGAGCTTCAGGCTCCACTCAACCGGCTTCCCCTCGGCCGGCGTGTTCTTCGGCACGTAGTCGGCCGGCTTCTCCGGGTACGTGGGCGCGGCGATCTCGTGCCAGGTGGCGGCGCCATCCCGCGAGCGGTGCAGCTTCACGCCCCAGTGGCCGTGATCCAGCGCGCACAGCAGATCGCCGCTGCGGGGGTCGTGCATGACCAGCGTGCAGTTGTCACCCAGGAAGCCCACGCGCTCAATGGCCCATCCCGAGGCCCCGCGCTCCAGGGTGAAGAGCCCCTTCCGCGTGGCCACGTGGCAGCGCTTGCTCATATCCGCATCAACCTCCCGAGAGAGACTGGATCACGTCCACCACGGCGCCCTCCGGAACCGGATCGCTGAGCGCCTCCCGATCCTGGATCTGGCGACCGTCGATGAACGCGGCCATGTGGGTGCGCAGGCGGGCACGGTCATCCAGCACATAGCCGCGCGCCCGCTCGTTGGTGGTGAAGTAGCCGTCCAGCACCGCGCGCACGGTCGTGCCCGCCACCTCGCGCGGCGGGCACGTCACGTGACGCTGGATGTTCTCCGTGAAGCGGACGGTCGGCACGGCGATTCCTCCGGCGGGCCGCTCAGTGCTGCATGACTTGCAGTCCCGTGACGCGCGCCTCGGTGTTGTGGCCCAGGCGGATGCCGTAGACGCCGTCCGTGGAGCCGAGCTTGCCCTCACCGATCACGTCGGCCTTCGGGTAGCTGCCCACCACGGTGCCGTTCACGGAGCACTGCACCGTGTCCCCCATGACGCTCACCGTGATCTGCTGGGTGACGGGCTGGCCCTCGCCGGGCGCCTTGTTGATGGCGTCGTGGGCCTCCCCGCGCCGGCCGTTCATCTGGAACGCCGCCGGGCCGAAGCCGCGCACGATGAACGTGCCGCTGCCGTAGGTGGCGCAGTAGAGGTAGCTCTGCTGGTCCGTGCCCATGTTCTGGCCGGCGATGAAGATGCCGTAGGGGTGCGGATGGTTGTTCAGCGCCATGTAGGCGGGCTCGGTGAAAGTGGCGCTCACCATGTAGTCACCCGAGGCGGTGGCGTCGTCCTTCCAGTAGGCCACGGCCGGGCCCGTGACGGCGTGCAGCGCCTGTCCGTCCATGGCCAGGCGGGCGTCGTTCAGCGTGGCGCCGTTGGCGGCCTCGCCGGCGTCGATCTTTCCGCTCCAGCCGGGCACGGCAATGCCGCCGCCGGCCACGGCGCGGGATTCGTCCTGCGCGGCGGCCGGTGCCACGGCCATGAGAAGTGCCAGGATCGGGGTCACGGATACAGCGGTGCGAGCGGTGCGCATGGCGTAGGTCTCCTGAGAAGGGCTGACTGGCGAAGCCTGCATCGGCTGGATTGGTTCCGCCTCTATGGATGCGCAACAGGGGCTGCCGGGGCAAGGGTCTCTCTCTTCAAGCGACGTTCGCGGCGGCGTCCATCCATGCGCTCCCCAGGCTCGCGCGCGCACCGCTGATGCGCTATTTCAGGAGCGTGCGTCTTCCCCCAAGGATGCCGTGCACTACAGCGGGAGCACCGCCATGAAGCGGTACCTGGCCTTCCTGGTCCTGGCGGCGAGCGCCGCCGTCCCAGCCGTGCCCGTGCACGCCCAGGCCCCGCCCCGGGCCGTGCGACGGGATCTACCTCTCACGAACACCATCGAGCGTGCGCACCAGGCCGGCACGCGGGACTCCACGGGCGCTCCCGGGCCGGCCTACTGGCAGCTGTGGCTGGATTACGACATCCGCACCCGGCTGGATCCCGCGGCGGGCACTGTGACCGGTCAGGAGCGCATCGTGCTGCACAACCACAGCCCGGACGCACTGGAGCAGATCGTCCTCCGCCTGGACCAGAACGTTTTTGGACCCAACGTGCCCCGTTCACGGACGCTGCCGGAGATCACGGACGGCATGAGCCTCACGCGGCTCATGGTGAACGGCCAGGCGGTGGACATGACCGGCGGTGGTGGTGGCCGCGGTCGCAATGCCCCGCCCCTCACCCATCCTGTGATCTCCGATCCCACGCAGACGGTGGCCACGATCCGCCTGCCGGATGCCATCCCCGCTGGCAGTCAGGCCATTCTCGAGGCGGCGTGGAGCTTCCGCGTCCCGAAGGTGGCGAGCGGACGCGGCATGCGCATGGGCGCCTGGGGAGACTCCCTCTACCAGGTGGCGCAGTGGTACCCGCAGGTGGCCGTCTACGACGATCTGCGCGGCTGGAATGACGATCCCTACCTCGGAGCCAGTGAGTTCTTCAACGCCTTCGGCAGCTTCGACCTGCGCATCGACGTGCCCGCCGGCTGGATCGTGGGAGCCACGGGCGTACTGCAGAACCCCGAGGAAGTGCTGACCGCCACGGCACGCGAGCGCCTGGCCAGCGTCCTGGGCTCGGACGCCACCGTAGCCATCGTCACGGAGGCCGAGCGGGATGCGGGCAACGCCACGGCACCCGGCGAGCGGCTGGTCTGGCACTTCCGGGCGGACACGGTGAACGACGTGGCCTGGGCCGCTTCCGACCGCTACGTCTGGGACGCCACGCGGGCTACCATCCCGGGCGTGGGTCCGATCCCCGTACACCTCATCCACACGCCGGCCAGCGCCGAGCAGTATGAGCGCGCCGCCGGCCTCACGCGGCACGCGCTGGAGTTCTATTCTGAGCTCTGGATGCCCTATGCCTTCCCCCAGCTCACGCTAGCCGAGGGCCCCGAAATGGGCATGGAGTATCCCATGTTCCTGATGTCGGGAGCGGGTGCCGCCGACCATGAGGCGGGCCACGAATGGTGGCCCATGATGGTAGGCACGAACGAAACGTGGTACGGCTTCATGGACGAGGGCTTCAACCAGTACATGAACATCCTGTCCGGCGCCCACAGCAGGGGGCAGGTCCCGAACCTGGACGGGCGCGGACAGTCCTACGGCCGTACCAGCGGCGATGAACGGGAAGGCCCGCTCATGTGGAACGCCAACTTCGGCGGTCCCCGGTACTCCTTCCAGGCCTACAGCAAGGCGCCCCTCATGCTCTCCATGCTGGGCGGCATCGTAGGGGACACGGCCGTGTGGGAGGCCATGAGTGACTACGCCCGTGCCTGGCGGTTCAAGCATCCGTCGCCCTGGGACTTTGCCTTCTTCATGAACCGGGCGCTGGGGCGGGACCTGGACTGGTTCTGGTATTCCTGGCTCTTCAGCACGGACCGCGTGGACGGTTCCATCCAGGACGTGCGTTCGGACCGCGGAAGGACCCTGGTGGAGGTCCATCAGGCGGGCCAGATGCCCTCTCCCGTGGTGCTGCGTGTGGAGTTCGCGCCCGGTGGGCCGCCCCCGCGCCCGATGACCAACAGTGTGCTGCTCGAGGACGGCGCCGCACTGGTCACGTATCCGGTGGACGTCTGGTTCGACGGTGCACGGAGCTTCACCGCTGAGCTGGACTTCGGCGGCCGCGCCGTCCAGCGCGTCATGCTGGATCCGGGGGGCCGCTTCCCCGACCGGGATCCTTCGGACAACGTCTGGCCGCGCGAGCCCGCGGGCGGCTGAGTGGGTGGTGCCGGGAGGGCCGCGCGCGGGTGGTCCTCCCGGCCGCACTCCGCGAGCCGCTCGTCAGGAACGGCTCGATTCCGTATCATGCCGGGGAGCCCCACCGCCATCGCCCGACTCCGGAAGCCCACGCATGGATGCCACTTCCCGAACGGATGACAGGCTAGCGAAGGAGCTGAAGCTCTTCGATGTCTTTGCCATCTCCACCGGAGCCATGTTTAGCTCGGGCTTCTTCCTGCTGCCCGGCCTGGCCTCCGCTCAGGCGGGACCCGCGGTAGTCCTTGCCTATCTGATCGCGGCCCTCCTCGTGGTCCCGGCCATGCTGAGCAAGGCCGAACTTTCCACCGCCATGCCGCGGGCCGGCGGAACCTACTACTTCCTGGATCGTAGCATGGGTCCCGTGGTGGGGGCGGTCGGCGGGCTGGGCACCTGGGCCGCGCTCATCCTGAAGAGCGCCTTTGCCATCATCGGCATGGGCGCCTACCTGGCGCTGTTCGTCGAGGTGCCCATGACCACGCTCGCGATCGGCCTCACGCTCTTCTTCACCCTGGTGAACCTGGTAGGCGCCAAGGGCCAAGGTGGTGGACCTGGCCGAGCCGGAATCCTACGAGGCCATTGTATGGCGCATCTCCGCGCACCTGTCCCATGACCTCGGCGTACCGGCGGAGCGCATCGCGGAGGGGTTCCTCAGGGATTCCAGGGTCGGCCTCACGCCGCAGTCGAGGGGCGTTGCCCTGCCGCACCTCCGATTGCCGAACCTGCGCACGTTCCGCCTGGTGCTCGTACGGATGGGCACGCCGGTCAAGCTCGCGGTCGATGATGCCGATCCACTCCCCGGGGGACGGCCCGTCCAGGCGCTGATCTTCCTGGTCAGTCCCGAGGACAGCGCGCGGCTGCACCTGACCATGCTGGCCGCACTGGCCGAACGGGTGGATCAGGAAGGCTTCCTCGATGACTGGCGCGCGGCGCGCAGTGAGCAGGAGCTCAAGGAAGCCCTGCTCCATATCGAACGCTTCTTCTCGCTACGCATCGGGGACACCGGTCCGACAGTGGAGCTGGCCGGCAGCGAGATAAGGAAGATCTCCTTCGTGCGCGGCGCCCTGATCGCGCTGGTGCACAGGGGCGGGCACGTGCTCATCCCGACGGGTCGCATGCGGCTCGAGGCCGGCGATCGGCTGACGATCGTCGGAGATGCCCGGGCCATCCGTCAGCTCCGCAAGCGCTTCGGGGGCCACTAGCGGATGCTCTCCGGTCCGGCTGACTCCTGATGGCGGCGTGGGCAGGATCAAGGTGAGATCCGCACGTGCACGGAGTCGGAGCCCGCGATGACCACCTCGGCCGGCAGCGCCGTTTCGAAGCGCGTGCCCACACCCTCGATGACGACGCCGGAGGGATAGCTGTGCTGCGCAGCCGGTGCGGCACCCTCCACGACCGGCAACTCCGGCAGCAACACCACGAACCGCCTGCGCGTGCGGCCGGCGCGGCCATCCAGCGCCACCGGCCGGCCCTCCACGCGCAGCGTGAAGCCGGCGTCCGCTGGGTCAACCGTGTGCAGCACATCCGGGCTCCAGACCAGCGTGAGGCCCGCCACCGGCTGGCTCGTGCCATGGCGGCGGCGCAGCAGCCAATTCAGGAAGCCGAACGAGGAGTTGTGGCTGACGCGCAGGTCGTAGGCGGCGGTGTCACGGGGCAGCACGTCGATCACGAGCCGGACGGGCGCGAGCGCGAAGAACGCCTCCAGTTCGTCATCCACCGAAACTGGCCCCGCCTCATCCTCGAGGATCTTCTGGTACCCGAACTCCTCGAGCGCCGCGGCAGCCAGCGATGGGGCACGCCCCGCGTCGAACTGCAGGTCCTGCTCGAGCAGGGCATGGAAGGACGTCCCGCCCTCGAGGGGGCCGCGCCAGGCCACGCCTCGGCCGTCGAGCAACAGGCCCAGCGCCGCGCCTGTGCCGTAGGCGCGCCAGCGCATGAGTTGGGTGGCGCGGTCGCCGCCAAAGCTATCGAGCTCGAGTGTGAGATACTCCCTTACCGCTCCGGTCACCGCGCGGCCGGTGTCAGCGCCAAGCGCGGCGGCCGCCGACGAGTGGCCCACCAGCTGAGCGCTGCCTTCGATCCGCTCGAGCGCCCGCTCGGCCTGCTGTACCTGCGCCGGCACCTCACGCAGACGCTGCAGCCGCACTGCCAGGAAGCTCTCCAGCAGTGAATCCGGCGCCGCGCCCGGAGCTGGATCGAGTGCGGCCGCCAACATGCGCCGCTCCACCTCGACCAGGGCGGCGAACTCGGCGCTCAGGGGTTCGGCGAGCGCCCGGTCGTCCACCCCGCCCGCGGAAAAGCTCCGGTCCTGGTACGTGTGAAAGCCCTCGTGGTAGAGGCTAGCCAGGACGCTGCGCAGGGATGCGGAGGCGGCGGGCGCGTACGCGGTGGTGAGCAGGCTGCCGATGCGGTAGCGCGTGTCGACTCCCCCTGCAAGGCCGGGCAGCCGCCCGGCGAAGGTGTACGCGCGCCCGCGCAACGATTGAGGCAGCAACGAGTCGGCCACGGGGGTGAAGCCCGCGGGCGGCGGCTCGGAGGTCACCAGCAGCGCCGACTCGTCCGGGACGTACAGCAGGAAGCCCTGCTCACGAAGTGAATAGCCGGGCCAGACGGAGTCCACGCGTGCGGGCGCGGCGCCCACCGCGCGCGTGATCTCCAGCAGGTCCGGCGGGGCCGCGCGGCCCACGAACGGCACGCAGGCGGACAGCAGCAGTACCAGCGCCGACCACGGCACCAGCACTAGCGGGGCCCTGCCGAAGGGATCGGCGGCCGTGGTCTTGGTGGAGTTCATGGGCACCTCCCGGTCGGATGCTGCGGTGTCACCAAGGTAACGTGTCACGCGCGGCCGTCCCACACCTACCCGATCAGGTAGACCACGCCGATCACCATTCCCAGCGCCACCACCACCGTGCGCAGCGTGCGCGGCCGCACCCGGCTGGCCAGCCGCCCGCCGATGGCGCCGCCGATGACGGAGCCCACAGCCATCACCAGCGCCGCGCCCCAGAGCGTCTGGCCCGAGAAGAGGAAGAGCACGGCGGCGGCCACGTTCACGGTGAGGGAAATGGTCTGCTTGAGGCCGTTCAGCCGCGTCAGGTTGTCGTCGATGACCAGGCCCAGGACGGCCAGCAGGATGACGCCCAGGCCGGCGCCGAAGTAGCCGCCATAAACCGCCGCGAATCCGACCGGGAGTGCCACCCAGGCCCCGGTGCGGGCGTGCGCGCCGGCCCCGGAGCGCCGTCGCGGTTCCGCGGAACCGTCTGGACCGCTCGCCGGGACGCCGGTGTGCCCCGACGGTTCCGCGGAACCGTCCGGATCGGTGGCCGCGCCGCGGGCCTGCCCCGGCGTTTCGGCCGAAACGTCCGCATGTCTGGATGGGACACCCGCCGGAGCCGACGTTACCGCGGTAACGCGCGAATACGCGGATGGGACGGCCTCCCGCGGTTCCGGGGACAGCTCCGGATGCTCCGAGGACAGGTCCGGATGCTCCCGGGACAACTCCCGCGGTTCCGGGGACAGCTCCCGAGGCTCGGCCGGACCGGTTCCGGCTGGATGCGCCCACTCCGCCAGCACCTCCGACTCCGCAGCGGCGGCACCGCCCCCCAGCCGCGCCACCACCCACCGCCGCACCGGCTCCTGCACGGCCAGCAGCCCCGACGCACCCAGGATCAGCCACGGCACCAGCATGCGAAAGGTGGCCTCGGTAGTGCTGAGCAGGAGCAGCCCGCCCCCCACCCCGCCCAGTATGCTGGCCGGAATCATGAGCAGCACGCGCCGCCGCTGCCCGCGTAGATCGCCGCGCTGGGCCAGCGCCGCCCCTAGGTACCCGGGGCAGAGCGCCACGGTGTTGGTCACATTGGCCGCCACGGCGGGGACCCCCACGGCCATCAGCGCGGGAAAGCTGATCAGCGTGCCGCCGCCCGCCAGGGCGTTCACCACACCCGCCGCCAGCGCGGCCAGCCCCACCAGCACGTATTCGATCGGTCCCATGCGTGATTCGCAGAAGAAGTTTTCGTGCGCGTCCAAGCTAGCGGACCAGGTGGCTCTGCGCGCCTCCGCGCCGGAGGGCGGCGGCACCCGCGCGGCACCCGGAGCGGCACCCGGGCGGCACCCGGGCGGCACCCGGGCGGCACCCGGAGCGGCACCCGGAGCGGCACCCGGCGCGGCACCCGGAGCGGCACCCGGCGCGGCACCCGGAGCGGCACCCGGCGCGGCGCGGGCCGCCGCCGCGTCCGAGGGCTTTGGGACCGGTCCGGATCGCGGTGTGTGTCGTCAGATGCACACCGGGCCTGGGCGCCGCGTGCCGTAGCGCGTTTAGCGGTCATTATTCCGACCAAACGTGCAATCGCCAGTGCGTCAGGAGCGCGACCGCGTCTTGTCGCAATAGTTGTCATCAGATGCAGAACCGCTCCCACGGGACGGTACGCGTGCGGCTCTGACCACACACCGCGCTCCCCATGCGGGGCTCTGACGACAAACCGCGCTCCCCGCGCGGCCCTGACCACACACCGCGCTCCCCGCGCGGCTCTGACGACAAACCCCGCTCCCCGCGCGGCTTTGACCACACACCCCGCTCCCAGCGTCCCTGACCACACACCGCGCTCCTCGTGCGCTGCCCTGACCACACACCGCGCGCCCTCCAGTCTGCCCGCATCCTCACCCGCCCGGCCGCCCGCCCCGGCCTGCACGCCCCCGGGCCGGCTCTCCCACACAGCGGCCTTGCGCCGCCTCGCAGCCCGAGGCGTATTCCTTACCCATGGCAATCCTCCTGGCCGTTCTGGCTATTGCGCTGATCACGGGTAGCGTGGCCGTGGCCGCGACGCGCCGGCGCCGCGCCGCGCGCCTGCAACGCATCCGGCGCAAGCTGGACATCCTCCTGGAGCACCAGGGCCTGGTGGCGGAGCTGTGGCCGCGGCCCTCGGACGCCGCGCTCCGCCTTATGGGCAACCGCTCGATGATCGAGGCCATTCGGGTCTACCGGGAGGAGAATCCGGGGCTGGGTCTGATGGAGGCCCGGTTGGGCTTGCTGGAGGTAACGGGCGCCGAGGCGCCGGGTGACGACCTCTATCTGGAGCGGCGCGTGGACACCCTCATCCGCGCCGCCGGCCTCGAGGAGCAGGTGCTGCTGGAGGCGGCCGAGGAGGTGCGCCGCCTCGTGCGCGACGGCCGCAAGGTGGAAGCCATCCAGGCGCTCCGGCAGGCCAATCCCCGCGTGGGTCTGGCCGAGGCGCGGGAAGTGGTGGACAACCTCCGCTAGCCGGTTCGCCTCCCCCGCCCGGCCCGTTATATTGCGCACCATGACGGAAATCGACCGCTCCACCCCTGACCTCGGCGGCCTCTTCCAGGAGGTCATCCTCGACCACTACAAGCGCCCTCGTAACAAGGGGGAGCTGCCCGACGCGGACATCCGCGTCCATATGAACAACCCCACCTGCGGCGACGAGATCCTCCTGCAGATGCGCATGGAAGGTGACACGGTGGCCGACGTCAAGTTCGAAGGGCAGGGCTGCTCCATCTCCCAGGCCGCCATCTCCATGATGACCAAGCTGGTGATGGGCAGGAGCCGGGCGGAGGCGCTGGCGCTGGCCGCGCGCTTCACGGCCATGATGCATGGGGACGCGGAGGCCGCGCGCGACCGCGAGCTCGGTGACCTGCGCGCCCTGGCGGGGGTGGCCAGGTTCCCGGTGCGTGTGAAATGCGCGTTGCTCGGCTTCAACGCCCTCGAAGAGGGCTTCGGAGCGCAACCCTCGGACTGAAGGAAGCAGAGGTTCCCATGGCCGAACCCTGGCTGGGCCGGCGCGTTGCCATCGTGGCCGGTTGCCGCACTCCCTTCCTCCGGTCGGGGACGCAGTTCCGTGACATGCTTGCGGTGCGCCTGGGCGCACTGGCCGTGCGTGACGTGCTGGCGCGCGCGGACCTGGATCCGGCCAGCGTGGACGAGCTGGTCTACGGCACGGTGGTCCCCTCCATCCTGGCCCCCAACGTGGCGCGCGAGGTGGGGCTGGCCGCCGGCATCCCGCCGCGCGCGCACGCCCATACCGTGAGCCGCGCCTGCGCCTCCGCCAACCAGGCCATCACGAGCGGCACGGAGGCCATTGCCCGCGGCCACGCGGACGTGGTGGTGGCGGGCGGGGTCGAAGTGCTCTCGGACGTCCCCATGCTGCTCTCCAAGCGTCTCCGTAACCTGTTGCTGGACGCCAACAAAGCCCGCACGCTGGTGGCCAGGGCCCGCACGCTGGCGCGCGTCCGGCCGCGCGATCTGGCGCCGGTGACCCCGGCCATCGCCGAGCCCTCCACCGGCGAGACCATGGGGCAGAGCGCCGAGCGCATGGCCAAGGAGAACGGCATCTCCCGTGAGGAGCAGGACCGCTGGGCGCTGCGCTCGCACGAGCTGGCGGCCGCGGGCACCGCGGACGGCCGCCTCACGGCGGAGATCGTGCCGGTCTACCTGCCGCCCGATTTCGCGGAGGTCGTGAGCACGGACAACGGCATCCGGGAGGACACTTCGGCGGAGAAGATGGCCGCGCTCCGCCCCGCATTCGATCGCAAGCACGGCACGGTGACCGCCGGCAACGCCTCCCCGCTGACGGACGGCGCCTCCGCCGTGGTGCTCATGGCGGAGGAGCGCGCGGCGGCCGAGGGACTCGAGCCGCTGGGCTTCATCCGGAGCTGGTCGTACACCGCGCTGGATCCCGCCGCGCAGCTCCTGCAGAGCCCCGCCTGGGCCATTCCGCGGGCCCTTGAGCGCGCCGGTATCTCCATGGCGGACGTGGAGTTGTGGGAAATCCACGAGGCCTTTGCCGCCCAGGTGCTGTCCAACTTCCAGGCGCTGGATTCGGATGCCTTCGCGCACCGGGAGCTGGGCCGCCACGGCAAGGTCGGACTCATCGACGAGAATCGCATCAACGTCATGGGCGGCAGCATTGCCATCGGCCACCCCTTCGGCGCCACCGGCGCCCGCCTCACCACCACGCTGCTGAACGAGATGGGCCGGCGCGGCCTGGGCGTCGGGCTGGTCAGCGTGTGCGCCGCGGGCGGCATGGGATTCGCCATGGTCCTGGAGCGCTGAGAACCCGGAAAAACCGCCGGAATTCCCGGCGCGCCGGGAACGCGGCGGAGCCATATGTCGCTTGAGAACGTGCGGAAGGGTGCGCGATCCGCTAACTTGCCCGGCCAAAAAGACCCGAAATCCAACTGGAGGAGTGCATGGCGGCTGAGATGCTCGAGCGCGACGACCTGAGCGTCTACATCGTCGCCGGCGTGCCCAAGTCGTTCAAGAGCAAGCTGCAGAAGTTCGTGGAGGACGAGGCCAAGGGGGACGGGGACGTCATGCTCCTCAACCAGGACCTCAGCGAATGGGTGGTGGCCAAGCTGCGGGACGAGAAGCGCCCCAACAAGACGCGCACGCCGGCCTCGCAGGCCCTGTGGCGAGCCTACAGCGCGCTGAGCGCCGCCCGCTACCATCTGCAGAACCAGTCGGAGGAGGAGGTGCGGGTGCGTGACCTGCGCCGCAAGGTGGAGGAACTCTGGCGCGAGCTGAGCCCCATGTTCCCCGACGAGGCTGAGGAAGCGGTGGAAAGCGACGAATGAGCCGCCACCTTCCACGCGCTCCTGGCGCGGCCCGCCCGGATTGCTCCGGTGCGGGCCGCGCCGCGTGGTGCCTAGAACGCGGCTGATACCGGCCCGTGCCCCGCACCGTAGCCGCGCAACCGATCGTAGGTGTGGCGCTGATGCTCGGTGAGCAGGCCGTACATGGCAACGTGTGTCCGCAGGTGGACGATGCGCAGCTCGCCCTCCAGCCGCGCCGCCCGCATGACGGCGAGCGCCACCTGGCCCTCCTCTACGGATCCGGCGGCAAAGAGGTCATTCAGCGCCGCTTCCGCCTCGAGGAGGCGCTCGCCGAGCGCCACGGCCTCTGCCTGCATGGCGTCGAAAAGCTCCTGCGTGCGCGCCCGCTGCTCGCTGGTCAGCACCAGCGAGTCGGCTAGTTCCAGCACGTGGCGCGGCCCCGGATGGCCGTTCAGCTCCGCCGGCAGGGCCAGCCCCATCCCGGCACCGGCAAGGAGGTCATCCACCTGCTGCTGGGTCATGGACTTCACCTGGCTCGACTGGCCCGCCGCATACGGGGAATGCTCGTGCTGGGCGGCGGCGGGTCCCGCCAGGACCAGCGCCAGGGCACAGGCGGCCGCGCCGAAGCGGGCCGCCAGGGATGGGTCACGCATGAGATGCCTCCACGGTTCAAAGGGGGTGACGGGCGGTGGGTACGAGACGTATTATGACGTCCAAGTCGGTCCCACGCTGGAACCCAGATCACACAACATGGTGGATGAGCTAGCCCGCATACCGTTCTTCGCGGAATTGCGCCCGGAGGCCCTGGCGCTGTTGGCCGCGGCGGGCGCGAGCCGCACGTACGCGGCAGACGATGTGCTCTGGCTGACGGGCGCAGAACCGGACGGCCTCTACGTTGTGCTGAGCGGTGAGGTGCGCATCGTCCGTGCCCGGCAGGGCCGCCAGCACGTGGTGCATCGCGCCGGCCCCGGCGCCACCATCGGCGAAGTGCCCCTCCTGGCGGGGGGCGGGTACCCCGCCACGGCGGTGGCCACCCGCACCACCCGCTGCTTCGTCCTGGGAGCCGGCGAACTCCGCCCGGTGCTGGACCGCCACCCGGAGCTGGCCTGGCGCCTGCTCCGCCACCTCTCGCAACGCATTTCCTTCCTGGTCGAGCGACTGGACGAGCGCCACGGCCTCGACGTGCGCGGCCGCGTGGTCCGCGAGCTGCTCGAGCTGAGTGCCGCGGCCACCGGCCCATGGTTCCGGTTGGTCGGAACACAAGCGGACCTTGCCGAGGAAGTTGGCTCGGCCCGAGAGGTGGTGGTACGTGTGCTCGCAGAACTCCGTGAGAGTGGCCACCTCGAGTCCGACGGCAGCGGCCGCTACCGGATCCCGGACCGGGAAACGCTCGCCGCCTTGACTCCCTGAAAAACGTCATTGTTGACCCTGACGGGGGCCAATCCTACATTCGAATCCCCGGAAGGCCGCGATTACGAAGGCCTCTCTCTCCCGTTTTCGCCCCATTGCGGCACGTTGACAGGATCGGCGTGCCGCCGGTTCGCCATGTACCCCAGGAGCCTCCTGTGGACGCACACAGGCCAACGACACCCGTTGCTCGTTCCCGCTGGAGCGTGGCAGTCCGCACGCGTCACCTGCTGGGCGCCTGCGCGCTCAGCGCCCTCGCGCTGGCCGGCTGCGGTGATGCCGATGGACCGCTGGGCATGCCGCACGAGGGCGGCACTGTGCGGATCCCGCTGGCGCCCGGCTTCCACGCGGCCGCCGCGAACTATTCCGCCGCGCCGATCAACCGTGTGCGCATCACCGCCCGCCTGATGCCCGGGGGCAGCGTGGTGGGCACCGCGGTGGTGGACGTGGATCCGGATCAGAGCGAGTGGAGCGTGCCCTTCGAGGTGACCCTGCCGCCGGGCGGCGCCGTGACGCTCGAGGTGCTGGTGGAGTTGGTGAACGTGGTGGACGGGGTGGAAACCACGCAGTGGAGCGGTGAGGTCACGCTCACGGGTGTGGCGCCGGGTGAGCCGCAGCAGGTGCAGAGTCCCGAGCTCGTCCCCGGTCCGCCCGAGAACCTGAACATCACCGGTGTCAGCATCACCGGCCCCGCCGGACCGGTCGAGGAGGGTGCGGAGCTGGATCTGGCGGCTCAGGTGCAGGGCGGCCCGGCCAACCCCACGGTGGTCTGGAGCGCGCTCACGCCGGAGACGGCCACGGTGGATCAGGATGGCCACGTGGTCACCCTGCGGCCCGGCACGGCCCGCTTCGGCGTACTGGCCGGCCCGCGCACGGACACCCACGAGATCGAGGTCACGCAGCGTGCCGCCTCCGTGGCCATCACGCCCGGCAGCCAGACGCTCGCCGCGCTCGGCGCCGAAGCTACGTTCTCCGCCCAGGTGCTCGACCCGCGCGGTGACCCCGTGGCGGGCGATCCCGCGCTCACCTGGTCGGTGGCCGCGGGCAGCGCCGTGAGCATGCTTAGTCCGGGCGTCTTCCGGGCCGAGGAGAACGGCCAGGCCACCGTGCGCGTGGCGCTCGATGGCGCCGCGGACGTGGCGGCCACGGCCACGGTGACGGTGGAGCAGCAGGTGGCCACGGTAGTGGTGACGCCCGGATCCACCACGGTGGACGGCCTCGGCTCCACGGCGCAGTTCAGCGCGGAGGCGCAGGACGCCAACGGCAATCCGGTGGGTGATCCGGCCTTCACCTGGAGCGTCGAGGTCGGGGACGTGGCCAGCATCGACGCCGCCGGCCAGGCCACCGCTAGCGGCGTGGGTACCACCGCCGTGAGCGCCGCGGCCGACGGCGTCTCGGGCAGCGCCAGTCTCACCGTGACGCAACAGGTAGTCACCGTGGAGATGTCCACCACGCGGCTGGAGATCGACGCCCTGGGCGTGGACGAGCAGCTCACGGCCACGGCGCGGGACCGGAACGGCAATCCCATGGACGTGCAATTCACCTGGTCCAGTGCCCTGCCGACGGTGGCCACTGTAGACCAGGAGGGCGTGGTGAGGAGCCGGCGGAACGGCCAGGTCATCGTCTTTGCCACGGCCCCCGGCAACGCGCGCGGCGACGTCCTCGTGCAGATCGAACAGGTGGTCACCGACGTGGAGGTGGAGCCTGCCGAGCACCTCTTCGAGGCGCTCGGCGCCACGCAGCGCTTCACCGCCACGCCCGGGGACCGGAACGG
>Ga0214473_10003259_pt1 | contig 19760 bp, 14 predicted proteins | sample RVTome_7_FD_203509 | JGI IMG/M metagenome (GOLD analysis project Ga0214473, IMG submission 203509) | Soil microbial communities from uranium-contaminated site in the Upper Colorado River Basin, Wyoming, United States - RVT98D197 | ecosystem: Environmental > Terrestrial > Soil > Contaminated >... | reverse complement strand
CCTTGCTAAGTCGTTTGAAGGTTTCCTCTTCTTCTTCGTTACTTGTTGTGATGTTCGCAGCGACCATGGCCACATTAAAACCCATGAGCTCGAACGCGATTTCACTTTCTCCGATCTTGAGCTCTGCCTGCCACATTTTCTCTACTGACGGGAAGCTGAAATATCGCGCCATGAAGTTAGGGGGGATCTCGCTGAGGGAGTAATTTGGCGATACCCCTTGTATTGGAAATCTCGAGGGCCCCGGCCAGTGATAGAGCTTCACTGCAGCCTTCGTAAATACACCCGGTGTTACGCCCGGCGGCACAGCACTAGTCAGTATGCTCCTAATAGACGGCCCCGGACCGTCACCACTGAACCACTCATCCGAAGACCCCAACGAACCTGACTTGACGATGTCCCCTTCAGGAGTTACCCATTCTATAGCCAAATGGTTTCGATCATCACCACTTGTGGTTTGATCCAAATGTCCGTGACCCCTGAGCATCGCTGAGCAGTTAGTCCCAGCCCCCTTTAAGTTAAAATGCAACCCCCTTTTCATTAACTCAGCTTGCAGCTGTGCCGAGATCACATACGGCTCAACCACGGCATACATGTTTTTCTCGTTGATTTCAATGATGCGGTTCATCCTTCTCAGGTCTAATAAAATAATATCCTTGGGGAACATCCCCGTCCAGCCTGTACATATCGGTCTGAATTGTAACTTGTGTTTGTTACATAGTTTAACTATCGCTTGAACTTCCGCAGTGGTCTTTGGAAGAATTACAGCTGCGAACTCAGTTGAGTAATACGAAGGCATGATGACCGGGTCATTACAGATATACTCCGCTCCGACCACATCTTCGAACGCCGAATAAATGTCCTTGCTTAAAGCCATGATTCATTACCCCCTTTATTAGATTGCTTTCTCTACGAGTTCAACGATATCATAAACCTTCAGGCTGCTTCCGCTTTCCCTGATCGCTTCGTTAAAGGTCTTCTCACACCAGGGACAGGCGGTAACAATCGCCTCGGCGCCAGTAGACACGGCTTCCTCTATTCTCTTCTGGGCAGTCCATTCGGCAAAACCGGGATTTGACTCATTGACACCACCGCCGGCCCCGCAGCACCAGGAGTATTCCTTGATCCTGGTCATTTCCGTGAGTTTTATACCGGGAATGCTCTTGAGAACATCCCGAGGCGGTTCATAGATGCCTTTTGTGCCCCGCCGGTATTCTTTCGGCGGGTCGAAAACAAACCTGTCCCCCGGGACCTTTTTCCCTTCCCAGTGTATCCAGGGCTCACCCAACCTGCCAAGGTAGCACGGGTCATGGTACGTAACTGAGAGGTCGACTTTTTCCCGCGGCTTCAGCTTGCCGTCTTTTATCAGTTTCTCGACGTATTCCGAGATATGCAGCACTTCGAGGTCACCCTTCAGGTCGTACTTGTCGTAGAGCACCTTGAAGGCCTGGTACCCGTCGGCGCAGGCCGTTACGACTGTCTTGACGCCGGCTTTCTTAATCATGTCCATGTTCTTCTTGGCCTGATTAAGGAAGTCTTCCTTGTAACCCATCTGGTAGGCCCGGCCGCCGCAGCAGGTTTCGGCGTCGCCGGCGATCCCGAAATTGACACCCGCCTTCTGCAGTATCTTCGCGGTGGCATTGGCCAGCTTCTGCATATCCTTATCGTAGCTCGTGAGACAGCCAACGTGATAGAGCACGTCCACTTTCTCCTTGGTGGCGTCCTTCAGGTTCAGGCCGGCAGCCCAGTCGCCCCGCTTGCCCTTGGCGGATACCATCGAGCCCGTCTTTCGCAGACCGGCGATTACCTTGTCAAGGGCGGGGTTGGTCTTGCCGTCCTCGACACACTTGATCCTGAACTCATTGATGGGCTGGAGGACTTCCATGTCCATGGCATAATTACACGAGACACCACAGGCGCCGCACATCTGGCAGTTATAAACTATATGGAGGAGCTTATCCGTGTAGTTGAATCCGTTCTTCAACATCGCCGCTCCGATATTCACTCTTCCGCCGCCTGAGTAGCTGTGGTAATCATATCTCGCTATGCTAGGACATACGTATGAATACTCGGCTCCCTTCACCCTTTGCATGGGTATAAATTTGCAGGCCGAACACCGGCAGCACATCTCCATATCGCCTTTATATTGTTCCAGTCCCATCTTCGCTACCTCCTAAGTTCATTTAATAATAAGTTGCTTCTTTGAACGTGTTTTAAAAGCAAACTTTCCCCGGATTCATAACATTGTTTGGATCAAATATCTTCTTAAACTTATTTAGAACAGCAACGGTAGCCGCGTCTCTATTTAGAATCATCCCTGCACTTTCACCATAAGGCCTCGAGAAGAACGCACCCTTAGCCATTAAGTTCTTGGTGGCTGAGGTGGATAACTCCTTGACCCGATTTAGCTCCTTTGGGTTTTCGGGATCATAAAATAGATTAAACTCACAGTGATAGCCAGTGCCCTGTACGACCGGCTGGATGTAAACACCCACGTTCGAAGCGGGGTAGCCAGCTTTTTCAGCCAGATCATTCATGACCCCGATTTGGCCTTCGAGCTTATCATAGATGGTCAAATAGAATATGTCCTGGCAGGCCCCCTTATAGCGAAGCTTCCAATAGGGCTCCCCGCAAGGCTGCTGGACCGCTTTCAATATTTCATTTGCTGAAACGCCGCCGGCTGCTTTTACTGCTTCTACCCCCAACCGCTGGGTGATGTCCGTGATGTCTTTAATATGAGAGCTAACCCTTTCCTCCGGGAAATACTCGTAACCGGCTACAGTATAGAAAAGAGTCCATGTGGGTAAGGCATCCTTAAGGGTCTGATAGTCCTTGGGCGATTTCTTCGTAAAGATAGCCGCCAGGTTCGTATTATTGAGTATAAAGCATTCGTTGACCACCCTCAGTCTTATCAGCCAGGAAGTCAGCTCGAGCAGCGTATCGAGGTTGGAGGAGCCAACCACGAAGGGCTCTTCAAGACTGGGGAGTATTTCACACCTCATCGATGCCCACGTTACGATGCCCATGGTTCCCTGCGCCCCCTGGATAAGCCTGTGCCAGGAAGCCGTACCAGGCCCATACGGCGCTTTTTGCACGCCCCCGACTGCCCACTGCTCCTTTACTGTACCTGGCCCAGCCGCCTGCCCGGTTCTAAACTCATCACCCGTTCCAAAGAATACCTCAGCACAAGCCAACGGGTCTGATATATCCCATTGATACTTGGGCATTATTACAGGCTCTCTCTCAAGTATGCTACCGACAACAGACTTAGACTTCCGTGGCAGTAAAGGCATATTGAGCCTGAGCCCTGCTTTTTCTACCTCTGGTATGAGTTCGCCGAAGGTCACGCCCGGCTCCACCATGGCAACCCTGCGCGCCCGGTCAACTCTTACAACCTTTTTCATTCCACTCAAATCTACGACAACAGCCCCTCCAGTACCGGGAACGGTATCACCCCGAAAATGGGGAGGGCCTGAACTCACCGGCACCAGCGGCGTAAGAGTTTCATTAGCCAGATTCACAATCTTCTGGATATCACCAGAATTTGTTGGCTTTACCACGCATACCGGTCTGACCGCATTAACAAAACTCATATCTCTGGAGTATTCATCCAACGTCGCTTGTTCATAACTGACATTGTCAGCCCCGACGATTTTCACCAGCTTCTCTTTTTCAATCATATTTCCTCCTTCCCTTCTTCTTGCCAAATTAATCAGAAAATAAAAGTGACAGTGTCTCGCCTACGTTGACCCGCTCCTGCCTGCCGGTAGGCAAAGGCGTCCTACGGGCATGGGGCATTATGTAGTTATATAGCTCTATCTGAAGGAATACACCATACCACTTTCGTGGTATTTTTTCCCAGAAAAGATCGTTTCAAACAATATCATACGGAATCGAGATAAATTCAAAATGAATTATTCAGATCAGACCGGAGTAATTATGAATTGGCAATTGTATATACACCATTTTTTGAAATTAGTAAAGAGAAAAGTTTTCAGGGATTACCTTGACAATCCAAAAAGGATTGAGGCATAAGGAGTGAGTCTTTTGAATCTCTAACGAACCAGCGTTAGAACGGAAGCAACTTCTTGCAGCGTAAAAAGGGAGTAACCATGGAAGAACAAGAAAAGATCTTAACCAGTTGTGACAATGGAGGCCCGATCTGGGTTCATGTTAAAGGCGACCGTATCGTTCGGGTACGGCCCATCGTCTACGATGAATCTTTCAAAACCTGGGCAATCCGCGTCGGAGATCAGTCTTTCTCTCCTCTGAAAAAAGCAACGGTTGCGCCTTTCACGCTGGTAGGCCGGCAAAGAGTCGACTCTCCGGACCGGGTGCACTACCCAATGAAGAGAGTGGACTTCGATCCAAAAAAGAACCGAAACCCGGAGAACCGCGGAAAATCAGGCTACGAGAGGATCTCCTGGGACGAGGCCTTCAATCTGGTGGCGGAGGAGATCAAACGAATCCATGGGTCTTATGGAAAAGAAGCAATACTCGGATTGACTTCCTCCCATCAGATGTGGGGGATCTCGCAATACCGGTTCAGCTCTTTTGAAAGGTTTTTCGGATTCCTGGGTGGCACCCGCCAGCTCCATAATCCTGATAGCTGGGAAGGATTTCTTTGGGGCCTTCCCCATGTATGGGGCTTTTATTGGAGGCTCGGCATGGCGGAGCAGTACGATCTCCTGGAAGATACCATGAAGCATTCCGAAATGATCGTCTACTGGTCGAATGATCCTGACAGCACACGGGCGATCTACGGAGGTCAGGAGTCAGCCATCTGGAGACTCTGGTTGAGGGAGCTTGGTAAGACGCAAGTATTTATTGATCCTTTTTGCAACTACACCGCCTCTATTCTGGCCGACAAATGGATTGCTCCAAAGCCGGGAACCGATTCAGCCCTTGCTCTTGCCATCGCCTTTGTCTGGTTTGATGAGGGGACGTATGATAAAGCCTATGTTCAGAGCCATACGGTTGGGTTTGAGCATTGGAAGGATTATGTCATCGGTAAAGAAGATGGAGTTCCGAAGACGCCTGAATGGGCCGAGGGGATCACCGGAGTTCCTGCCAGGGTCATCAAAGCCCTGGCCAGGCAATGGGCATCAAAAACAACCATGCTTGCGACTTGGTGGGGAGGTGCGGCACGTGCCGCCTATGCCCACGAATGGACAAGGATGATTCTTTTTCTCCAGGCCATGCAAGGGCTGGGAAAACCGGGTGTGAATATCTGGGCCGGAGCCAAGGGAGCTCCTCAGGATGTGAGCTTTAAGTTTCCAGGATATACCGCGGGCGGAATCAATCTTGTCGCCAAGGAAACTCCAGAGAACCCGGTCACTCAATCAATATACCGGTTGCTCATTCCCGAGGGGATCTTGAATCCGCCCATTCACTGGAAATCGGTTGGATTCTGCGGTCAGTCCGTGGAGCAGCAGTTTGAGGACTTTACCTACCCTCTTCCAGGCCAATCGGAGATTCACATGATCTACCGGTTCGGCGGAAGTTATATCGGCACGATGACAGAGACGAACCGTTGGGTCCAGGCCTACCAGAGTCCGAAGATTGAATGTGTGGTCTCCCAAACCCCCTGGTGGGAACCCGAAACAAAGCTTGCCGACATCGTGCTGCCTGTCTGTACTAGCCTCGAGCGCAACGACATCGCGGAATGGGCAAGCGCACAGGGTTACATCCCCGACTCCCAGATTGCCTGCAACCATCGTGTCTTTGTCTATCAAAAGATGTGCGTTGAGCCGAGATATGAATCGAAGTCTGATTATGCCATCTTCGCCGGGGTTGCAGAAAAGCTCGGCTTTGGCGATCGCTATACGGAGGGAAATTCGGAAGAAGAGTGGATCCGGAAGCTCTTTGAATATTCGCCGCTCAAGGAACGAATCTCTTTCGAGGCCTTCAAGGAGAAGGGCTATTATGTCATGCCTTTACCTGACAACTATCAACCGAATCCCGCCATGCGCTGGTATTATGAGAGAGGCGAGGGTTTGGCCACGCCTTCTAAAAAGATCGAGTTCTTTGCAAGTACTCTCCAGAAATATACACCGGATGACAAGGAGAGGCCGCCTGTACCTCATTACATTCCTTCTTGGGAGGGACCGGAGTCTGACCTTGCCAAAGATTATCCTCTCCAGCTCCTGACGCCCCATCCCCGTTTTGACTTTCATACTCACAATGATGCCCATAGTGCCTGGCTCTGGGAGATACCGGGGCACCGCATCATGAAGGATGGTTATGCATGGTGGCCCATCCGAATTCATCCGTCCGATGCAGGGGCACGGGGTATTCAAGATAGAGACCTGGTGAAAGTCTTCAATGATCGTGGTGCTGTCCTCTGTATCGCCACACTGACCGAACGGGTCCGGCCCGGAACAGTCCACTCATTTGAGTCGTCTGGTCGATACGAGCCCCTTGAACCTGACAAGCCTAATTCGATAGATCGGGGAGGTTGCATGAACCTGCTCACCCCTTCTCGAATGATTTCAAAAAATGCTCCGGGAATGGCTCCCAACTCGTGCCTGGTTCAAATCGAAAAATGGGAGGGCAAATAATATGGCTCGGTATGGTTTGATCATCGACATCTCTCACTGTAACGGATGCTACAATTGCCAGCTCGCCTGCAAAGACGAGTTTGTCGGGAATGATTACCCGCCCTATTCTCTTGCTCAACCTGACACCGGCCAATTCTGGATGCGGATTGAAGAACGGGAGAGAGGGAAATATCCCTGGGTGAAGACGGCCTACACCCCGATTCCCTGCATGCATTGTGAAGACGCCCCATGTATGAAGAATGCCTCTGGGGGAGCTGTCTATCGAAGGCCGGACGGGATCGTTCTCATCAATCCTGAGAAGTCGAAGGGCCAGAAAAGGATTGTGTCGTCTTGTCCCTATGGAGCGATCTACTGGAACGATAAATCGAATATCCCTCAGAAGTGCACCTTTTGCGCCCATCTTATCGACCGGGGGTGGAAAGAGCCCCGCTGTGTTGAAGCCTGTCCAACGCTTGCACTCCGTTTTGGCGATCTCGAAGATCCTAAGAACGAGGTCTCGAAGATCATTTCTTCCCAAAAAATCGAGGTCCTCCACCCTGAACATAAAACCCATCCGGGGGTCTCCTACCTCAACCTTCCCGAGTTTTTCATTGCGGGAACTATCATCTTTGGCGATAAGGATGAATGCGGTGCCGGGACCAAGGTCTCTCTCTTCAATAATTCAGGAAGAGAGATCGGTGCACGGATGGCGAACGGATTTGGCGATTTCGAATTCGATGGAATAGAGCTTGAAGGATTGTATCATCTGAGTATAACCGCCCATGGCTACGAGACGAAGACCCTGCCAATCGATCTAAAAGGGGATCTTTTCATTGGAGAGGTTGTCCTCCAACCCATATGAAGAAGAGTCAAGATAGCCGCCACAATCTGGCAGAGTGTCGTGCAAGCCTTTATGGCCTTCTCTCTTCAACCTATCTTCAAATCCCCGGAAAAAAGAATGTCGAATTGACCTGGGCTCCTGCAAGAAAGCTCCTGGCGGTCACTCAAAAAGGAACGGAAAAGCCCCGGAAGGAGATTGAGAAGGGTTTGAAATTAATCGGAAAATATGATTCCGACGCAGGATTACTTTCTAACGAATGTCTCATCAATCTTTTGAAGGATTGGACACGCCTTTTCAGGGGAGTGGACAAGACCGGTCCCCTTCCCCCTTATGAGTCCTTATACCGGAGCGGCAGGCTCCAGGGACAATTCGCCCAGGAAATCAACCGGCTTTTTTCGAAAATGGGGGTCGGAATTCCTGAAGAGTGGCGCCAGCCGCCTGATTACATAGGAGTCGAGCTCGATTTTATGCGATTCCTCTGTGAAAAGGAATTGCATCGCCGGGATTATCAACAATTGGCTATAGTTCAGGAGACTGTCGAATTAGAGAAGACTTTTCTTAAAGAGCATCTTGGGCTCTGGGTCCCGGCCTTCTGTAAAAAGATGCTGGAACAGGCCCGGGAAGACTACTATCGTGGAATCGCCCATCTGACCTTAGGGCTTGTTGAATTTGACCGGATCTGGGTTTTTCGTTTTCGGCCAAAAAATCTTTCTTGACTGGTAGGGTGAGAAAATATAATATGCCTTCTATATTCGCCATTCACTCAAAAAAGTTGAAAGGAGGTGATCGTGTTTATCGGATAGGTGGGAGAAAAAAATTCAAATAGGAGGTGGGAATGCTATGAAAAGAAAAGTGGTCTTCAATTGTTTGGTCTTAATCGCTATATTGGTGCCATCAGTTGTTTGGGGCGCAATAGAATTAAAATTCTGCAATTACTTCCCTGTTCCTGCCCAACAATCAAAAATCTGTGAAGAATTCATCAAGGATCTTGAGGCCCGCTCCGGGGGGGAATTGAAGATTCGTTTCTTCCCTGCAGGCACTCTACTGACTGCACCAAAGATGTATGACGGGGTTGTGGAAGGAATTGCAGACATAGGCTTTTCTAACCTTGGCTATACTTTCGGTCGGTTCCGAATGACCGAGGCTCTCGACCTCCCTATTGGCTTTCCCAATGCCTGGGTCGCCAATCATGTTGCCAATGACTTTTATAAGGAATTCAAGCCCAAGGAATGGGATAAGATACACATGCTTTCCATGCACACCAGCCCCGTCAATGTCGTTCTATCGGCGACCAAGCCGGTCAATAAGATGGAAGACCTAAAAGGAATGACCCTGAGAGGTCTTGGTCTTATTGCAGAAGTTGTGAGCGCACTGGGTGGAACACCGCGGTCCATCCCTATGCCAGAATCCTATGAGGCGCTACAAAAAAAGGTCATAGATGGACTGATGATCCCGATGGAGACCCTTCGAGCCTTCAGATTGGCCGAGGTCACAAAGTATGCAACGGAATGCTGGCCAATCGGTCAGGTGTATACCTTCTATTTGGTAATGAACAAAGACTCGTGGAATAAGCTTCCTCCCAATATTCAGAAGATCTTCAATGAGTATCCTTTTGAAGAAAAATTTGCCGCCATGTGGAATGAAGTGGATATGGATGGGAAACGGTACGGAATGGAAAAGGGGTTAAATTTCATTGAACTGCCACTTGAGGAAGTCACCAAGTGGAAGAAAGCGGTTGAGCCAGTATTGGACAAATACATAAAATCGATGGTCGCCTCAGGATATCCGGAAAAAGAGGTCAGGGAATCGATTAACCATGCACGGACGCGAATTGAATACTGGACGAAGAAACAGATCGAATCGGGAGTCAAGTCTTCAACCGGTCCAGCAGAGGTTCGGGTGAAGTAATTGTCGTTGATCCTGTAACAATCCTCCCCTCCTGGGACTCTGTCGTAATTATCCGTTCCCCCTTCGACACGCTCAGGGCGAACGGATAAGTCATTGATTTTTAATGCGAGGTGATCCGTTCGTGGTGAGCTTGTCGAACCATGAACGGACTTGTGACCCAGTCTCCCTGGGGGGAGGATTGTTTGTAAAGAAGAGAAAGAGGATGAAACCTGGAAAGTGGATAAACCAGCTGGATAAGTTTACGAAGTCATTCAGTCGTTCTCTCGAGTGGATGGGTGTGATTGGTTTCCTGCTGATGTTTCTTGTCAACTTGGTGGATGTGGTGGGGGCGAAACTTCTTCTATGGCCCCTTCCGGGCTCTATCGAAATAATCAGTTTTTCCCAGATTATCGCGATCGCACCTGCCATAGCCTTTGCCCTTATTCTTGGCCGGCATATACGGGTAGAATTCATCATCGAGAGATTTCCAAAGCGTATCCAAGCAGCGATCAGCAGCATCAGTTCCTTTTTGTCGCTGATTCTCTTCGTTCTGATCTGTTGGCAGAGTTATCTCTACGGTGACTCCCTTCGAAAAGCAGGAGAAATCGGCTCCACTTCCCATTTGCCTTTTTACCCTTTCGCTTATCTCATCGCTTTCTGTTCCATTCCGGTCTGTTTAGTCTTCCTGATGGAAGTCATTAAATCCTTAGCCGAGGCGTTCAATCATGGATCCCGTTAATACCGGTATCATTGGAATCGTCCTACTCGTCTTCCTCTTTCTCCTCAGGGTCCCCGTTGCCTTTGCCATGGCTCTTGTCGGATTCATTGGCTTTTCCTACCTGAGCTCCTTTCATGCAGGCCTTAAACTCTTAGCCCGGGACTTTTTCGAACAATTCTCACACTTCCCCTTAAGTGCAATCCCGATGTTTATCCTGATGGGCTCCTTTGCCTTTGCATCAGGAATTGGTAAAAGACTTTATGACGCCGCTTATACGATTTTGGGGAATCTACGTGGAGGGTTGACGATGGCCACTGTCGTAGCTTGTGGTTTTTTTGCGGCCATATGTGGATCGACGGCCGCTACGGCAGCCACCATAGGGAAGATCGCCCTTCCGGAAATGAAAAGGTACCATTATGACGATGCCTTCGCCACCGGTTGTATTGCCAGTGCCGGTACTCTTGGCATCCTTATCCCCCCCAGCACCATCTTCCTTGTTTATGGAATCCTCAGCGAGCAGTCTATCAGTAAGCTTTTTATCGCGGGCATCCTCCCTGGAATCATCCTTGCTTTATTATTCATCATAACGGTTGGTATTATCTGCTGGCGTAATCCGACCTGCGCTCCAGCCGGGGTGGCCACAAATTTTAAAGAGAAGGGGAAAGCCCTTACAGGAATTTTTGAAGCATTGATTCTATTCGGCTTGGTGATAGGGGGATTGTTCCTGGGTTGGTTTACACCTACTCAGGCGGGAGGCATTGGTGCTGCGGGCGCCTTAGTGATTGGTCTGGCAAGGCGAGAACTCAATTGGCGTGTATTTATTGATTCCACCAAGGATGGATTGCGGACCTCTTGCATGATTCTCTGTGTTATTGCCGGCGCAACTATATTCGGTCATTTTATGGCTGTTTCTACAATCCCTTTTATTCTGGCTGATTGGGTAGGGGGGCTCCCCTTGCCTCCCGTGGCCATTATGGGAGTGATCATATTCATCTATTTAGTTGGGGGATGCTTCATGGATGCCATGGCCCTGATTGTTCTCACTGTTCCGGTCATTTACCCAGTAGTCGTCCGCCTCGGATTTGATCCCATTTGGTTTGGGGTCATCATCGTGCTAGTGAGTGAAATGGGAGTGATTACCCCGCCGGTAGGGGTCAATGTGTATGTCATCAAGGGAATAGCTCCGGATGTCCCTCTTGAAAGCATTTTTAAGGGAATATTTCCATTTCTCATAGCAATATTAGTCAATACAGGCATATTGATCCTTTTCCCCAAGATTGCCTTATTTTTACCCAATCTTGCAAAATAGGTTATTCCGGTCTGGGCGAAAGGCTGATCAACACCCCTTCTGCGTTCAGGGGGGCTTTGACTGCGCCGGTCACGACGACATACCGCACATAGACTCCTCCCAGCAGGCCGCATAGGCTGGCCAGGCCCATTAGAAGAGTTTCGCTCCCTCCGAAAACCTCGATGACAAAAGGGATTGCCAACCCAACCAAAACCACGCCGATCCAGAAGGCCGGGGAGAGGTCTCCCCTGACAACCCTTCGCACGGATGCCCTGGCTGCCGTGACTTCATGCATGCCGTGGAGATAGAAGAAGAGGACCAACGCTTCGAAAACGAGAATGAAGGCGTCAACCTGGCAGAGGAGATGAATCGCTGCTCGGTTGGAAGGTCCTACCATCAGGAGAAGAAAGACCAGACTAAGAATACCCGTCGAAATCCCCGAGACCAGAAAGAGAAGCGGCAGGATTGGAGTAGACCAGAAAGGGATGGACCGGGTGGTATCGAAAAGCAGACCTGTGTAAACAACGGTTAGGATGCCAAAGATTCCTGTCACAACATTCAAGAACAGATGGAGCGAGGGGTATTCCGCTAAACCCTCAAATGGCCAGATCCAGGTGGCGAACTGAGTTCCTCCAAGGATCATGAAGATTGTGAGAATAATCGCCCCCCTTGAGATCCACGCCTTATTCGGCCTGGTAAATCCCCGGAAGATAGCCTGGGGCCGGCCCAAATCAAAAAGCAAGAGAAGACATCCGAGAAGGACCAGGGGGGCCCCAAGGATCACGCCACCCCGAATCGCCATCTCCTCCTCGGGCCGGATGAGATGGAAGGCAGTCCCAATAATCGAAGCCCCTCCGCCGACCCCTGCGAGAAAGAGATAGGCAATCACCTTCCAACCAAAGACAAAACCATTCCTGGGCCTTTCTTCCATTAATGCTCTCCTCAATACTAATGATTCTTCAGACAGGACATCGTGCATCAAATTGGAATAATGGAAGGGTGGAATATTGGAATGTTGGGCTTACTTCCTTTAAAAACCCATTATTCCATTATTCCAACATTCCATCTTTCCATGGTCAATAATCCGGCAGATAATAGACCGCTGGCTCCGTTCCCAGCTCCGGGTTGAGCGTGTACCCCCTGCGAAGGGCGATGAGCTTCGATACCTCGCTGTGAGGGTCATCAAGGTTTCCGAAGTGGCGGGCATTGGCGATACACGATGTGACGCAAGCCGGCTCAAGCCCCTGATCAACCCGCTTGATGCAAAAATCACACTTTTCTACCGCGCCCTTCCGGTGTTTCTTCTTCCCTTTCTTCTCATAAGGCGTTTCAAATCCTTTGACATAAGCCTTGATTTCTTCAATGAAGTAACGTGTCCCATAAGGACAGGTGACCACGCAATACTGGCACCCCATGCACTTCTCCGAATCAATGGTCACGATCCCATCCTCCCGCTGGACGGTCGCCCCCGTGGGGCACTGTTTTTCACACTCAGGTTTTCCGCAATGCATACATGTGATCGGAAGAAATCCCAGTTTGCTGTTAGGATATTTGCCCACTTCAAATTTGAAGACCCTATTGAAGAGCACTCCCCTGGAGGTGGCATGCTCTGCACGACAGGCGACCGTACAGGTATCACACCCGATGCACCTCTTCAGGTCGATCACCATTCCATATTTGGTCATTATATTCCCCTTTTGAAAATCATTGCAAAATGATCAATTAGCCACGCCCTGGCGTGGCAAAGTTAGCAATATAATTAACAATGCATTGAAGTATTGAATTGCTAATTGATTATTGCTAATTTTTCAATTTGCATTGACTATTTTTCTTATCTTCACTCTTGGCCCGACGTCAATCGTCCCGCTCAGGGGATCCAGTCCGATAGTCTCTTTGGCGGTCATCAATACATTGAAGGGAGGCCCTTCTTTCGCAACAGGGTCCATGTGAATGGTTCCTCTTCCGTAGCAGGCTGGAATGCCAACCACTTCAGGGTGGATCAATTCGGTCAGCTTCGCCTTCCCTTTTGTCTTTCCATAACGTGATTCCACTTCTACCCAGTCCCCATCCTGGATCCCTTTCTTCTTTGCCGTCTCGGGATTGAGATGAATGAACATCTCATAGGGGTCTTTCTCTCGAAGCTCTGCCAGCCAGGGGTTCTCCTGGGTCCCTCCAGTAGCAAAAGGCATAAATGGGGTCTTCCAGTTAGCCACCCAGAGGTCGAACTCGGGAGGGGCTTCAAATTCACTATTCGGGATCCAGTAAGGGATGGGCTCGAAGTAAGCGAAATAATTCTCCATCTCCTCTTCTTTCCAGCCTGGCACCTTGACGTTGTGCTTCTTCAGGTTCACGCGGAGCATATCTGCCGTTTTCTTCGTATGCTCAAAATAGATCGGGTGACGGGTTTTGTTGTCGGGCCAATAGTAATAATTATAGCCTTCTTTTCCTGTAGCACCGTATTTATAAAGCGCGCCTTTCTGAAGCCCTTCTTCAAAGCTGTGTTCATCCCCGAAGATCTGTTTGATCCTCCGGTCGACGACCTCATCAAAAGGATACCTCTCGTTGAGGTCAAGCTTCCGATGGTCTTTCAGCATGAAGGTCCGGTTCACCACATCATTCAGGCCTCCAGGCCCTTTGAGAAACCCTGCGCGTTCGGCCAGTTCGATAATAATCTCGTCGATCTGCATGGTGTTGAAAGCAGCTTTCACCGGATTTCGACACAGGGCCATCTCCAGGCCCCGCACATCATCCGCAATCGACTGGTGGACGACCAGGTAGAAACGGCAGAATTTCCTTTCGAGAAAATAAGATTCGGGAAGGACGATATCAGCCATCATCGTTGTCTCATCGAATTGCGTGGAGATGGCTACGATGAATGGGACCTTCTTAAAAGCCTCGATAAATACCTCTGCATCGCAGATCGCACGGATGGGATTGGCCCCGCAGATCAAAAAAGCCTCGATGGGAAAGGTAAGATAATACTCCTTAGGATCAAGGATCGCCCTCACAGCCAGATGGGGAGCAGTATGCTTGGTTGGGTAGAACTCCGCCATATCCACATGGTCGGGTGGAAATTTCCAGGGGACACCGATCGCTTCAAGAATGGGTTTCACAATCCCATCTTCATTCGGCTCAAGGACCGCTGCGCATGGCCCGGGATTCCGGTTCCCGGTGGCCCCACCCGGAACCTCCATGGCCCCTACCAGCATGTTGATGATCTTGGTACAGAGGTCAAAATACATTCCGCCCTTGTGGGAGACAGCGCCCCGGCCAGACCCTGCGATCTGTGCAGGCCTGAATGGAAAAGTAAAACCGTCAATGACAATGGTCGATCCGATCATGGCATGTTCAACGAATTCCCGGGTCGTGATCCGGGTCGTCTCTGCGGGAACCGAAGTGACTTTCTCAGCCCATTCAGGTGTATATTCTTTCATCCGGTCCTTAATCAACTGGAATGCGGGCTTGGCCCGGATCCCTTCCACCTCGAACTCCCCTTCCAAGGCGTAGTCTTTGAAGGAAGGATCGTCAAATGCCTTTGCTTTTTGATCGACAGGGTCCCATAAGAGGGGTTTCTTTGATTTGGGGTCCTTCAAATAATAGCCGTCCGACCCGACGAGATAGGGACCGTTGGTCCGGTTCTTGATGAACCATTCATCGAATTTCCTGATTTCGTAAAGGATCACATGAATCATGGAAAGGGCAAATGCTAATTCTGTTCCGGGTCGAATGGGTATCCAACGGTATCCCTTTGATGCCTCCACAGAGCAGCGAGGATCCAGAGTGACTACCTTCATCCCCTTTCCAACCGCGTCGAGGAACCTCCGGGTGGCGCCAGGAGTCGCTACATTCGGTCCTACGGTCCTTCCGGGGGCAATGAGGTATTTACAATGCTCCAGGTCCGAGATGTATTCGGGGTGCTGACCATGGACGAGGTTTGCGGCGTAGTGAATGGAACAGGTCGGACCATGGGAACCGACCACATTGGGAGTCCCAAAGGCCTCTGCAAAGATCTGGCCCGGCACTTCGTAATTGGTCGCCCGCTCCACTTCTTTTGGAGTAATGAAGAGACTCTCCGCGCATCCCCAGCCTTCCCAGACGAGGAGCTTCCGGGGGTCCTCCTCGCGGATCTTCTTGAATTTTTCTGCGACGGTATTGAGGGCTTCTTCCCAGGTGATCTCCACCCAACCCGGGTCAATATCAGGCCCCTTCTCAGGATTTGTTCTCTTGAGAGGGCCCTTGACTCTGTACGGGTTATAAAGGCCCATGATGGATGAGATGGAACGGATGCAGATCTTTCCGCGATTGGTTGGACAATCGGGGTTTCCCACGATATTGGTAACAACCCCATCTTCAATATGGACGAGGGTCCCGTCGTCAGCCTGCATGCACATCATACAGAAACTGGGGATCCACCGGTCCTCAGACTCTCTTGGGTTCTCTTGAGACAATTGGGCCAATGCTCGATCCTCCCTTTTACAAATCATTGTATTCGACAAAACTCATTCTACTGCTCCAACCCTTAGGCCTGAGACTTTCATTCCATAAATACTTTAAAAAATAACGGATTGCCCGATCCTTTGTCAAACCAATGGAAAAGATTTTTCCCTGAATGATGCACGATCAGAAATAAGGAATGCCTACTCTCTTTTAAGAATTCATCAAAACTTTCATCAAAATATTTATGTCATCAAAATATTTATTGACTTTTGCATTTGTACTTAATATACTCTCGTCGAAATAAATCTTTAATCACTGTACATCAGTGAAATCATCAAAGAATCATAGTTATTAATGGATGCAGCTTTTATTCATTGAGGAATGTGTTTTAAATGAAGATGATCTCGTAAAAAGTCCCGCTTTGTCATCCTGAATGAAATGAAGGATCTTTAGTTTGTTGATTTGCTGAGATTCTTCGCCTGCGCTCAGAATGACAGAGCCTGATTGATCGGTTTTTTACGAGACCATCAATGAAAGTTTTTAGAAAACAGGGAAAAGGAGGTAATATTCTATGGGAAAAGGGATATTAAATTTTGTCATCGTATTAATTGCCTCTGTTATGAGTGTTACATTGGTATTTTCTGGATTTGTATTCGCATACAGCAAAGAAAAGCCCATGATTTTAAAAGCAGCAATCGACAACCCCCCCACGGATATAAAAGCGCTTACTATAAAACGCATGGGTGACCTTATCCAGGAAAGAGCCAATGGAAGAATCAAGTTTGAATATTTTTACGGGGGGTCGCTCATTAAAAAACCGGCATTCGTCGATGGAGTCGCCAAGGGCATTGCGGATATCTCAACAGGACCCGTAGGTTTTGTAACAGGGAAAATTCCGGAGTTAAGCCCATTTGAGATTTTTGGGGCCTATAATCTTTCCAAATACCCGGAGATGACGAAGGCAATCTGGCCCACCTTGATCGAGTTGCTCGCAAAAGAAAATGTCTATCCCCTCATGTGTCAATATACCGGCAACAATATTTTCTGCCATAGAACCAAGTTTCTAAAGACCCCTGCAGATTGGAAAGGGCAGAAGATGAGAATGGCCGGACGATGGCAGTCAAAACTGGCCGAGATATGGGGTGCCAGTCCATTATTCACAGTCCCCGGTGAAATATACCTTTCCGTTCAAAAGGGGATTATCGATGGTTTCCTGTTGATTTATGATATTGCCTACGGTTTGAAACTTTACGAGGTCGCTCCTTACATCACGGATACCGTCATGTCAAACACCATCGAACCTGTCACGATGAATCTGGAGAGATGGAAAGAATTAAGCGAAGAAGACCGGGAAATTTTCAAGACGGCAGTCAAAGAAGTGGAGCCTTGGAATCATAAAGAGACTTTAAGAATTGTTGAAGAGATCAAAAAGGACATCCTTTCAAAGGGAGGAAAGATTTACGAGCTGAATAAGGAAGAAAAAACTCTCTATATGAAAGATATCAAAACCCTGAAGCCCGAGGTTGAGAAAGTTTCCGGAGAAATTGGAAAGAAGTTCCTAAAAATCCTGGAGAATTATGAGTAAGAGAAGTAAGGACCTTGAGCATCCTGCCACGATTCATCTCCACGGGCAGAGTGCTATACCTTTCAATCCCTCATCGGCGAGCACGGTACCGTGAGTTACATTTCTTGGCTTGCACTTCATACGCTTCTTTAGTGGTTATCAAGAATGGTAATTCCGCAATCCCAAGAGCCTGCCGAGCAGGTTTCCCCAGTAAACTTATATCCGCTTACAGGTGCAGTTTAGGAACTTTTTCCCCCGATGCCGATGCAGTAGATCGAAAAGGAATATGTCTGACCCTATTTCAATTTCGTGTATTCAGATAGATTTAGAGCAAATGGAAATTTAAGCTCCATGGAGGCATACGCCGTGAGAAAGAACTTTATGCTCTCCTTTTACAATAAGCTCAAGAAGCTCAACACTTTTTGCGCCACCATGGCGGGTCTGCTCCTTCTTTTTGTAACCCTCTCTATATTCGTAGATGTGGTTCTCAGGTATTTCTTTTCCCGCCCCACCATCTGGATCACCGAGGTATCCACCTATCTCTTTTTGTACATTATCTATCTTGGGACAGCTTATGCCCTCCAGCAGGGAATGCATCTGAAGGTAACGTTTCTTTTAAACCTGTTCAGGGGAAGGGTCGCAAAAGTAATCGACCTCATCACTTCTATCATGGCCGCCTGTTTCACATTTGTCCTTATGTGGCAAGGATCCGTAATGACTTGGACTGCCTTCAAAAAGAACTGGACCTCTCCGACCGCTTTGAATGCCCCATATGCTTATATCCATATCATTATCGTCATAGGATCATTTTTGCTTTTTATTAGTCTCGTGGGCAGCGCCATATTACAATTCACAGGAGAGGTGACCGAGAAAACCGAATCTGCGTAGGGAAGGATGTTTTATGAATATTGAGCTATTGGCAATCATTCTGCTTGGGTTTCTCATCCTTTTATTGGGCTTTGGAGTACGAATAGGCTTCTGCCTGGGCTTTATTGGAGTTGCCGGTATCCTCGTCTTTTTAAAACCAAGCGTCCTTTATCAGGTCGCCGAGGTTGCAGCGGATACAGGCACCAATCTTTTCCTGATCACCGCCCCATTATTTATTCTGATGGCGGAGATTGTATCTTTTTCTGGCGTAGGGGATGACATGTACACAGCGGCTCACGACTGGCTGAACTGGCTTCCCGGGGGTCTCGCCATCAGCAGCATTGCAACATGCACCGGTTTTGCAGCTATCTGTGGGTCAAGCCCTGCAACAGCAGCTACAGTGGGTTTGGTATCCGTGCCAGAAATGATTAAAAGGGGCTACAGTAAGAAACTGGCAGTAGGCTCGGTCGCAGCAGGGGGTACCCTCGGCATCTTGATTCCTCCAAGCATCACCATGATCATATACGGGATCCTTACTGAGACTTCCATTGGAAAACTGTTTATCGCTGGAGTGATCCCGGGCATCATCTTGTCCCTCATCCTTTGCTGTGCGGTTGCTTTGTCTGTAAAATTAAGACCGGAGCTTGCGCCTCGGCTTAAGGGGGTGAGCTGGAAGAAGAGGTTCGAGTCACTTAAGCCAGTGTGGGCTTTCATTGTCCTCGTTCTAAGCATTATGGGAAGCATTTATGGGGGTATCGCCACTCCTGAAGAATCCGCCGCCGTCGGTACAACGATAGCCATAATCATTTCCCTTCTTTACAGAAGATTGAGTATCAAGGCGATGCACCAGGCTCTCTTGAGGACTGTGGCTACGACGGCCATGATTATGTTTATGATACTGGGAGGAAATGTTTTTGCGTTCTTACTCTCCACTTTAACCATCCCTCAATATATCACCAATTTAATGATAGGGTCGGAGATCTCCAGGTGGTCTGTTATGATCTTAATCAATATCATCTTTTTGATCCTCGGATGCCTCCTTGATCCTCTATCCATCATGATCATTTGCCTCCCAATCATGTTTCCTCTTGTGAAAAACCTGGGGTTTGACCCGATTTGGTTTGGGGTCATTGTCACCATCAATATTGAAATGGCAATGATCACCCCGCCTTTCGGCCTCAACCTCTTCATCCTGAAGGCGATACTGCCTGATTTGAGTATGAATGATATTGTTCGCGGCTCCCTCCCCTTCGTCTTCCTACTCATGTTGGGATTGGCTGTCATCATGGTGTTTCCTCCTCTTGCCACATGGCTTCCGGGAAGGATGGGGTTCTGATGGAAGAGAGTCGTTCAGCATGTATATATTAAAACGGTTCTTCCGGCATTTCCGTGGGTCCTGTCTTAATCCCTCCCCTTGGGGTAAGGGGAGGTAGGGAGGGGTTACCTTCAGCGCTAAAACAGCATAGACACTTTGCATAACAGGCAATGCTTAATTGTTCCAAATCTGCCTGAAAGAATTCCATAACTCCCCCTCACCCCCTCTTAATCTTAAGAGGGGGAATAACACCCACATAAATGTTGGAAGAGCCTAAAATTCTAATCCTTTTACGGGAGTGGCAAGG
>Ga0214473_10003258_pt1 | contig 19760 bp, 15 predicted proteins | sample RVTome_7_FD_203509 | JGI IMG/M metagenome (GOLD analysis project Ga0214473, IMG submission 203509) | Soil microbial communities from uranium-contaminated site in the Upper Colorado River Basin, Wyoming, United States - RVT98D197 | ecosystem: Environmental > Terrestrial > Soil > Contaminated >... | reverse complement strand
GGACCGAGGCTGGAGTAAGCGCCTCCATCCAGAATTGCCTTGCATTGCCGTGCTACAATAGTTCCATCTTTCTTAACACCGGTCTTCATCGTAATGGTAGTAGGATGTTTTCTCCTTCCAGCGGTAAACTCTTCATCTCTGGAATAGACGATCTTGATTGGCCTGCCTGTGATGTTTGAAAGGAAAGCGGCAGAAAAATCCAGGGCGGCCATCCCATCCGACTTTCCTCCGAATCCCCCTCCCACAAAGGGTTTGATCACCCGAATCCTTTCCGGAGGAATGCCTAGAGTTAGGGCCAAATGTTGTTGAACATAATAGGGGGTTTGTGTTGATGTATAAAGGGTGAGCTTACCGTTCATGTCCCAGCTTGCCAGGGCTGCATGAGGTTCCAGGTATGCATGGATTGCAGACTGGGTTGTGAAGATATCCTCACGAATTAGGTCGCTCTCCCCAAATCCCTTCTCTGTATCGCCTTTTTTAAGGTGGAATTCACGGCTGATGTTCCTTAGAGCATGATCATGAATCTGAGGAGCACCGGGCTTCTGGGCCTCCTCAGGGTCAAATACAGCTGGAAGTTCTTGATACTCTACCCGAATTGAATTGAGAGCTTCCATGGCAGTATCGGGATCGATGGCTGCAACAGCCGCGACCTCATCACCAATAAATCGAACTTTTTGAACCGCCAGAGGAAACTCATCCATATATTTGGGTGAACGAGAGATCACTCCATACTTTACTTTCAGTGTGTCCTCTCCGGTAATGATCGCTTTGACACCTTGAAGTTTCGTTGCCCTGGAAGTATCGATGTTAAGAATTTTCGCATGGGGGAAAGGACTACGGAGGATCATTCCACAGAGCATTCCCGTAAGCTGCATATCATCAGTATAAAGAGCCTTACCTTGGACTTTATCTTTTGCGTCTTTTCGAGGGATTCGTTTCCCAACTATGTGGTATTCTCTCATGGAGGAAGCTCTGTAGATATAAGACAATTTATTTCAAAATGGCTGACCAACACAATTTGATATCATCACCCTTTTACACCAATAGTATAATGAATGTCAAACCCTAAAGAGCCTCACCGAACTCATCACCTCCCTCGTGCTGATCGCAAGAATGCTTAGCGCTCATTGGATCATTGAAGGGATCGATATTGCCTGTCCTAGCGGAAATCAAAACTTTTTGCTCAATGAGGGAAAAGATCTGAAGAGAAGATTAGCAGAATCGACACTGAAGTTCCTTACTGAAAAGATTGAGATGGCATATTGAATAAGAGTGGAGGGAAATATTTTCCGAGATTTCAAATATTTCCTTGACAAAAATGTTTGTATCCAGTATACAAAATTTGTAATGGGATAAAGGTCAGGCTCCTTAAAAAGGAAAAAAAATGATTAAAAGAGCAATCTGTTTCGGATGTTCATCTCAGGCTGGAGTTTTAGCCACCATAGAAAATGGAAAGGTTATCCGTCTCGCAGGAGAGCCAGATCACTATATGAATCATGGATGGCTATGCGAAAGGTCGCGCGGATTCATCGAGCATGTCTACCATCCTGAGAGATTGAACTATCCAATGAAAAGAGTTGGACAAAGAGGAGAAGGCCGATGGAAAAGGATCTCATGGGATGAAGGCCTGGATGAGATTACCAAGAAGTTGGCGGCTATCAAAGAGAATTATGGAGCTGAGGCACTGTCTTCTCTGGGAGGGACAGGTCGGGGTCATCAGGAGACCTTTAAGAGAAGATTCATGAACCTTTTTGGAAGCCCCAATAATGCCAATGCTGGCCAGTGGTGTGCGATAGTCTCCTATATTGTGGAATCGGCAATCCTCGGATTCCTTATCCGAAGCAAAGGTGGAACCGCAAATCCGAGCCGGTGTGTGGTCATTTGGGGACATAATCCTGAGGAATCTCAACCCTGTCCTTACCTCGCACAGGTCCAGTTAAAGAAGTCAGGTACGAAGTTCATCGTGATTGATCCTAAGTATACGGAGACCGTTGCAGAACTCGCAGATATATGGTTACCTATCCGACCGGGGACCGATGCAGCCTTAGCCCTTGGGTGGTTAAATATCATCATTTCAGAAAATCTTTATGACAAAGCATTTGTAGAGAATTGGTGCTATGGGTTTGATGCCCTTCGGGAGAGGGTGAAGGACTTCCCTCCAGAAAAAGTTGCTGAGATCACATGGATTCCTAAAGAGAAGATCATCGAATCAGCAAGACTTTATGCCACTCACAAACCTGGATCGATCTACTGGGGTTTAAAGACCGATATGCAAGGCCTCAATGTCACCTCTGTCCTCCATGCGAAATGCATTCTTCGGGCTATTACAGGTAATTTGGATGTGGCAGGCGGGGAGATGCTTTACGGTCCTTGTGAAAAAGCAAATTACGGCCCTGCTTTTGAATATACAGATAGGCTTTCCTCTGAACAACGAGCCAAGCAACTCGGGGCAGATCGGCACAAACTCTGGACATGGCCTGGATATGAGCTGATTCAAAAGGCTTCCATGCCTTACTGGTACGGAAAGGGGGGAGTCTATACCTATGCCCCAGCTTGTCATGTGCCCGATGTCTTTGAGGCGATCCTGACAAAGAAGCCTTATCCCATCAAAGCCATCATTGCAGGAGGAAATAATGCTCTCTTGGCGTATGCAAATACACGGAAAATCTATCATGCCCTGAAGAGTCCAAATCTCGAACTCTTTGTCATCTTGGAGCAATGGATGACTCCAACAGCCATGCTTGCTGACTATGTCTTTCCTGTTGCCAATTGGCTTGAGATGCCTGTCATGCACCTCTCTACTCTCAATGGTCTTTCCCAATATGCAGCAATGGGAGAGAAGGTGATCGATCCCCTTTATGAAAGAAGACCTGATTTTTATTTTTACAGAGGGCTTGGATTGAGATTAGGACAGGAAAGGTGTTGGCAGGAGTCACTTGAGGAGGAATGGGACTTTTTCTTAAAACCTCTTCTCGATGAATTGAATCTGAAATCTGCTGAGGAGTTTGCCCAGAAACAACGCTGGTGGATCCCTCCGCTTGAAGAGCGGCGTTATGAAAAGATTGACCCCATTCATGGAAAGGTGAAAGGGTTTGCTACACCTACTGGCAAAGTTGAGATTTGGTCAACCATTTTAGAGAAACTTGGCTACGATGCTCTTCCAAATTATCAAGAGCTTCCTGAAACACCGGTCAGCGATCCTGAGCTAGCGAAGAAATACCCTTTAATCCTCATCACCGGATCGAGGTTCAGACCGATGCACCATTCTGAACATCGTCAGATCCCGTCTCTCAGGAGGCTTTATCCCGATCCCACGGTTGAGATTCACCCAGATACGGCAAGAAAGCGAAAGATTGCAGACGGGGACTGGGTGAGGGTGGAGACCGCAAGGGGAAAGATCAGGATGAAGGCAAAACTTTCATCCAAGATTCATCCCCGAATGGTGGATGTTCAGCATGGATGGTGGTTTCCAGAAGAGATTCCGGAAGATCCGATCCTCTATGGAGTTTTTCAATCAAATCCCAATATGTTGACGACGGATGGAGATGAATATTGCGATGGACCCACAGGAGCGCTGCAATTCTCCCCACTCCTATGCAGCGTCCATCCTCTAAAGAAGTACGAAAAGGGAGAGAAGTAAGGTGTCTTCACAAAAGAGAGGCTATCCATCTGCCACGACTGAGACCAATACAACATGAAGCGTCTCTTTATTTTGAAAGTGGTTCTGAGCTACTAACCTGGAAAGATCTTCGTAAGAGTTAACCATCTGGCCTTTTATAAAAACGAGGACATCCAGCCCATGACCAAAGACCATATCCTTTGCTTCCTCGAAGTTGAAAGTCAATTCGTCTACTGGATTTCTTGAATACCAGGTCACCTTTAATTTGGATAACTCTGACATGGAATGTCCAATATCTATTCACGAATTTATTTTATAGTCAATAAGTAGAGGGGAATGTTTTAAAAATGAAAAAATTTATGGAGCCAAGATCAATTGCTTTGGTTGGGATTTCAAGTAAAGTGGGAAAAGGGTCTTTGAATTTGTTCGGGAATCTACTGCAAATGGGTTACCCAGGAAAGATTTATCCGGTCAATCCTAAGATCAAGAAATTATTAGAGCAAGACGTGTTCCAAGACATTTTCGCAATTCCTGAGAATGTTGACCTGGCTGTAATTATGACTCCTCGCCAGGTTGTACCGAATGTGTTGGAACAATGCGTTAAAAAGGGTATTGATTCGGTCTTAATAATCAGTCAAGGATTTGCTGAGGCTGACGAGGAGGGCAAGGCCCTTCAGTCAAGAATTGACAAAATAATCAAAGAAACAGGGGTTAGAGTACTCGGTCCAAATTCAATCGGGATGGTGAACCGATTTGTCCCGTTTTCCACTTATTTCATACCGATAGAAAAGGAAGAGAGCCCTATCGCTTTTATTTCTCAGTCAGGAGGTTTCCTCGAAGGGTTTCCCCAATTTAAGATTGGTAAAGGGATAGACTTGGGCAATACCTGTGACATCGACTTTGATGATGCTTTAACCTATTTTGAAGACGACCCTAAAATCCGGGTGATCGGGCTTTATATGGAAGGGATAAGAAACGGCAAAAAATTTCTCGAAACTGCAAGAAGGGTGGCCCAAAAAAAATTGGTTCTTGTACTCAAGGCAGGAAAAAGCGCAGTAGGAGCGAAGGCGATATTATCTCACAGCGGATCCTTAGCAGGGGAAGAAATTATCTTTGCGGTTGCCCTAAGACAGGCGGGCCTTATTCGGATGAGAGGAGTGGAGGAATTTGGGGATATTTCGAAGGCCTTTCTTAACCTCCCACCTCTCAAAGGGAACCGTATAGGAATCGTCACGCCTACTGGAGCTGGAGGGATCTTAATTTTGGATTCTTGTCAAGAATATGGGTTTCAACTGGCCACCTTTTCCGAAAGTCAGATAGGAGAGATAAAGGATTTATTTCTCCCTTGGCAAAAAGCGATTAATCCTCTTGATATCATGTCTTCCGCATTGGCTCACGGATATAAGATGGTCTATGCCAAGGCTTTAGAGACCCTTTTCAAAGACGATCAGGTCGATGTGATCTTCTGTGTGTTAGGGGAACCCACCCTGAAGACAGTGAAGGAGGTGATAAATAAATATCCGACAAAGCCATTAGTGTCGTGGGTGATTGGACAGCCCACCTCTTCGCATCGAGGGACAGAGATGCCAGTGAATTATTCCAGCCCCGAAAGAGCACTTAGGTCTCTAGCCGCAGTGAGGGAATACCAAAACCTCATCATGAGAAAACAGACTGCAAAAGTTCTATTGGGAGATCGGAAGTCAGTGGAAAGGATGCTCAAGATAGCGGGCAAGCGTAACCAGAAGATATTGACAGTGGAAGCTTTCTCTATCCTAAGTGCCTATGGAATTCCAGTGGTACCCTTAAAAATAGTGAAAACAGAAAAGCAGGCCCTTAAAGTTGCAAAGGGGTTAAATTATCCCGTAGTGCTTAAGATTTGTTCACCTGAGATCCTCCATAAATCGGATATCAATGGGGTCAGGATAGGAATTCGTGATCCTAAAGAGTTGAAATTCCATTATGAAGATATGATGTCGGAGTTCAATCAAAGGGCCCCCCATATTAAAATCGAAGGAGTGATGGTTCAACAGATGGTAACAGAAGGCAGGGAATTGATCCTTGGGGCTAAAAGAGATCCTCAATTTGGACATGTGATCGTTTTTGGGTGGGGAGGAATCTTTACGGAGATATTAAAAGATGTCTCTTGTGCGATCGTCCCCATTACTTCAGAAGACGCAGAAAGAATGATTTCCTCAACGAAAGTTTCGGAGCTCTTAAAAGGTTTCCGGGGGAGCCCCCCCTCAGACCTTCTTTTTCTAAAAGAGTGCCTTCTCCGAATTTCCCAGCTGGTCTCTGATTTTCCGCAAATGATAGAACTCGACATCAACCCTTTAAGAGTATTTCCTAAAAGCGGTTTAGTTTTAGATGTCAGAGCCGTGATTGACTGAATTTAACATTCAGCGGTTTGATCCTATATCCCATTTTCGCTAAAGAAAAAGCCTTCCTTTTAATCCCCACCCAATTGTTTGATTTATTGAATTGTTTCAATAAATTAGAAAAAATCTACAAACACAATAAAAAATGCTTGACAAGGATATTTTATTTTGTTAGAAATTATATCGAACGTTCATTATAATCAATGGGGGTATCCTGACATGGAAAGGGAAGAGATCTTAAAAAAAGTGGCGAAGCTCTTTAAAGAGAAAGGTTATCATCACACCTCCATCAAAGACATCTCCCAAGAAGTTGGCCTCGAAGGTGGAGCTCTCTATTACCACATCAAAAGCAAGGAAGGTACCCTTTTTGAAATCGGAGAGAATGCTATCAATCAACTCTTGGATGGATTGGAAAAAATCCATAAAACGGATCTATCTCCGAAAGAGAAACTCAAAGCGGCCATTGCAACCCAGATCAACTTTTTTATTAACCAATTCTATGAGACCTGTGTCTTTCTCATCGAGACAAAGGCCCTGGGTGATGAGTTCCAAAAGCATTACCTTGCCAAGAGGGATCGATATGAAGAGATTTGGCGAAAGATCATTAGGGACGGGATAAGGAAGGGAGAGTTCAAGCAAATAAATGTAAAGCTCGCCACATTTGCTATTCTTGGAATGCTGAATTGGTTGGTGATCTGGTTCAAACCTGGGAAGGGGTGGTCTTCGAAAGAAATCGTACAAGAATTCACAAAAATCATTTTGGAAGGCCTTGAGAGTTAATAAGGAAAGAACGGGATAAAAAGAGGAGAGATTAGAAGAAAAGGAGAGGAGGTAAAAATGATAAGCGCAGGCATCGACATGGGGGGAAAAGATGTGAAAGTCCTTTTGTTAAAGAATGGACAGATTCTGGCGAGAGAGAAAGCATCCGGCGGTTTTGATCAAACCGCGGTGGTGAATGAGTTGTTGGAAATGGCAATAAAGAACGCTGGTATAAAAAAAGAAGACATTGAGAGGATTGGAGTGACTGGGAGTGGTAAGAAATATGCTCCCTCCCATGAAGTGGAAATCACGGAAATAGGTGCAGCAGTAAAAGGAGCCTCTTTCTTAATTCCCTCCGCACGGACAGTCATTGACTCCGGGGCTGAGGATTCACGAGGAGTGAAATGCGAAGGCGGGATCGTTAAAGATTTCGCTACGAATGATAAATGTGCCGCCGGCGCGGGTGCCTTCACTGAGGCAATGGCGCGTGCCCTTGAGGTCAGCTTAGAGGATTTTGGTAAGATTGCGCTTCAGTCAACCAAAGCACAGCCGATCAATGCACAATGTGCTGTTTTTGCTGAATCTGAAGTTGTCTCGCTCATCAATTCAAAAGTGGCCAAGGAAGATATTGCCAAGGCAGTGAATGATGCATTGGCTGAAAGGGTCGTGGCCATGGTGAAGAGGATCGGTGTGGAGAAAGATGTGGTGGTCATTGGGGGTTTAGCAAAGAACCCCGGTTATATTCATGGGATAAAAGAGGGTTTGAAAACCGATATCATAGTTCCTGATTATCCCGAATTTGTAGCGGCTTTAGGAGCAGCCCTGGCGGCAAGAGAGGAAAAGTAGAAGGGAGGAGGAAGGATGGCAACGAATAAAGAGGAGAAAAAAGAGCTTTGGAGATGGTTGGAATCGAGGTGGACAAACCCTGATATAGATTGGAGAAAAGGGAAAATCTTGACTGCGGGTATAGATATTGGTTCTGTGAGCACACAGTGTGTTGTCATGGTGGATGGAGAACTTTATTGTTATGGTAACCTTCGCAGTGGTTCAAGTAGCGGGGATAGTGCCTCGAGGGGAGCGAATTTCGCTTTAGATGGCACGGGGATGACGGTTAAGGACTGGCATTATTGTATTGGCACGGGTTATGGAAGAGTCAATGTGCCCATGGCCAAGAGGGCGATCACTGAGATCGCTTGCCACGGCCGAGGGGCAAACTGGATGTACGGTCCTCAAGTAAGAACTATATTGGACATGGGAGGTCAGGATTGTAAGGTGATTCGCATTGATGAGAAAGGAAAGCTCACCAACTTCGCCATGAATGACAAGTGTGCTGCTGGCGCGGGTCGGGGGATGGAGGTGTTCGCTGATTTCATCGGTATTTCCATTAACGAGGTGGGTGATCGCTCCTTTGATATCGACGAGGAACCGAAACCGGTCTCCAGCACCTGTGTGATCTTCGCAAAGTCGGAAGCAGGAGGACTATTAAGGGACGGCTGGCCAGTCAATAAAGTTCTGGCTGCTTATTGTTCAGCCATGGCCCATCGCGTATTGGAGTTGATGATGCGTGTAGGGTTAGAGCCGGAGGTGGGGATTACCGGCGGTATTGCCAAGAATAGAGGGGTGGTGGATAGGTTGGAGAAAGAACTGGGAATGAAATTCAGCCCAAAGGTTTGGCATAATTCAGAGTATCAGAAGCGCAATATTCCCTTTGACACACAGATTGCCGGTGCCGTCGGTGCGGCGCTCTTTTCAAAGGCTGCAGTGGAAAAAGGAAAGGGGTAAGAAAATTTATGTTAGCGAATTGGGGGTATCAGGATGGTTCGGGTTCTTATTTCATCACCATCGATACCGACAAGTGTAATGGATGTGGGAAATGTGTAGAGCCGTGTCCCCAGAGAGTTTTTGAAGTGGGAGAAGACCCAGCTGATCCATTACGTGAAGAACCCGTGGCTTTCGTGAGGGAATCCATCCGGAAGAAATTAAGGTTCAGTTGTTCTCCGTGTAAGAAATATTTAACTGCTGAGGGTGGAAGTGCTGCAAGTAGAACTTCACCTGAAGTATTAGCCAGAGAGATGAAGAACTTGCCTTGTGTTACTGCCTGTGAGAGAGGGGCAATCACTCATTCATGGTAAAGACTTATGAGATTGACGATCGATGGAACCGAAATTGATGCGAAGGAAGGGGAGACGATCTTAGAAGTAGCAAGGAATGAAGGTATCTACATTCCTGCCCTATGTTATGACCCTGACCTGAAGCCGAATGGTGCCTGTCGTTTGTGTGTGGTTGAGATTGAGGGTAGAAATGATCTGCCTCTTTCTTGTATGACCTATGCTTCTGACGGCATCGTGGTCCATACGAACACTGAAAAGGTGAAGGAGGTACGGCGAAGAATTGTTGAGGTCATCCGATCAGATCATGAGGATAATTGCAAGCTGTGCGTTAAGAATGAGCACTGCGAACTGCAAAAGATATGTAGAGAAGTGGGTGTTGAGACCACTCCCTATGAAGGGATAAAAAAATTGGCTTATCCAACCGAGGTGGATGAAAGCAATCCCTTCTTCAAGTTGGATAGAAGGAGATGTGTTCTCTGCACGAAATGTGTGCGAGTCTGTGAGGAGGTCCAAGGGGTTGGCGCTTTAGAGCTGAATGGTTACGGTTTTTCTACGAAGGTCAGTGGTGTAGGTGGAAAATTTATCAGGGATACCGCTTGCGAATCTTGCGGTCAGTGTTTGGAGAGATGCCCCACGGCTTGTCTACTGCCGAAGATATTTGTTGTTCCTTCCCAGGAGGTCAAGACTATTTGCCCTTACTGTGGCGTCGGCTGTGGCATGTACATGGGGATTTATTATGACCGTATTGTGAGTGTTCGTGGCAGTAGAGAGAATCCTGCCAACCGAGGCAATCTGTGCGTAAAGGGTCGGTTTGGCATTGCTGATTTCGTTACCTCTCTCAGTCGTTTAGATTCTCCTTTGATGAGAAAGAATGGAGAGTTGGTAGGTGTGAGTTGGGAAGAGGCGCTTGATTTTATTGCCAGTAAACTGTCAGAGTATCGGGGAGATCAGTTTGCTCTGATTGCTTCTGGGAAGCTCCCTAACGAAGACAGTTATATTGCGCAGAAATTTGCCAGGAAGGTTATGGGCACAAATAATATTGACCATTGTGCTCGCCTTTGCCATTCTCCCAGCATGGTTGGCCTGAGCGAGGTTCTTGGAAGTGGGGCAACCACCAACTCCATTTCAGAGATCGAGGAAGCTAAGTGCATCATTGCTGTGGGGACAAACACGACAGAGACACATCCTGTGATTGGGTTGAGAGTGAGGCGGGCTTGCCGAAAAGGGGCAAAAGTTATCGTGATCAATCCAAGGGAGATCAACCTCTGTCAAAATGCCTCGCTCTGGCTTCGTAATAAACCTGGCAGTGATGTTGCCTTATTAAGTGGCATCGCTAAGGTGATAATAGATGAGGGGCTTCTGGATTACTCTTTTATTGAAAAACGCACTGAGGGATTTGAGGCTTTTAAGGAATCGCTGAGAGAGGTTGATCTCCACACTGCAGAACAGATTAGCGGTGTCTCTGCGGCTGACATCGTCAGGGCAGCTCGGATTGTTGCAGAAAATTCCCCTGCCTGTATCCTCTATGCCATGGGGATCACCCAACATTCCCACGGTACAGATAATGTGCGAGCCATAGCCAATCTGGCCATGTTGACGGGGAATTTAGGAAAACCATCGTCAGGCATCTATGCCTTAAGAGGGCAAAACAATGTCCAAGGGGCATGCGATATGGGGTGTCTGCCCAACTTCTACCCTGGCTACCAACCCGTCACTGACCCTGAGGTGAGAGAGAAGTTTGAATCAGCATGGGGTGGTTCCTTGAGTGCTAAGCCTGGACTTCCCCTCACTGAAATGTTCCATGGCATCCTGGAAGGAAGAATCAAGGCCCTCTATATTGTCGGTGAGAATCCCATGTTGAGTGAACCGGATATCACATATGTGGAAGAGGCACTTCGCCAACTTGATCTTCTAATCGTCCAAGATATTTTTTCCAATGAGACGAGCCGACTAGCCCATGTTGTTTTGCCGGCTGCAACCTTCGCTGAAAGAGATGGGACCTTTACGAACACGGAGCGCCGTATCCAAATTTTTAGTAAAGGCATGGAGCCGATCGGTAGCTCCCAACCGGATTGGTCGATCCTATGTGAGACTGCCAAAAGGATGGGAGTGAAAGGATTTGACTTTGCCCTTCCATCTGAGATCTTCGATGAGATGGCCAGACTTACCCCCATTTATGGGGGGGTCTCTCATAACCGTTTAGAAGAGAGTGGTTTGCAATGGCCCTGTCCTTCCCAGGATCATCCTGGGACACCCATTCTTTATGCCCAGCAGTTCAATCGGAGCAACGGGAAGGCCAAATTTAGTGTTTTGCAATATCGCCCCTCTAAGGAAGTATCTGATGAAGAATATCCATTCGTCCTCATCACAGGCCGGAGTCTCTATCAGTATCATACGGGGACGATGACCAGGAAGGTGAAAGGGCTGAATGAGCTGAAAGGTAACGAAGTCGTAGAAATCCATCCTGAGGATGCGACCCCTCTCGGGATTTTCGATGGTGAAGTGGCGCTTATCACCTCTCGACGAGGACAAGTGGCCGCAAGAGCAAGGGTGACGGAAATTTCATCCAAAGGAACGGTCTTTTTGACATTTCACTTTGGTGAGGTCCCTACCAACAGGCTGACCAATCCGGCTTTGGATCCTGAGGCTAAAATTCCAGAGTTGAAGATATGTGCAGTACGATTGGAGAAAGGCAATGAGAATAATCTTCAGGTAGCTGTTGGGAAACAGGATCTTGATGACCTTTATTAAAGATGAATTGAAAAGGAGGTAAAATGGGCGCGATTGAAAAATTCCAAGAAATCTATGAGAACCGGCATGACTATGCCAACATTTGGAAGGCAAAACATCCTGGAGGAAAAACCTTGGGCTGCTTCTGCACCTATGTGCCTGAGGAGATTCCTTACGCAGCTGGAGTATTGCCCGTGCGGGTTTTGGGGAGTCATGAGATTGAGGATTACACAGCCCCCCATCTTTTCGGTATGTTCTGTCCGTTCTGCCGTGATGTTCTGGCCCAGGGACTCCAAGGAAGATATAGTTACCTTGACGGCATCTGCGATGCCAATTGCTGTATGCATTTGCTCCAATCCTTTGAAGCCTGGGGGCTGAACGTTGAACCAAGGCCCAAGGTCCTCCGGGTCGATGCCCCTTGCACGACACAAAGTCCGCACAGCAGCCCTTTTTTAAAAGGAGAGCTAGAGTGTTTCAAGAAGGATGTCGAAGAGTGGGTAGGCAAGGAAATCACCCAAAACGATTTAGATCATGCCATAGAGATTTATAATGAGAACCGCCGCTTGATGAAAAAAATTTATGAGCTTAGAAAAGGAGATCGGCCGCCCATTACCGGCCTCGAATCGATGTATATGGTTGTATCGAGTCAGCTCATGGATAAAGAAGAGCATAATAGCCTTCTTAAAGAGGTATTGAAAGAGCTAGAACAACGTCAGCTGGACAGGGAAGTGGGAACAAGATTGATGATGGTGGGTAGTGAAAACGATGATGTAGAGTTTATCCGGATGGTTGAACAGAAAATGAGTCTTCCGGCAACCATTGTGATTGATGATCATTGCACTGGATCAAGATACTTCTGGGCCGAGGTCGTTCCAAAGCAAGATCGGCTTGAAGCCATAGCTTCTCGATATATCTATCGGACGCCTTGTCCAAATCGGGACTGGCCAGAACGGCGCAGGTTCCCTCAAGTATTACAGCTGGCTAAGCAGTGGCGCGCCGAGGGAGCCCTTGTGATCCAGCAGAAGTTTTGTGATCCCCATGAATTGGATATTCCCTCATTGAGGGAATATCTGGAAAAGAATGGTGTACCGACTTATTTCCTTGAGCTTGACGTGACGATGCCGGCAGGTCAGTTTTCCACAAGAGTTGAGGCCTTTATCGAATCACTTATGGAGGATCTCGTGTGAGAGGTCTCCATTGAGGAGGAAAAGATGGCAGAGATAAGAAAATATCCAACCAAACAATTTGATTGTTGGAATAAGGCTAAGGAATTGAGGATGGAGATTTACCAGAAGCTTGCCCAGAAGGCATCAGGGGAGAAGAATTGGCTTGTGGTCAGTGGAGGGACGGAAGGTCTGATTGGCCTTCCTGCCGGATTAGGGGACGATTATATTCCTTTTGGCGGTGAGCCTTATGGCGCATCTACGGGTGCCATGGGTAAATCTGAGCAGATGATGGCATATTGTGAAGCGAAGGGATATGCGAGAGATCTCTGCGGTTACTGTCGTAACTATCTGGGTTCCACGTTTGGCGACAAATTCACTTTCGGTGGGAAATATCCTCACCCAGACTTTTATTTTCAGCTTCACTTCTGTGATACTCATGGGAAGTGGTATCAGCCAGCAGCGGAATATACTGGGAAACCGTATTTTGTAATAGATATTGGCGCCTCGTACAGGTGGCCCAAGTGGAATGAAAGTGAGGAGAGAAAGAAAAATAAATTCGAATATGTTTTAGCACAGATGCATGATTCTATTGTGTGGATGGAAAAGATCACTGGGAGGAAATACGACGATGAGAAGTTAGCCGATGCAGTTTACAATGAAATACTGTCCACCTCTATATGGGCCAAATGTTGCGAACTGAATAAAAATATTCCTGCCCCGATGGATGAAAAATCCATGTATGCCTTTTATGTCATCCATGTGCTACGGAGACATACAAAGGAAGCAGTGGAATTCTTTAATATCCTTTATGATGAACTCCAAGACCGAATCGCAAAAGGTATTGGCGGAGCGGAATATGAAAGGTATAGAATGCTGCACAACAGCCAGCCACCTTGGTATGCTCTGCACATTTTCAGGTACTTGGAAAAATTCGGTGTCGTATGCATAGGAAGCCAGTATGATTTTATGCTTTCGGGTGGTTGGGATTATTATTATGATAAGAATGATGTGCCTCATATCAGGGCAGCTGAACCGCCGGTTGACCTTAAGGAAAAGCTAAAGACGAGAGACGGTGCTCTGCGAGCTTTGACTTCTTGGCTTCTCGACTATGGATTACAGATAAAGAGTTTCCGTTTTCCGATGATTGAAAGGAGGAATATTGATGTAGCGATTGCCAAGGACTGGAACTGCCAGGGAGTGATTATGCATTTAAACCGCGGTTGCGAAGGTTGGGCTGTTGGGCAACTCGAAATGAGACGTGCATTGGTGGAAGCAGGATTTCCTGTGGTTACCTATGAAGGAAATGTGGCTGACCCCAGAGAGTTTGATGAGGCAAGAACTTTTGCACGATTCGATGCATTTATGGAAAGTCAAGGATTAAAGAGGCTAGGGTAAAGGGTTATAGGAAAAGGATTGGATTGTTTGGAGGGTTCCTTTTTATGGAAACAGGGGCAATGATGAAATATGAGAATATTTTTTTCGAGAAGAGAGATGATGTAGCTATCATCACCATTAACCTTCCCAAGAAATTGAACGCCTTAGATATCCTGACAGAAGAGGAAATCGGGAGGGCCATGGATGAGATTGATCAAGATAATAAGGTAAAAGGGGCCATCATCACGGGCGCTGGGGAGAAAGCATTTTCTGCCGGAGCGGACATCTTTCCTTACTTGGAAATGGATATCGCAAAATCAATTCCATATATGAGAAAGTTGAGAGATGTTCTCTGGAAGGTAGAGCATCTAGGGAAACCTGTGATTGCAGCAGTCAATGGTCTCTGCCTCGGAGGAGGGTTTGAACTGGCCCTGGCCTGCACTCTACGGATCGCCTCAGAAAATGCAAGATTTGGTCTCCCAGAAATCAATCTGGGAGTGATTCCCGGAAATGGAGGGTGCCAAAGGCTCGGACGATTAATCGGGAAAGGAAGGGCGCTCTGGTATATCCTTAGAGCAGAAACCATGGATGCCCAAGAGGCCCTAAGACTCGGTATAGTCAATAAGATAGTATCTCAAGAAAAACTGATGGAAACCTGTCTCGATCTCCTATTGAATCAGATTTTGAGTAAGCCTTCGGTTGCAGTGTGGGCGGCACTTACGTCCCTGAATGTGGGAATGGAGACAGATTTAGCTACAGCCTGTCAAATGGATATTGACCTTGCTTCCCTATGCATGGGAACGGAGGATTTTAAAGAGGGGGTAAGAGCTTTTACTGAGAAACGCAAGCCAAGATTCAAAGGGGCTTAATTTTAGAAAAGAGAAGAGAGGTGTTATGAGGCTAAAAGATAAAAAGGCCATCGTTACTGGCGGAGGAAGAGGTATTGGCAGGGCAATCGCATTGGCCTTCGCTAAAGAAGGTGCTGATGTTCTTGTGAATTACCAAAGTAATGAGAATGCTGCGAGAGAAGTGGTTGAGTCTATAGAAGGTCTGGGGCGAAAAGCGATTTGTGTCAAGGCCGATGTAAGCAATTATCATGATGCTCAGGCAATGGTTGATCGTGCCGCTCAAGAACTTGCTGGAATGGACATTCTGGTAAATAATGCGGGGATGTCTCAACCCGGCATGTTACTGACTATGACTGAAGAGGTATGGGATAAAATTATTGGTATCCATTTGAAGGGGACTTTCAATTGCACTCAGGCTGTGGCGAGATACATGAAGGAGAAGAAATCGGGGAAAATCATTAACGTGGTATCGACAGCTGGTTTATTTGGAACAGTGGGTCAGATAAACTATGCCTCCGCAAAAGCTGGCGTGATTGGATTTACGAAGTCTGCCTCAAGGGAACTGGGTAGATATGGCATTAACGTAAATGCTATATGTCCCGGTGTTACAGCAACAGAGATGACGACTAAGGTTAGAAGTGATGAGAAACTCAAAGAAGTCTATCTTTCCAGAATCCAATTAGGGCGATTTGCGGACCCTGAGGAGATTGCTCCCGCCTTTGTTTTTCTGGCGTCAGAGGATGCGAGGTATGTTACAGGGCAGGTTCTTTGCGTCGATGGGGGTTACATAGGTTAGACCTTAATAAATTTAATATTCTTTATGAAGAACAGGAGATGGGTACTATGAAAACAAATGAGGTCGTATGCATCAGTGCATGCCGGACTGCAATGGGTCGCTTCGGTGGGAAATTGAGAGATTTTAAGGTCTTTCAACTTGGGTCCCTTGCCATTGCTGAGAGCCTCAGGAGGGTGGGAATCTCTGGAAATGTGGTGGATGAAGTAATTGTAGGTCATTGCCGTCAGGCTGGGAATGGCCCGAATCCGGCAAAGATTGCATCAGGTCTTGCTGGAATTCCAAATACGGTTCATGCCCTGACCATTAACAATGCCTGTCCCTCTGGAATGAAGGCAGCAATCATTGGTGTACAGAACATTCTTCTCGGAGATACAAAGACGGTAATGGTAGCTGGCATGGAGAGCATGAGCACGATTCCATATCTTCTTAGATCAGGGAGGTGGGAAGGATTTCGCATGGGCGATCAGATTCTTCTGGATGGATGGAATGACACTCGGGATAGTGTCTGTAATATGTTGATGGGGGAAACGGCAGAGGCATTGGTTGAGAAATATGGTTTAAATCGGCAAGAACAGGATGAATTTGCTCTTAGCAGCCATCAGAAAGCGTACAAAGCACAAACCGAAGGTTGGTTCACCGAAGAGATCTTCCCGGTAACCATTCCAGCTAAAAGGGACACTCCTGAATCGAAATTTAATAAGGATGAACCAGTAAGAGGAGATACCAGTTTGGAAAAAATGCTTAAGTTGCCACCCGCTTTTAAAAAAGGAGGCACTGTGACCGCCGGGAATTCTTGCGGGTTGAGTGATGGAGCGAGTGCCTTAATATTGATGTCACGTGATAGAGCTAAAGAACTTGGCCTGAAGCCCCTCTTTTCTTTAGTTTCTTATTCTTCGGTGGGAGTTGAAAATTCTGTCATGGGTGAAGGGCCAGGCTTGGCCATTCCTTTGGCTCTGAAGAGGGCGGGAATGAGTTTAAAGGATTTGAATCTCATTGAGGTGAACGAGGCTTTTGCCGCCCAGATTCTTGCCAATGAGAGAGTTTTGAATTGGGATCGCTCTAAACTTAATATTCATGGAGGGGCCATTGCTTTAGGCCATCCAACTGGTGAGAGTGGCGCCAGAATTTTAATAACTCTTTATTATGCATTAAAGAGGGTGGATAAAGAGTTGGGCATAGCAAGCATCTGTGGAGGCACTGGGGTGGCTTGCGCAATGATCATAAAAAGGGAGAATTAATCTTAATTAAAGAGGAGGTAACATGGAGAAGGAATTGGTATGTCCATGGTGTGAAGAGAAGGCAGTACCCAAGGTGGTTGTTTTGAAGAAGGAGAATGGGGATGTGAGGGAGAGAAGGTGTGCCAAATGCAATAAGATTTTGGCTGCTTATCTGGTTGGGGAAGGAAACTTCATGGGTAATGTCCGCAAATTTGAAAATTAGAATGGATCGACGACCTGAAAGGAGATAAAAATTAGCCATGGCTAAGAAGCGAGAAGAGAGTGCGGCACAGTTGGCTGAGGCGACATTGACCGATGAGTGGGTGACTCAGTGGGAGGAGAGGATTGGTTTAGAGCTTCGCATTGGGAATATCTTTAATCAGAATGCCTCTTATGAGGCGATTAGGAATTTTTCCAATGGGGTAGGGGATTCGAATCCTACCTATCGGGATGAAGAGTATGCGAAGGGTACGAGGTATGGGGCGTTAGTGGCATCACCGAGTTGGGTAGCAAGTGTGTTTCCCCATTGGGTATTGCAAGGTCTTCCAGGTATTCATGCGGATCATTCTGCATCGAATTGGGAGTTTTTGAGGCCGGTTTATGTGAATGATCGGATTACCCCAAAATGCAAATTTGTGGGTTTTGATGTGAGGACAAGTAAATTTGCCGGAAAGACGGTCTTTGAGTATCAGAGGTTTGAGTATTGGAATCAGCGGGATGAGTTGGTATCCCGAGGATATAACATGCTCGTGAGATATGAGCGGCAGACAGCCAAGAAGCAAACATCTGAGGGGAAAGGGAAGTATGACCACATTGAGGTTCCTCACCCTTGGACACCAGAGAACCAGGCCAAGGTGGATGAGGATTGTCTGGCGGAGGAGATAAGGGGATCGAAAGTTCGTTATTGGGAGGATGTGAAGGTAGGGGAAGAACTTCCTCCTGTTGTGAAGGGGATATTTGGGTTGACGGATATGATTGCTTATTGTGTGGGCGCGGCTCCGGTTCAGTTAGCAGCTCATGGTACTCAACTGAGACTCTATAAGAAACATCCGGCATGGGGATTTCGTGATCCGGGTTTGGGTTCATGGGAGCCGGTTTATGGGGTCCACTATTTGGTTTCGGCCGCGAAGGGAGTAGGAGCTTTGTATGCGTATGATGTAGGCGTGCAAAGGCATTGCTGGATGACTAATTTATTCACGAATTGGATGGGTGATGAGGGTTGGTTAAAATCTTGTTCTGCCCAGTACCGTCAATTTGTCTATCTTTCGGATGCAGTATGGTTTCGCGGTAAAGTGACGAAGAAATATGTGGACGAAAATGGAGAGTATTGTTTGGATATTGAAGCCAATGGGATCAACCAGAGGGGGGACGATACCATTCCAGCTACTGCTACGGTTATTCTTCCCTCTAAGGAACATAGGACTTTTCCGGTTGAAAAGAGATTGCCACCGAAGGAGTATCGTGGAACAGGCAAAGGGGTTTACTTTTGAAGTGGAGGAAGATAATTCTTTTAAGGATATGGAGAGAAGGAGATGAAATTGGAATACAGGACATTTGAGGAAGCACAAAAAAAATTCAAATGGAGTGATAGGTGGGAAGTATTTGATAGAAAACCTGAAAATTTAAACATTGCCTATGAATGTGTGGATCGACATCCCAAGGAGAAGATTGCCATCAGGTTGAAGAATGAGGACAGGAGCCGAGAGGTTTATACCTATAAGGAACTCTCCCATTTGACGTCCCAATTTGCTCAAATGCTGGAAAGGCGTGGAATTCGTTCGGGTGATCGTGTGGCGATCATGTTGAATCCTTCTTTGGAATATTATTTAAGTTTCTATGGTATTTTGAAGAGGGGAGCAGTTGTCGTACCTTGTTATGCCCTTCTCGGACCTGACGCCATTGAGTATCGCCTTAAAGAATCCAACGCTAAGATGCTCATCACCTATAAAGATAGGATGGGTGCGGTCAACTCTGGTTTAGTTTCCCATCTCATAGCCACAGATGAGCTTCTTGGGTTGATCCAGAAGGAAGAGGACCATTATGAGCCGAAAACCTCTGCGGAGACCCTTGCGGTGATCCAGTTCTCCAGTGGTACGACGGGACAACCCAAACCCGTTTTGTATAACCATGCGGCGGTCTCCATTGCCGCTATCTTTACAAAGATATGGCTGGGACTCCAAGAAAGTGACAAGTATATCTGCACCTCCTCTCCAGCCTGGGGTCATGGCATTTGGTATGGGACAGTGGGGCCATTGATATTTGGCAATGGCATTGGTGCTTATTCTGGGAAATTTGATCCTGAAATCTTCTTGGAGGCTCTGGAGGAATTTGAGATTACGGTGATCTCTGCAATCCCGAGGGTCTATAGGATGATGATGGACTGTGGGAAAATTGACAATTATAAGTTGAAGCTAAAGAGATTGACCTATACAGGGTCGGCGATGGAGAACGAGGTCCTTCAATACTTTAGGGACAAATTGGGTCTGGATATAGGGTCCACTTATGGCAATACGGAAGTGGGTCCTATCGTCCTTGATTTTGCATTTGATGATTGGAGGATAAAGCCGGGGAGTGCCGGAAAGCCGATGTTTGGGGTGAAGTTGGGGATTCTCGATGATGATGGGAAGGAGTTACCTCCAGGGAAAATAGGGGAGGTAGCAGTGTTTAGGAAAGGGAAGTGGAATCCAATAGGGGATTCTGGGTACCTGGATGAGGAGGGTTACTTTTGGTCAAAAGGGAGAAGTGATGACGTTATTAAATCATCG
>Ga0214473_10003257_pt1 | contig 19763 bp, 37 predicted proteins | sample RVTome_7_FD_203509 | JGI IMG/M metagenome (GOLD analysis project Ga0214473, IMG submission 203509) | Soil microbial communities from uranium-contaminated site in the Upper Colorado River Basin, Wyoming, United States - RVT98D197 | ecosystem: Environmental > Terrestrial > Soil > Contaminated >... | reverse complement strand
AACTCAAAGTAGTAGTCGATCGCGACTTCGAGAACCTTCGCACGACGAGAATTTGTAGAGAACACTAGGTCGACGTCGTACTGACCTGTCGTCCAGCTAGCATCCACGCCATAGATGACCTGGATCAGAGTGACGAGGTGCTGACGCCACGATTCGATGCGCGGGTACGTGGCGACCACGACGACAATGGTATCGTTCGAGGAGATGACACGCTCGTAGCGGTCGTCCAACTCAACCGTGATACATGCCTCAGCCATCAACTTTTGAGCAATCTTCAGGACCGTCGCCGCTTCGATGGCGCCGTCCTCCGTGCCTGACTCTTCGCGATCCTTGGCAAGCCGGAGCAACTTGGTGATCTTGTCGACCAGATCGTCCATGGACTTCCTTATAGCTCGCTAGGCTCACACTGCTTTTGGTTTCACGCGCAGGACGTCACGAGCCTCGACGACTGCAGCCTTGACCGCCTCGTCGGGGATGTGGTCCACGGCATAGATCAGCTTGCGCATGGCGGTCTGCAGTTCTCCATTGCGGCGCCACGCGAGCGTGAGCTTGCTGCGCAGCTCCGCGTTCTTGAGACCCGGAGCGGCAGTCTCACTCGACGTCGGTACGTTCTGCGGCGGCGGCGAGATCGGCGATCCTACCTTACGAGTGGCTGGACTCGCCGGTCGAATGCTTGGGACGGTGCGATGCATCGTGGAGGATGGCTTGCGTGACGACATCGTGCGTTCTTTTAGAGCAGGAAGAAGAGCAGATACATCACTACGATGGCGAGACCTTGCACCGCTAAGATCACCATGCTCAGACTGAGCGAGTACCACTGGGTCTTGGCGATCGCCTTGGAATTTGGATCCCACAGCTCGCAGCGTCCGTCAGGGTTGAACGATGGGACAAGTTCAGCACCGCCACGAGCACCACAGAAGTCACGAGGACCTTTATTGCCCCTTGAGTCGAAGGTGACGAGAAATGTCGCCCGATGACGGCACTCGAAGCAGCTGTGCGTCGGAGGCCTGTCTTCTGCGACAGTGATCCCGATGTCGCCCAGCTCTTCGCGGCTTAGAACCTGAAGGCTCACTCGTGGCCTGTCTGCGCTGTCCATCTCTACGTGTCCTCACCTTTGTCGATAGCCTTCGTGTCCAACCCTGGAAGAAGTCCTGGCGCAGGCAGTCCTGGCAAATACGTTCCGAGTTCTGGCGTGTACTCCATGCGACCGTCTTCTGACATCACGACGATCTGAGCAACACCTGCGCGCAGGAGCAGTCCGCAGACATGCTCGGCGAGTGCGTTCGGATCTCCGGGTCGCATCATCAACGCCAAGGATTCACATTCGTGAGGTTTGAACGCAAGTACGGACGCGAGATGGGCCGTAAAACGACTGCGTCCGTAGTCGTCGGTGAGGCTGAGAGCTTGGTGAGTGATCATGGCGCCTCTGGACTTTGCTGCGGAACTCCGCGCTCGTGCAGGCAGGCATCCAAACGTTCTTGGAACTCGTCACCGTGTATGTCGTTCGAGCCTCCATCAGCCCACTCGACGCATGTCTCTGGTTGCTTGTAGATGATGCAGGTGACGGTGCATGTGGTCAGACATACCGCGATCACAGAGACCATAATCACGAATCCTCCGTCGCCATCCATGATGCTCATGAGAGCACCTCGGGCAGTACGACGGCCAGTGGATTTCGGTGGTGTTCGTGTCGATGGTTCCAGCGCTGCGGGAACAAGACGGCTCGACCTCCTGCAGCAACGAACCGCTCGCAGTTCTTCGGAAAGTCGTCGACGATGACTGCGCCAGGATGCCGTGCGCACAGGTGCTTGTTTGGTCCGATCATGTAGTCGCGAAAGCCCGACCCGAAGACGCGGCGAATCCAAGCCATCTTACCGTGCGCCTCTGTCGGATGACCCGATGGACTGGTGAGCAGCGTGAACCTTGGTAGCGCGCCGACAAGATCCATCGCCCATGGCAAGGTTTCGAGATTCTCCCAGAAATCAGCGCCGATACAATAGATCGGGGCCCAGAACTCGTCGTCGGAGATACCAAGGACGTCGACCATGTCGTAGGTGCCAAGCGGCCAGCGCTCGATGTCATAGTTGTGCAGCTTCGCGGCAGCGCCTGCGAAGTCAGCCAGAACGCCGTCGACGTCGATGAACGGATGGATTTCCTGCATGGTCTTGGGTCCTTTAGGCGGGCCGAGGTAGAGATCGTGGATCACGGGTCGACCTTATCATGCGGCGAGTTCCTCTTGGCGACGATTGCGGCAGCTCGCATGGCCACCTCGTCAGCGTTTACGAGAGCGCGTCCGACGTGATTCACGAACGGATCGTCGTCCGTTTCCAGTTCGTATGGCTCGCCGAACAAGGCACAGTACAGCAGCTTCTTCGCCTCGGCCAACTCGACGACAAGATCATCGCGCTCCTTGGCCACCGGCGCGACTGCCGTCTCGACCTGCAGTGCAGCTGCGGTGACATTCTCTCCGGTGACGCCGAGCGCTTTGACATGCGCCGTGATCTCGGCCAGCGTCAGGCCTTCGCCAAGGCGCAGGCCCAGCGCAACACGCAGGGCGTCGATGTCTGCCCGCTCGGCGTCGCGCTCTTGCAGGCGTCGCAGCGCGTCTGTCCGTGCAGCGTTACGGTCGGCGACAAGCTCCGCCAGTTCCACGACGCGCAGACTCGGGTCGTATGCCATGGACTCCACCGCACGCGCGGCGGTATCTAGTTCCACCCCCGCTAACCGTCGGAAGTGCGGGTGACTGTCTGATTTCTGCGGACTCTCGGCCTCGTACCTGCGCATGGTTTCAGCGCGGCTACGCAGTAGCGTCGTCAAGCTTCGCTCGAACTGCGCCCGCACATCCGCACAGATGACACCGAACACATCTGGTACGTTCGCGAGGATGACCGCGAGCACGACGTCTGGCGGCTCGCATCCTTCGCAGCCGAGGGTATGCGTCACGCTGCCGTCGTCGTGCTCCTCGACGATGAAGTAGACGCCGCGTGTCACGTGCTCGCCGTGACCATCATCTCCAGACCACTCGGCATCCCACGCATAATCCACGTTGAAGCGCCAGCGCCAGCCGTCGCGTAGCTTGATCACCGGCTCAGCCGGCTTTTTCGACAGTGTACTGTCCTTGCGTATCATGGTTGTCCCCGGTTTTTGGGTCAGCGTCGACGCGTCGATCGACCGTCGGTTCGGTACTTCACTCGCTTGCTTCGCTTCTTGCCCAGGCGCACGCGTTCACTCGCGCTGCGGATAATGACGCCGGCAGCGACCAAGATCCGGTGGACATAACTCTGCATGTACCCTTCGCGATGACCGATCTCGTACGTGGACATCTTCTTCTCCACGTACATCAGGACCCATCGATCAGTACGACTCTTAGGAATCCTCCACAAACGTACAGACACTCCCCATTTCTTGAGGTGCTCGCTGACAGTCCTACTCGACATGCCGAGTTCCCTGGCGATATCCACCACCGTCGATGGTGACTTCTTCTTCGTGTACGCCGCAACAATCTCATTCCTGCACGACTCCATCAGTAGACTGGCGCTCGACGGATGGTAGAGGTGATCGCGCTTGGGGACGCGGCGCTTGATCAGGATCTGGTAGACGCGCTGATGCGTGATACCGATGTCGGCGGCGATCTTGCGGCACGATTCGTCCGCGAGGTACCGAGCGACGATCTGGTCGTCACGCGCCTTAGTGTCCGATCTTTTCATAGATCCGAATCCTCGTCGGTGTTGCGCTCTTGCACACGACGGATCTCCGACGCCGAACCCGTACGTTTGGCTCGGTGCTTCGCGATCTGCTCCGCTGCGGCACTACAGTCGACAGACAGCAGTGCAATCTCGGCGTCGGTCTGACCCTCCGTTGGTAATACACCCGCCGCGGTCTCCGGGAAGAGCCGCATGGCCTCATCATGGCTGTAGATGCGTGCTGCGGCAGCTCTCACCTGATGCTCGTCGTACACGGGGAGATCGTCGTCGTCGACCTGGTGGAGCGCCGCCTCAGCGACAGCCAGCCCTCGGCGCGCTGCATCGCGATCGTCAGCGACCTTCGCGGTGTCCGCTGTAAGACGCTCGACCTCCGCTCGGAGCGCGGCGCGTTCGGCCAGCATCAACTCGGATTCTTGCAGCCATATCCTCTCGTGGCCGGCGAGTCGTTCGCTGCTCTCCGCTCGGAGCGCGGCGACAGACTCACGTAGTCGGATGGCGTCGCCGCGATACTCGTCTCGCTGGGCCACCGCGAAGTCCACCTCGTCGCGGGCGATTTGCAGCTCCGCTCGGAGCGCGGCCGTCGCAGCCTCGACTGCGGGGCGGCTCTTGGCGGCGTAGATGCGATGGGACTCCGCGATGGCGCGCTCGCGGTTCGCGTCCGTAGTGACGCACGCCCCGCTACCTATCCGATGGACAACCCAGACCCCGCCCTCGTGATCGATCAAGTAGACCGGCGGCGGTACGCTCTCATCGAGTCTACTCGGGGCGTGCTGCTCCTTATGGTTCTGCAGGCGTTCGATCTCAACGATCGCATCCTCGGCAACCTGTACCATGGTCTCGTCTCCTGGTACGCCGTAGTCAGCGTTCTTCACGAGATCGCGCAGGCGATCGATGATGCTGGTTTCGTCGGTCATCGGTCTCGAACCTTTCTCCGCGGCTCCTCGCCTCGGACTTGTTGGACTCTACACCGAGTTGCGTCTGGAAGTCACGTCGATGGTCGTCTAAGTTGCGCAACGCGGTCGGCCGCGAAGCTAAATTTTCGACCGGACCGAGGCATGGCAGGAAGAGCGTCGGGATCGTCCGGAGGTTTTGGCGAGAGGTTCTTCGGATAGGCCTTACCTTTGGGCCAAGATCTCACGTGCCCGAAAGTCTCAAGCTCGTACCTGTTCAAAAACACATGGATCTTGTCTGACCCGTACGGCCACCGCGCCACGCCACGATCCTGGTAGACGTGGACCAGTGTCCTCGACGCGAGCGTCGTGCCTACTTCCAGAGGAATCGAGATCGGGTCGACTTGCATCCCGGTTCCGTCGTACACGAACGCCATGATCTTCTTGTCCCACTCTAAATGTCCATCTGAGTTAGCCCCTCGCCCTGCTTCAGGGCGGAACAACGCCGTGAACGGCGCAGGAAGATCCGACAATGCCGCGTTGTTGAGAGCGATCTGGCGGTCCGAATAGGGATCACAGCCAACATCGACGGTGAATCTCAAGACGTCGCTACTAGCGATGAGGCAGCGCATCTGACAAAACGCATAGGCGTCATAGATCGTGTGCTCAAGATGGGCCGATTTCTGATGAATCGAATCAAGGTCGGTATATTGTTGATCACGCATCATCTTCAGACACTCCACCAGAACCCTGCCTCCGCCATTGTTGTTGATGAGGTAGTTCTCCGTCCATACCTTGATCAGATTCTCATGGAACGTTTTCATGGTCTACGAACGCTTTCGCTTGTCCTCGGTGACGGCGTTGGCCATTGAGGCGTGCTCGGCACCTGCACGGATGTCGTAGCGGTTCAAGGTGTCTTCCTTCTTGTGGCCAGTGATCTCCTTGCCACGTCGGGCGCCAAACTGGTCAAGGATGTCGGTGCACAGGATCCGACGGAAATCGTGCGGGGCGATCTCGATGGCGTCGTCGCCAAGAAGCTCGCGCGCCTCGACGACACGCTCGGCGACCATGCCGCTGAACGATTGCCGCGACATCCGGCCACCACGTTGGCGTTCGAACGCGCCGAGCGTGATGAACAGCGGTCCGGTCTTGCCCGTGATCATGGCGCGCGCCGCGAGCCAGTGCTTCAACGGCTTCACGAGGAAGTCAGGCATCGTCACCTTGCGCGGCGTGCGGTCGCCCTTGCGCGTGACCGAGATCTTGAGCCGGTCGAAGTTGTGGTCCTCGACGTTCACACCGACGACCTCGATGCGTCGGAACCCCAGATTACGCGCGTACTGGAACATCGTCAGATCGCGGAGGGCGCGAACGCCTTGCGGCCCTTTGTCCATCGCGAGCCTCGTCAGCATCTTCACGATCGCTCGGTAGGCAGGCTCGATCTTCGCGTACTTCTCCGCAGCGTCGTCGTAGTCGCGCGCAGGCTCGGGCGGCAGCGCGGCGGTCGGGACGTAGCTCGCCACGCCACCTCCCGGAAGCTTGAACTCGATCTCTGCAAGTACCGCACAGAAGGATCGAACCGCCGCATACCGCAACCGAACAGAAGAACTCGCCGCTCCATCGGCCTCCATCGCATCGACCCATTCCTGCATGAGCAGCTTAGCCTTCGTGTTGCCGCGGTCGAGCATCGCAATTACGGACGCGCCGTCGCTGCCCTGCCCGCAGAGCCGACGCGCGCGGGCCCACTTCGCGAACGACCGCAGGGCTTCCTTGTACGTGCGGACCGTGTCGGGCTTCTTGGACGCGAACCAGCGGGCGAAGATCCGACGCTGGTCGTCATCGAGAGACGGGTCGTCGCCCTTAGGGACCGCAGGCGTGGCATGGGGGTCGATGCGCGCCAGCGCCGTGGACGTCGGGGCGCGAGCTGGAACCCGCAAGGGCGGTGAGCGTTTGGCGGCCACGCGTCGTATCCTCGCAGGACACCAGGCCTTCTGGCAAGAGATAAGGGGCCTTAGTGCTTGCCAGTAGCGAGCAGCCAGCTCGGAACACCCTCTAATAGGCGTTCTGAGGCGTTTTCGAGACAAATTCCTCAACAATATCGATGACTTATATCATTCTCTACAAGAGATGGTATAGACTCCATCAGAGAAAGAGAGAAGACGCCCATGGCCGCCAAGAAGCTCGAAGACCGTGTCGCAGCCCTCGAAGAGGAACTCGCAGCCCTCGTCACGACCGTAGCCGCGCTGCAGCTCGGCCGAGCCCGACGAGGTCGAGGCAGCAAGGCCAAGCTGACACAGGCACAGTGGCTCGCACAGCGACAAGCAGCTGCAGCAACGGCACGCGAAGCTCGATGGCCAGACAGGAAGAAGCCGGCCACCAAGAAGAAGAAGGTCTAGGCCAGATCTCCGGCCGGCACGAACCTGGCGACGGCGCGTTCGAGCAAGGCGTCGCGCACGGCGAGCTGCACCGTCTTCCAGGACGCCTCGTCGAGGCCGATGCAGCTGTACATCGACCCGTCGGCACGCCAGTAGGCGAAGGCACCTCCGTCCTCGGCATGTACGAGGCGTACGACGATGGCAAGCCGCGCTCGCTTGCGAGGCGCCCGGCGCCAGTCTGGCAGCTCCGTGGCGGTGACGGTCCCGATGGAAGGCAGGGTGAGGAAGAGGATCGTGGTCATGGTACTCGTGTCGTTCAAACAGCAGGGCAAAACAGCTCACGTCCTGGACCAACAAGCGCATGCGGAGCTTTGGCGCTAGCGCCATGACGGTGCCCATGGCAGGGTACTCTTTATGCCGTACGCAGTCCTTTCCGACGCAGGTCTTGTCCAACGGATCGAGCCGACGCTCGAAGCCGCTGTCGACGGCGCAGAAGAAGACGGAGCCCTGGACGTCGTCATCGACGCCGCAGCTGAAGAGCGCCAGCACAACCCACCCCAAGGTCGCGGCGCGCTCAAGCAGCTGCGCATGCCTGATGGTCCTGTGCTCGCCATCCCCGAGTCGGCCCTGTCGCTGGACTTGACCGAGGCATGGCGTCGAATCCAAGCGCTGATGCCACCGTTCGAGCAGACCGGACGTACAGGAATCCAGCGGACCTTCGATCCTGCACGATCGCGTGCAACGCTGGTCAAGAGCTTCTTCGGCCAGAACGCCAAGCTACTCAAGGACAAGGGCAGCGCCGAGAACATCGACGTGCAGGGCTTGAACCTCACGCCGTTCTGGATGTTCTCCGAAGCTCCCGATCCAGCAGGCATCGCCGCTGAAAGCCACCTGCCCAACATGTGCGCTGGATCTTCGGCAGCATGTCGGCACAGTTGTCTGGTCTTTAGCGGTCAGAACTACGCGGCAGACTGGTCGATCTTCGCGAAGTTTCAAAAGACTCGCATCTTGTTCGGCGATCCCGAGGCCTTCGGCAGGATTCTCTACCAAGCATGCCTGCGTCACATGGCCAGCTCGGCCAAGAGTGACTTTTTACCGGCCGTGCGTCTCAACGTTCTGTCTGACGTACCGTGGGAGCTGGTGTTCCCGTCGCTCTTCGATGCGGTTCCAGGACTGCAGTTCTACGACTACACCAAGGTCCCAGGTCGTGAGCCACCACCCAACTACGACCTGACGTTCTCGAACAGCGGCGGCAACCTGCGCTTGGTCGAGAAGCATCTTGCAGCTAGCGGTCGTGTTGCCGTCGTAGCCCATGTGCCAGAATGGCGATCAGGATCCCCTATCTCCAAGCGGGAAAACGAGAGCGACGAGTCGTACGGCGCTCGTCGCGACGAAGCCGCCAAGCGACTGTGGTCTGATCGGCTGCCCAAGACCTGCACTGTTGGCGGCATTCGCTATCCCGTCATCGACGGAGACGTCAACGACGTGAGGTTCATGGATCCTACCCCCGCCATAATTGCGCTGCGCTGGAAGAACCCAGGCGGTCAGGCTGCAGCTCAAGCCAAGGGCGCCTTGCAGCTCAGCCAGGACACCAAGTTCGTCGTCGAGATCGAGGACTTCTGCGGGCTCATGATTGGCGCCGTGACGCCAAGCGACCAACCCGACACAACCATCCAGACGATATTCTCCGTGGATCCTCTGGTCGTAGGAGCCCAAGAGAATCCAAGGCGATGGGCGACACGACGCGCAGGCTACGATCAAGCAAGGGCTCAGCGACTCGCCCGTGGCATCACCTAGTCGGCTTTGCCTCAAAAGTCACGGAGTCGGCCATCGCGATCCTCATGCGGCGACGAGCGCGTCGAGCTTGCTGTCGAGCATCGACACGAGTAGCGCGGGGTAGTCGTACAGGTTGATGACCTCGATGTCGTGGCGTTTGGCAAGGTTGATCGCCGTCGCAGTGCCGCCCACGATCTTGCCGCCGGGCGTCCAGCACACGACGAACTCGACCGGTGTCGCCAGGTCGTCGCCGAGCACCTGATGCACGTTGCGCGCGTGCAGATGCTTAGCACCGCTGCTGAGTCGGTCCCATGCAGGATGAATCTCGGCCGCGATTTCATACGCGCGCGGCGCAAGCTTGTAGTACGGCGAGGCGTGGTAATTGAAGCCCTTCCACGGCAGCCAGATCTCGACGCGCTCGGAGTACGTCTCGAACATCCTGTCAGCACCATCAGCTCCACCGGAGCGCAGGGTGAATCCCAGCCTGGTGAGCTTGTGCGCGACGAAGCGGATCGTCAATTCGACCTCGGCCGGCGTCCTGCGCGAGCCGATGCCGGCGTAGTAGCGAGGACGCATCTTCCTGCCCATCAGCCGATGACCTTGTACCTGACGTCGCCTTGTCGCCACTCGACGCACGCGCCGTTGACGTGGCATGGCGACACCCAGATCACCTTGCCTCGGTTGTCGCCGTACCGCTCGGCGCGCAGCGTCTTGAAGTGACCACGACGCAGGTGCGGCATAGGACTTCCATGCTCGCCATGAGCACCAGTCCAGCGCCGCCGCACGTCCTCGTGGTCGAGCAGGATGTACCGCGAGCGCTCGCCAAGGCGAGGTAGGCGATCGGAATTCTTCCCCTTGTCCTTGCGCACGACCTCGGGGCCATGCTCGACGATGTAGTGCTTGGGCCGATTGATCCACGTCGCGGTTAGAAGTCCGCAGAGAAACATAACTTCGACCAGCTCAGATGTTTCTTCGTAGTGCTTGTTTCGCGCTTCGATAAACTCAGGATTGACACCGTCGTCGTTCACAAAGGGGTAGTCGTAGAACGAGCCGCGATCGCCGTAGAAGTGGATCTGCGAGCGGATGTCATCGGCGTGAATTGTCAGCTTCCCCTTTGCCACCGAGTCGCCAACGTCACATCGTACAGTGGCAAACGTGATCTCCTCATGCTCTGAGCCAACTCCTGAACCTTCCCCGATGCTCACCCAGTGGATCATCGAGCGGTATTCCAGTACCTGAGTCGCCGTGTCCATCTGCGGACTCTCGATTGAGATCGCAAACTCAGGCGTAAGCATGATCATCTTCGGAAATGGAAACGGAGGGATGTCAATCTCGTAAGCAGCACCATCACTGACGCTTACGATCTCTTCGTACTGATCGGGTGAGATTTCGAAGACGGCGAAAGACTCATAATCACGTGCGACGTCAGCTCCGAAGCGCCGCACAAACGGCTTGCTCTCCATCATGCGGCACATCGACTTCCACATCGCATGCGGCGTCATGGCGCCTCGATCTCGCGGCGTCATGGTCACAGCATCCCTCGCTCTCGCATCGCCGACCAGGCCGTGGCGATGATGTCAGCGTGGCATGGCCTCGGTGCACAGGAACAGACGAGGTGCGTACTCTCTTCGATCCTGCGCAGCTCAGCCATCACATCTGAACTTCGCGACCTCACCTGTTCTCGTAGCCACTCCAAGTACAATCCAATCGCGTTGTCGCCGTGCTTGGCACGGGTATACGGGTTGCCCAGCGGAGTTCCGCGTCCGACGTACATCCACGGCATTGGCAGCTCATGTCTTCGATCGCCTTCGCGTCGCGTCTTGTCGCCAGGACCACAGCCAGGAGTCGGCAGGTAGTGGTAGCGGTTGATCACGACCGGCATGGCAGGTCTACCGGTACGGACTAACCGACACGATTGGTTCAGCCACTTGTTCTGGCGGCCACATACCGGAGGCGCGCAGGGCAAACTCTGCGGCTGCCGTTGGTATGATCCACGGTCCCTGTGCGCCGTGGATGCGCCGCGCGACGCCGTAAAGTCCAAGACGCTTCGCGAGTACCCAGTGCCGATGCTGCCACATCATGGCAGGACCTGTTCAGCGCGGCAGCGCTCGACGAGCGCGCGGTAGAAGGCCATCACCTTCTTGGACCCCAGGCCCTTGCGGTGACGCTTGGTCAGGTATGGCGACGGTCCTCGCGCATCGGTCTTGACGCCACGTTCGCGAGCAATCTTGAACAAGATCATGGTCAGGTTCTGAGGCTCATTTCCTGCCAACTCGTTGCGAAGTCCAAGAAAGTGCAGGAGCACGATCTCAAGGACGTTGGTAGATGGAACGAACATGGCCGGCCGAGCCAATATGGCGTCGATGTGGTCGTCCACGACTTTGACGGCGTCGATCATCGATCCACGTTGATCCCAGCTCGTTTCCATGCCGGCCACGAGTCGATGTCCTTCGCCCACGCCGACGGTGCCCAGAACGCGCGCGCCTCGGGCGTGCTCATGTTGCGGTAGACCTTCTCGCGTGGCTTTGGTATCGACGCCGCTACGATGTCAGCAACTACGAACGTGGGTTTGATGCTCATGGTCGCTTGTCCTTCTTGATCCTAGAGTCGATCTCGATTCGCATCAGCCGCACCTCGACACATATCCGCATGTTCCACATCTCCGGCGCCGGGATTCGTGTGGCCTCGGCGATTAGGTACGAGATCGTCGTCATACGACCGAGCAGATCGCAGTTCGACGCCGCACGAATCTCGGTATGTGTCATGACACATTCTTCGCGAGAGCGACCTTGCCCCACGCTGTACTGTTGCAGGTGAGCCGTTCTTTTTGGCGATCGAAGTTGAGCTGTGCTGCGGCCAACTCCTCATTCGCCACAAACAGCCGCGCCTCGGCACGCGCAAAGTCCATCGCAGCGTCTTGCATCTCCTTCAGCAGTCGAGCTTCGGAAGGTGGAACTGGCACGTAAGGCTCACCGTCGACAGGCTTCGGATTGGTCATGTCACGCTCCTTCGTCGGAACTCTGCGTCGGCCTGTCTTACGGCGTCCAGCAGCTTCGCCGCGTCCAAGATGTCGTCCAGGTCGCAGTGGTATGTCAGAGTGTCACCAGCTGCTACGCTAGCGATCTCTCCGTACGTCACCTTGAAGCGCCCGACGCGGAGATGAACGAAGCATGCCTGCCGTATTCCCGTATCGCCACCTCCACTGACGGTGACCCTCCATTCGATACGCTCGTCGTCTGACTTCCAGGACGTCAACATTTCTGTGCAGTTGCAGGCGCGGGCGAGGTAGGCGGCGCGTAAATCCTGTTGCGTCAAGATGATCGACGGGGCATAGGCCAGACCATCAGGGTTCGGACCGCGTACGAAGTCGATGCTGGATTTCTGCCCGGTCCAGCAAGTCCTACCCGTTACCATGAACTCGTCCTTCATCTTCTGAGCATCGGCAGCGGTGACAGCGACCCCGTTCCACCCGCTCTTGTCGCAGAGATGAAACTCCAGCTCTCCGGTGTCCACGTCGTAGTCGAGCAGCCAGACGTCAAGCGTGTGATGTTTCATGTCAATCTCCGTGGTTCACTCGACAGGATCTGATGGCGGAGCAGTGAACGACTCGACGCGAGCGAACCGTCCATCGTCTGTCGGCAAATACTCAGCGTTCGTCGACATTATCTGACTTGGTCCACGTACAATGTCGATACTGGTCTTATTATCGCTGCCATCATTGCCAACTAACGTGGTCTTGCCGGTCGATCTGAACTCCGTGAACATGCGCTCAGCGTCATCCAGCGTTACACGTGCCGAGCCCCAGTGAGGCGTGTCGCAGTAGTTGAACTCCAGCTCGCAGGTGCCGTCATCGAAGGTTATGAGCCAAACCTCGACCGATTCGCCCATCATGATACGCTTGGCGCCGACGCAGTGCCTCGCGGGTGCGGCGTCCGAGTCGCTCACTTGGGGTTACTCCATCTGCCGCCACCGACGTACTTCGGTGCGTTCTGTGCTTCCTCCGTCTTTCGCTTCTCGAATCTCAGGATCAGTCGTCGGTTCTCACTTATCTGCTTGCCGATCGCCTTGACGATGTCGACTTCAGAGTTCCATTCCGACCTCCAGTCCTTAGCCACGTCGGACGATCGAAGCAGCTCAAGTTTATCCTGCACGCCGACCAGAATCTTTTGCAGAAGATCTTCGTCGGCACTGAGCATTACGTCGTACATCTGCGTGGTGAGAAGAGCGATGGATCTCCATTCATGCGCAGCACGGTGCACGGCGATCTTGGTCGGCTTACGGACGAGCTTCTTGCGCATCACTTCCATCATCGGTACGACGACCTCACACTCCACTTCCATGAAGTCGTCGTTCTGTCTTGGTTCGTATCCCCATGTGCCCATGATTACGCATCCTCCTTCGCGACTGCTGAACGGATCTCATCCGCAGCCCCTGCTGTGAACCGGATTGGCGGCGTGGGAATGTCCAACCTTGTGTCGAGCGCGACGAGTAGGATGCCACCGTCTTCTGTGTGGGTGATTTCGATGATGAAGCCGTTGGCGGATTTCACTGTGACTTGCTTGCTCATGGCGTTCCTTTTTGCTAGAGAAGACTCTCTACGAGTGCTGGATTATCTGCGTACCGCGCCTTGACGCGTTCGATCCAGGCTCGGTTCTTGATCTTGAACATCAGCGGCAGGCCTGGAGAAGTCCAAAGACCCTTGCACACGACACCTTCAAAGGTCATGCCTTCAAGCGTTCCGTCTTGCACGGCTTCCGTCAGATGGCTGTTCGGGTTTCCACTGTACAGCGGCTCCGCGATCTTTAAGTGCTTGAACAGGCGCAGGTACTCGCGTGGCTCGTAGATGCCCTTGGACGCCGACACGTCGATAAGCACGGTTTCATGGGGCTCGTCGACGTGGTATCCGGCAAACGAGTTTGGTCCGAAGAACTCGAAGAAACTAACGGCGTTGTCGAGTCTCTGGTCGCGGAAGATTTTAGGCAGGCTGTCGCCGTACCGCTCGACGATGAGACCCTTGGCCTCTTGGAGAAATGGATCGGCGTCGTCGAGCAGGTGGTTGCGCTTGCCGAACTTGTACCAACCCCGTTTGCGACTCCACTCGGCGCGCACGTTAGAACCGTCGAGCTTGTCGAACGCAACGATCGGCCGATGCACGATCTTACCGTTGATCGATGGGTACGCCTTCATGGCCCCTCGGATTCTTCACGCTCTACGAGAGGAGCTGCGACCAGTGGCTCTGCAAGCGCGTCGCCTCGCACGTACTCCACCGGTTCGCAGTAGATCCGATAGGCATCCATGCGACAGTCGTCGACGGTCATCTTGCCGATCAACGAGCAAATCAGGATATGTTGCGCCATGGCCTCTCGATTTGCGGCGACACAGGTGTATCTGCGCCGGTTGTCCTCGGTATGTTCACGCTTGGCGTCGCAGGAGGCGAGAAGTAACGATGTGATGACGATGAGTGGTACCGCAATGACGATCTTCATGATGAACCTTCTTTCGGCGGCGCGTCGACATCGCCAAGACCCATATCGTCGCGAGCTTGTTCCCCTGCGAACACTTCTCCAAGAAGACGGAGTATGTCCACGCGTGATGGCTTGGTTCCATCAAGAGTGGTTACGCCACCTTCGAGCGCGATGGCGACATGCGTGGCCAGGTCATGGATCAGGATTCCCCAGTGGACCACCTCTTTAAACGCGGTCGGATCGACCATGAAAACGCTGCCACGTTCGTGTCTTCCAATCCTGATCACGTCGTTGGTGGTGCCTCGCATTGCTCGTGGGTACTTGAGTTCCATAGGTGCTCCTATTTATTGCCTGGTAGCTCGCCGACGACGTAGACACTCGGGTCCTGCGCGAGATCACCGAGCAGCCAGAGCATCCTAGGACAGTCCGCGCGACACTCGTTGCTATCCGGGTCGCCGCCACACACGGTGCACGGAGGCTCGACGTGCGAACACTCGGTCGCTCGCAGCGTGTCGATGTGGTCGGCCACGGCGCCACATTCGAAGCATCGCGCTCGCATGTCGGGGCTGACCTCGATGTCCATGTGGTAGTTGCGCTTCGCCATGGTCACCAGCACTTTCCTTCATGGTTTTCGTCGAGTCTGCAGTAGGTCGTAGAGAATCCACCTTTGACGGCCTTGTAGCACTTAAGCTTTCCGAAGCTGCAGTCGCCGTCGTGCCCATGGTCGAAATCACAGCGCTGCTCTGGTCGTGTGTATCCGCTGTTCGGATTGTTTTGACACAGGGTGCACCGCGCCTTTCCGCCTCGCAACTCACGCTCGACCATCTCTTCGAGTCTCTCGGCTGCCCCGTCTTCCTCGTTGATCACGGCAAGGCATAGCTTCACGCGCATGTCCGTGCCGATACCAGCCTTATCGACGAGTACAGATAGAAGGTAGGCGATTGCTGTGGCATGCGCACTGTCTGAATTCATCGACATGAGTCCTACTCCTTCTCTCCGAGCGCTTCTTCGACACGGAGAGCCTTCGCCCATCCCGCTCGCAAGTTACATATCGTTGCCAGTGCACCGTCGACGTCGTCGGCACCGGTCTCGCGCAGGAGTAGGTTTAGCCCCTGCTCCGCACTCATGTATGGCCGGCCGATGTCCTCGGTCTGCTGTTCGATCCGATCGAAAAGGTTGTCGAACCTGCGCGCGACGTCGGACTTAATGACCATGGACCTCGCAATGCCGCGCAGCTCCTTGACGCAGGCGAGGATGTCTTCGGCCTGGTGGACGAGGCGCACGCGTTTTTTCGGCGTGGGCTTGTTCTCCAGCGCAGCGTCACGCTCTCTTGCCATTCTGCAGTACAGTTCGGCCGCCTCGCCGCCGCTGTCGACGAAGTGGTACTTATCTCCTGGACCCCAGCGCACGATGAAGCCGTCTCCACTGGCATACAGAGACAGGTCGTACTCGCTGGGCTTGGGTTGCAGCTCCCATGGTATGCCGTACTCATTGGCACCTGGCTCTGCCAGGATCTCGGAAATCTTGTTGTAGGATCCGAGCAGGTTGGAGTCCATGCGAAAGAAGCTCGTGGACTCCACGGCGTCGATGATGTCGCTGCGAACTTGTCGGAGCAGCTCTCGCGCACGTGGCACCGTCACGGCTTCGACTTCTTCGAGGAACTGCTCGTACTCGTAGAGATTGGACCACTCCGACTCGATGCCGAGTAAGCCCTTGACCTTGTCGATGATGTCGCCCTTAAGATCTGCTTCTTCCGTCACGTCTTCGAGTTTGCCGAGCAAGTTCTGCTCCACGGTCTTTCGCTCATCGACGGCGACCCACTTTGACTCGTCGGAGTACTTGCGTAGCTTCTCCAGCTCCTCGCCATGGACGCGATCGGCGATGATGTTGGCGCAAACCTGTACCGACTCAGAGGCCTCCTGAGGAGTTGGAAATACCTTCGTTCCGAGCAATACGACCTGGTAGTTGCCGTCGAACGGACCTCGGACTTCGAGGCGAGGTTCGTCGTCGTGGTAAGTGTAGGGCTTGATGTCGATCATGGTAGGTCCTCTTTAGAACGGAATGTCCGAGTCGTCGTCCATGGTTGGACATGCGGGATCCACCTCGGACTCTTCGGACATCTTCATCTCGGCATAGGCACTCTCGGCCTTCTGGGTCGCCTCGTTGTCCTGTTCAGTCTCCGAGTCGTCCCTCGGTTCGACAGGCGTCTTTTTGTGCTCGCGCCACGCATTCTCGACGACCTGAACCGTCTCGTAGTTGGCGCGCTCCACGGCTTCACGGATCTCCCAGTCGCAGCCCTCGGACTTGAGGTTGTCCGTGCCGTCGTACCCGCACTGCCTGTCGCTGTTGTCGTCCCAGGCTTCCCATGCGTCGACATGGGTTCCGTCCGGCATGCTAAAGGCGCCGACGATGAGGCGCCAGCTCCAACCTTCCGGCAACCACGAGTTCTCCGACCGGACGTAGCGCAGACGGCCACGACCATCCTCGACACATTCGAGCCAGACCGACCCGTCCGGACACGGGACGACCTTGATGTCATCCAGCGCCACACTCTCGCGAGGATGGACCCTGCGCAGCAAGGCGTAGATGTGATTCATCTCGAACCTCGCTCCGACAGAGCAGCCTTGTGGATCACCCCTGAGCGCTTCGACGATCCTATCGCCGAGCGCCGAGTCCTTGTAGTTCACCAGGTACTCGATGAGCGCGTAGATTTGATCGTTATCGACGAGTGCGTGAGTGTCGTTGACCTGTACGCAGAGATCTTGTCGCCGACCCGTGTGGCTGGCCCCATGCGTGGGACGAAGGGAGAGTCGGTGCCCAAGATCGGTCAAAAGTTCGAGCGCTGGTGCGAGGATGGTATGGGACTTGGATGACGTGGTCATGGCAGGGTTCTCTTTTCCAAGCGCGTCGCCAGCGAGTCGAATGCTTCGCCAAGAATGTTGTCGCCGGAGCGTTCGTAGAGCAGGCGCAGGACCTTGACCATTTCGTCGCGCGTCACGAAGTCCTTCAGAAGGTCAGCACGGCCTTTGGACCGATCTTCGCAGACAATGCGATGCGCGGGACTGCCGACCAGGTACACGAAGGTGACAGAGTCTCCGAACTCGTTGTCGGCGTACTCGACATCGACAATTCCGAATGACTGGCACCATAAACAGATCGCTGCGTCATCCTTGGTCAGCACGGCCTGGCCGTTACCGTTCGCCAAGGCGCGCAACCACTTTTCTAGTCCGTCTGGAATGGGCATCGGTTTGGAATCCAGAACGGTCATGAGCCCTCCTCGTTCTTCGGCACCAGCGTCTCGTCGTCAGGCTCGGTCGCAACGACCAACCAGACTGCCATGTCAGCTAACGATTCCCATGCCTTCTGAAGGCCAGTGGGAAGATGTACGATGAGACCGTTGGTACCATCGTTGAACGGCGATATCCCGACGACCTTGCCGCGTACCGAGTTCTGCCGACGCTGCCGCTCGGCGTCGCTGCGCGCTGCGGCCTGCTGCCACCGCACGCGCTCGCGTTCGGCCTCCTTCTTCGCTGCGTCGAGCGCCGAGGCGACCACGCTGTCGACGATGACCTGGGCCGTGTTGCCAGCTCGGAGCGCCGCGATCTCTTCTCGTGCGGCGAGCAGCTGGCTCATCGTCTCGAACAAAAGGTGCAGCGGCGCCACGCGTCCAGTAAACCGCCAGCCGTCCTTCAGCAGGACCTCAGCGGCGACGGCGTGACGATCGTTGGCCGTACCTGTCGTCGGGTCGTGCAGCCACGAGCTACGGTCGGACAGCGCAGTCTCACCCGCAGGTGTAATGCTCACGAAGCACGGATCGTAAGGCGGAGCTTCAGCTCGATGCTCAACAGGTATCAGACGACGATCATACGTCGGCGACGGCAGCAAGATCATGACAAGGCCGCACTGCTCGATGCGGCGCCATGTGCCGCATTCGGACTCGAACGCCGTGTCCTTGTGCTTCTCCCATGCTTCGGACAGCAGCTTCCACTCGTCGAGGTTCAGCTCGTCAGGCCTGAGTATGTACCGTAGCGTTCCGTACGGTGGTTTTCTCGGGGTGTCGTTGCTCATGATGGCTCCGGGATCAGCATGTACTGGTGTGCGAGTGCGATGCGGGCGGCGAAGAACTGTCGCTCGGCCTCGGTCATGAGATGAGAATCATTGTAGTGATTGTGATCTTGGCAGCGAGGCTCAGGATCGGAGAGTTTTCCAAGCTTGTTCGTGTGCGTCGCAGGTTTTTGGCAAAGCTCACCGCAACGATCATCATCGTCGTCGCCGTAGAGCGTCTGCTCGCAGAAGACTTGGATCGTGTAGCGCGTGCTCATGGTGACTTTCCACTAGTAGCACGTGGAGCACACGAGGAACGCCTCGCGCACGTTGCCAACGTCGCCGACGTAGAACGCGATCGGAGTACGCTCGGGTCCGCGGTCATCGTCGGCGACGGTCATGCCGTCCCACTTCTCACGCGGCACCTCAGTGACGTAGAAGTCGTCGTCACCATCTTCGTTCATGGTCGCGTTATAGCAGGCCACGGCCTCTGGTTCGTTACGAGCGCAGACCCAGTGGACCTCGGAGTCGTCGAACCTGTAGAGCTTCATCGTGAGCGTCGACTCGGGCTCAGGTGCGTACGGCTGGCACAACGACTCGAAGATCGCGCGCGCTTCGGCGAGGTAGGTGGTGAGTGCGTCGCTGCTCATGGCGACCGTTCTCCCCGTGCTTCCTTGGCGTGTCTCTGCGACTTCACTGGGCTCGTGGCGACACGAGTCTTCTTGGCGGGCTTGCCCACGGACTTATCCCCCTTGGTCGGATCCTCTCCGACGCGTGCGGTCAGACTAGACCTGGCCGTGCGAAAAGGTCAAGAAATTCGTTTTTAAGCGGTCCTAGTGTAGATCTAAGGAGATCTCGCAAAGGCCTCTTGAGCTGACTCTTGGACTTGGCCATACTTGGACATCTTGGATCCGTATCTCGCAGCCGTGGCTCGCCTGGAGCAGCGCATCGACGCCCAGGAACGTCTGATCGAGGGCATGATGCGGAAGTTGGAGCGCGATGGCATGGAACGCCTGGTACGTGAGCTGGAGGTCGACGTGGCCGCCATGATCGCCGAGCTGCGCGTCGCGGGACATCCGCAGCTTCTACGCGGCAGACGAGCCACGCTTGCGCACACCAAGCACGGCGCGAACCTGAGTCCAGAAGCGCGACGCGAGATTCGACGCCAATCAGCAGCGGCCACGAGAGCACGCAAGCCAGTGGGGCACGGCAAGGGCGCAGTGCGTGACCCGGAGACCCGTCGTCGCGCGCGGGCTCAGGCGCAAGGCGGCTGATCAGGAGTCATCGGACCTTCGAGGCATGGTGTACATGCTGGCCAACCGTGCTCGCAGCCAAGATGCTCATTGCGGATTCTCTGGAAGGCCAGCTTGTCCGTGCCCATGCAGCCGTGATGATGCTCGGGCAGGACAGATCCGCAGTCATCACAGGTCGACGGATCGTTCATTGGAAGCGCCCTCACGAAATCCAGCTGGTACACCACGGTCTGCCGGTCGAAGTTGTCGGCGTGACGAA
>Ga0214473_10003256_pt1 | contig 19763 bp, 20 predicted proteins | sample RVTome_7_FD_203509 | JGI IMG/M metagenome (GOLD analysis project Ga0214473, IMG submission 203509) | Soil microbial communities from uranium-contaminated site in the Upper Colorado River Basin, Wyoming, United States - RVT98D197 | ecosystem: Environmental > Terrestrial > Soil > Contaminated >... | reverse complement strand
CCCTTTTGGCCACTACGGTGGTCGGATCAGTTGATGACCCGGTTGCGCTCCCGCTTCTCTCAACAATGCGCTGGATGACGGTAGGCTTCACCCCGCCGCTAAGCAGGGAGAGCGGATTAACGCCGAACACCGCTGCCAGCATTAGAACGGCAATTGTTCCGCCGATCAAAGCGCCTACGAAAGCAACGACAACCAACAACCGACCGACCGGGACGCAGGCCAGGCGTTTCCGTCCCCGCTCCAGCAAACCCTTTTTTGGCTGTTTGGCCTTATCAAGACCCTGAGGTGCGGTTCGCCCGCCCGGTACTCCCAAGTTCCCGGCTTGTCCCGCCGACTCGGAAAAAAGGGTACCTGCATCATGCGGAACTCCGCTTTCTTCATGTATCATCTTCAACATCTCCTTGAAACAACCGGAAAAGAATGGCATAGAACAATCAACTAGTGTACTGTCCCTAACGCTTCTTTACACTTTGCAACCTTTGCAAGAATTGTCTGCGCATCTTTTGTCCATTTGAATATGACTGGCGCCTCGTTATGGTTTTTAAGGTAGTCCATAATATCTTGTTCTAATTGCCGGACACTTGTGAAAATCCCTCGCCTGATTCTTTTTGTCGTCAGCTCCCCAAAGAACCGTTCGACCATATTGAGCCATGAAGAAGACGTCGGCGTAAAGTGCATATGAAAACGAGCGTGTTTTGATAGCCACTCGGTAACTTTGACGGTCTTATGTGAGCCGTAGTTGTCCACGATTAAATGCAAGTCCAACTCTTTGGGTGTTTTCTTATCGATCTGTCTGAGGAATTTTAAGAATTCATCCTGCCGGTGTCTTGGCATACACTCCCCGATGACTGTGCCGTCAAGCATGTTTAAGGCAGCAAATAGAGTTGTCGTGCCGTGCCTTTTGAAATCATGGGTCATAGTGCCGCAGCGCCCCTTTTTCATCGGAAGGCCTGGTTGTGTTCGATCGAGTGCCTGTATCTGGCTTTTCTCATCAACACATAAGACCAGGGCCTTGTCTGGCGGATCAAGATAAAGTCCGACAATGTCATGCACTTTTTCGACAAAATTAGGATCGTTACTGATTTTAAAAGTTTCTATGCGGTGTGGCTTTAGGTTGTATTTCTTCCATATCCTGTGAACACTCATGCGGGATACACCCTGAGATTGTGCCATTGCTCTGACGCTCCAATGGGTAGCGTTTTTTGGCTGGCCGTGCAGGGTGGCCTCCACAATATCTTTTTCCTTTTCCGGTGAAAGCTTGGGCGTTCTGCCTGGCCTGGCTGCGTCTACAAGCAGGGCCTTAACTCCTCCTTCCCTGTACCTGCCAATCCATAGATTAACCGTTGGACGTGATGTCTTAAGCTCGTCGGCTATGTGCTTCTTTTTTAATCCCTCCATCATCTTTAGTATTATTTTTGCTCTTAAGACAACTTTTTGTGCAGTGTTCCGGCCACGCACCAGCCGCATTAACTCTTGCTTTTCCTCTTGGGGATAACTCCCCTCAACTTGTGTTTTCATACCTAAATAGTAGCATATAATCGCCACTAAGTAAAGCTACTTACGGGACAGCACACTAGTTAGTATTTACACCCTAATCCGGAGTTTTTCTACTGGGAAATAATCTGGATTTTTTCAGCTTGAATTTTACCATCGCTGTCCCGCTCGCCTTCCACTAGGATCTCTGCACCTTTTTTGACGTCATCAATGCTGCCGGAAGAAGGCTTATTAACCCCGACATCTGACGAGAAGGTTATCTTCTGGGAGCCAAAACGCGTGGTTATCGTTATGGTGTTGGCCTCTACTCTATCTACTTTTCCGGTTATCCCCATCTGTCCCCGCGGTTGTCCGTTCGGCATCCCCGCCTGGTCCCCGCCTGGCGGCATTCCAGGTAGTTGTCCTTGGTTTCCGCTCCCGATAAATTGCCTCATCCGGCTTGCCCTTGTTTGATTCTCATAGTATGCACCCAGCCAAAATGAACCACCTGCCACCGCCACGAATGCAACCACCAGTACCGCTATCAAAACGCCTTTACTTTTCAAAATAAACCACCGTCCTTCAGATAATTGTGATCAAGTGAGTCAGTGAATCAGTGAAGAAGTCAAACGAGAATCAGCGTTTTAGAATTCCGACTCCCTCACTCCTTCACTCCTCACTCTTTCACTCCCTCACTCTTTCACTCCCTCACTCTTTCCTTACTCATACCTCAGAGCCTCAATCGGCTTAAGACGGGAAGCTCTTGTTGCGGGATAAATGCCAAAGAACACTCCCACACCCCCTGAAAATATGACCGCAAGAAGAACCGAATTCACCGACACCATAAAGGGCCAGCCGCCTATCCGAGAAAGAATAAAAGATCCTATAAGGCCCAAAATAAACCCCATGCTGCCGCCGAACAAACTTAGGACCAGGGATTCAATGAGAAACTGTCCCAGAATGTCTTTTCTCTTGGCGCCAACCGCTTTTCTAAGTCCGATCTCTCTTGTTCTTTCTGTCACCGAGACCAGCATGATATTCATAATCCCTATCCCTCCCACGAGCAGAGAGATGGCGGCAATCCCTCCCAACAGGAGACTCAAAATTCCGGTTATTTGACCCATGGTGCTTAAAATGTCGGCCTGATTCATGATTCTGAAATCCGCCTCGTCAGGGTTGTCAATCCGGTGACGCATGAGCAGGAGTTCATTGATCTGGTCCGATACCAGGTCCATTTCGTCGGCGCTCCCGACCTGTACATTGATGCTTCTTAGATTATCCGCTCCGAAAACCCTGTTTTGAGCGGTGGAGAGAGGAATGAAGATTGAGTCGTCAGGGTTTTGAAAGCCTGCTTCACCTTTCAATTCCATGATGCCGACCACCGTGAAAGGAACGTTCTTTATCTTGATAGTCTTGCCAATCGGGTCTTCCCCGTCCGGAAAAAGGTCGGCGACCACATTCTGCCCTAGGACAGCCACCTTTGCCTGCATCTTTTGGTCCTCCGAACGGACGAATTCGCCGAAAGCAACATTGAAATTATGCACCTGTTGGTACTCGGGAGTTATGCCGGATACCTGGGTGTTAATGTTTAGATTTGAGTAGACGATCTGCGCCGAGCCTGAGAATTCCGGAGAAACCTCCTTTACTCCCGCAACCTCCTTGCCGATGGCTTGAGCATCGTCGTAAGTAAGAGTCGTGGCGGTCCCCATCGCCTGAGACGTCCTGCCCGAGCCCCCCGGTCCGGCGCTGCCGGACATGACCATGAGCAGGTTTGAGCCCAAAGCCTGAATCCTACTTGTTACGGAGTAGGAAGCGCCGCTTCCGATTGAAATCATGGCTATTACAGCTCCGACACCGATCATGATTCCAAGCATAGTCAGGCCCGAACGCAACTTGTTGACTGCTATTCCCTTCAAAGCTGTCTTGATGTTCTGGATAATATTCATCCTATTCTCTCCGGTCTCTAGTTTGGCTTCTATGTTTGTTGGTCATCGCAAAGCACTTCTTTGACAACCACCTATTTCCAAATCCAAATGTCAAAATCCCAATGTCAAACTTGCCCGTTCCGTAGCCTTAGCGTAGGCGGGTCAAGCTCAAAGCCCAAAATCCAAAAGTTCGTGCTGTCCTTGTTTATTTTCATCATTTGGATTTTGGATTTGAATTGACATTTGAGCTTTGGATTTTGGATTTGACCACCTCTTGACTGTTTCCTTGGCTATCTTATAGGTGAGCTGGTTTGCCGTTTCCAGTTTCTTCGTCCTCGATGATCCTGCCGTCCTGAAGGCGGATTATTCTTTGAGTATGCTCTGCGATATATCTCTCATGGGTGATTAGAACAATGGTCTTTCCTTCTTTGTTAAGTCCATCAAATATTGTCATAATCTCATCCCCTGATTTTGTGTCGAGGTTTCCGGTCGGCTCATCAGCCAGAATAATGGAGGGGCGATTGATCAGAGCACGGGCGATCGCGACCCGCTGCTGTTGACCGCCGGAGAGTTCGTTCGGTTTGTGGTGTGCCCGGTCCTCCAAGCCGACGGCGCGCAGAGCCCGCACGGCCTCGGCGTGGAGATCACTCTTCTTTTCCCTGCTGTACGTCAAAGGCAAGATGACATTGTCTAGCGCCGTCGTGCGGGCCAAAAGATTGAATTGCTGGAAGACAAAGCCGATCTTTTCGTTTCTCACTTCTGCAAGAGAATCGTCGTCCATTTCATTGACGGTTACGCCGTCAAGCACATATTGACCGCTGCTTGGCTGATCGAGTCCGCCTAAAAGGTGAAGAAGCGTCGATTTACCCGACCCGGACGGCCCCATGATAGCCACGAACTCTCCCTCGTGAATACTGAGGGAAACGCCCCGCAACGCTTTGACGCAAGTTTCTCCGACGCCGTACACTTTGGTCAAGTTATCTATTTCTATGATTGCCTTTCCATCCTTCATATCGACTCTCACCCGGCTATCTTCCCATGAACATCGGACCACCGGATGGTCCACCGCTTTGTCCGGTCTGTCCCGTACTCTGTCCTGTGCCGGAAAGAACACCTACCACAACCTGATCGCCTTCCGAGAGACCACTCGTGATCTCAGTGTTTTCATCATCCGAAAGGCCGACTTCTACGGTCACGTCGGTGACTGTTCCATCAATCGTCTTGCTCACGACCTTCGAGCCATTCTTGGACTTGACGGCTAAGTTGGGCACGACCAGAACATTTTCCTTGCGTCCCAGGTCGATCTCGATGTCGGCGGTCATGCCAAGCTGGAGCTTCAGATCGGGATTGTCAATTGAGGTGGTAATATCGTAAGTGATTACGTCCTGAGTGTTGGTGGCAATCGGATCAATGCTTACAACCTTACCCGTGAATTCCCGGTTTGGTATTGCGTCAAAGGCAATGGAAATACTTTGGTCCTTGGCTATTTTTGGTACATCGACTTGATCGACTGTTGCTTCAAGCTGGAGCTTAGTGAGATCCGCAATGACCATAAAACCACTTGAATCCGAAGAACTATTGCTACTGCTGCTCGATTGACTTGTGCTTGACCCCGAGGTGCTCTGGTTGCCTGATCCCGCACTTCCGGTACCGGCAACTTGTTCCCCGACACCTGCACTAATAGACAACACGGTACCGGCGACAGAGGATTTCAGGGTAGCCTCATCTAGGTTGTCAAGAGCTTCTTGATAGCTCTCCTTCGCCTGGGTGACTGCTGCCTGTTGAATCTTGATTTCGTAGCTGTCGGCATTTGGCTTCGCCTTTGCCTGGCTCAACTTCGCATTAGCGCTATTCAGATTAGCCTTGGCGATTGTGACTTGTCTCTGCAGCTCAGTCTGGTCAATCTTTGCCAGCTGCTGATCGACAGCAACCATATCACCAACTTTGACGTTAACCTCAGTCAGTTCTCCGCTTACTTTGAAGTTTACCGCTGTCTCATTCTCTGAAGCGACTGTTCCGGTAACAGTCAAGGTCGGCTTGATTTCACCTTTGACAACCTCAACGGTCTTTGTCTGACTGGTCGAAGTCGTGGCCGATCCCCTAAACCCAAAGTAATAAACGCCAAAGCCAACCGCTCCGATCATAAGCACTGGCAATGCGATCTTTAGGACCTTGCTTTTCTTCATAATCCACTCCTCTGAAATCCGAGATTAATGCTTTGTTGTGCCCCTGATATCTTTGCCGGTCTTCAATTGTTATCTACTTTTTGCCGCCCTCATGAGATCACCCTAGAATACCAGTCTGAGAAAAATCTGAGAAGTCACTCTTTTTTTCGCTTCCGCCTTGGTTGTTCCCTTTCGTGCCCTCCGCCAATGATTTTCGGATAGTAAACTGAGAAGAAGCTGAGAGAGAGTTTGATATGCTGTAAACAAAACACATCCGGAACCGTTTTTGTGACAATATCTCCAATCATTAGGAAGAGTTCGGTTCGAGGGGAGAATCAGCATTGTGTCTGCACATGAAGAGCGCTCCCTGCTTCATTTCGCAGGGAGCGCTCTGAGGGGAGAGGAGGCTTCTTGAGGTATCTAGGGGTTACTCAACAGGTCCCGGTCCGAAACAACCGCCGCCCGGTCCTCCGCGGCCGCGACCCGGTCCGCGCATGAAGAGTAGTTCGGGGCTAATGTTATTCTCGTCCGCCCAATTCATCAATTCTTGCCTGAGCTTGAGCACTTCTTCCTGTTTCTCCGATATTGCCGCTTGCTTCTTCAAAATTACTTCTTTCTGTTCTGCGGTGATTTTTCCGTCCTTTACAGCTTGTTCCAGCTCTTTCTCAAACCGATCCTGTACTTCCTGCTGCCGTTCTTGTCTGAGCTCATCAAAAGCCGCACCTACGTCATTGGTGCTGACGTTGAGCTTCTTTGCAAGCTTCTCAACAATGGGCGGCTGGGAGCTCGCGCTCTGGGCCATAACTACTCCCGCTCCAACAACACCGGCCAACAACAGTACACCCACAACTACGGAAGTGATGATAATGATCTTCTTGCTTTTCATCTCTTCCCACCTCCTTTCCTTGGAATCCTGTTCCTCACTTTACTTGTCAGACTCTACTCAGCAAATCTGAGAGAATGCTTAGAACAGAGGATTAGGGTTGGAGGCCAGGGTACGGGATTGAAAAGTCTAGTCTGAGTGAAGGAGTGAGGGAGTTGCAATCCAGAGAAACCGTTTATCCCTTGACCTTATCACTCCATCACTTAATCACTAAATCACTTTATCCACGGTCACCGGCACATCTCGCTGTTCCGAGTGCAGGCCCCTATGCCCTTGACCCCGGTTAGGAATGGCTTAACGGGAGCTTTATTGTGAAGGTCGTGCCCTTGCCGGGAAGACTTGACGCGTCGATCGAGCCGTTGTGCAGGTCTACGATTTTCTTGGCCATCGAAAGGCCCAATCCAAAGCCTGGTACTTTGCCCTTAGAACGGGATTGATCGATTCTGTAAAACCGGTCAAAAATGTGAGGGATGCCGCTCTTGTCAATTCCTATCCCGTTATCGGCAATTGACAGAAACGCATGTCTCTTGTCCTGGGATGCCGTGAGAGCAACTCCTCCCTTTTGCGGAGTATATTTGATTGCATTGTCCAAAAGAACAACCAAGAGTTTTTCCAGGCTCGGCTCATCGGCCTCAAGCACTATGTCATCCGTGCTCACACTGAGATCAATGCTTTTTTCGGAAGCCAGCGGATTCACTTTCTTGCAGGCGTTGTCAACTATTTGTTTCAGATCAACGGGCTCAAAGACCAGGTTGCCGTTTGACTTCTCATTTTGAGCCAGACTCAGAAGATTGGAAGTCAGCGACTCCAGATCGTCCACATCTTCAAGACTGCTTCGCAAGACGCCAAGCGCCTGTTCCTTTGTAATCTTCTTTTCTCTTAGAGCAACTTCCATCGTGGTTTTCAGCGCAGTCAAAGGCGTCCGCAGTTCGTGAGAAGCATCGGAGACAAATCTCTTTTGCTCTTCCAGAGCCTCTTCGATCGGTCGAAGTGTCTTGCCGGCCAGAAAATATCCGGCAATTCCGGAGAGTATCAGTATTACTCCGTTTGTATTCAGCAGAACAAAGAGCACTCTCCTCTTGGCTGTTTGCAGGTCTTCTTCAAAAAGGGGAGGTCTTGCCATCCCCGGCGGAGGAATCATCATGCCGCGTTGATGCAGACGCAATTCCATATGCTGAAACCTGGCTTCAAGCTCAAAGGTAACCGCCCCGTATATCAACAGACTAAAAAAGCCGCAGATAAGCATGATGATGAGGAGATACCAGGCAGTCAGCTTCAAGCGCGCTGAACGAAACATTATGGTTTTTCTCCGATCTTATAGCCAAAACCGCGAATGGTATGGATTAGCGCCGGTTTGTCCCCGAAGGGCTTGTCAACTTTGTTTCTCAGATAGCCGACATAGACTTCTACGGTATTCGGCAAAATATCGGCTTCATAATCCCAAACGTGATCAATAATCTGGTCTTTTGTCACAATCTGATTCTTGTGCCTCAAAAGATATTCCAAGAGAGCAAATTCCTTTTTTGAGAGCCGGATCAGCGTTCCTGCCCGTCTAACCTCGTAGTTGAGAGTATTCAGGCTCAGGTCGTCAATGGCAAGCAGGACTCCGAGGCTGTCTTTTGGTCTCCTGGTCAAAGCTTTGATGCGCGCCAGGAGTTCGGCAAAGGCAAAAGGTTTAACCAGGTAGTCATCGGCTCCGGCATTCAGACCGTTGACCCTATCGCTTATTTGACCACGGGCGGTCAGCATCAAAATAGGAGTGTGAATTCCATCCTTACGCAGGCGCCGACAGACTTCAACACCGTCCCTCTTTGGCAACATCAAGTCCAGGATAATCACGTCATACTGTTCCGTAGAGGCTAGATCAAACCCATATTCGCCATCGAAAGCAACGTCAACAGCATAGGATTCCTGCTCCAATCCTCTCTTGACAGCATTTGCGATTTTGTGTTCATCTTCAACGACTAAGACTCTCATTATGCTTTGATCTTATGGTTATTACCTGAGAAAAAGCTGAGAACAACTGCACTGTCAAATGCCCGATACCGTTTGTTGTAGCTGCAAAGCTTGCTTTGCTGGAACCAGGGTAAGCCCAATGCCACCCGTACTTCAGAGCAAGCTCTGATGCTACAGTCTTTGTTCGTCCATGAATATGCAAACTGCCCCCTACCAATGCCTCTTTCCTTCAAGGAAGCTACTCATCCCGCTCTTCTCAATCCTCTTGAGGTTCTTTAGGTGGGCATCCCCATGAATCGACTCCAAAAAAGCCAATTTCTTGCAGGTTTCGAATTCCGAACACTCCCAACAGCCTTCAAGTTCCTTCTTTCTACAACAATTTCTGATTTTGCAGGAAGGATTTCCGCCCCCGTCCCGACAGGCTCTTTTGCATCTTAATCTGACCATGCCGCCCAAAACGGCGTAGCAGGTCTCATAATCTTCAAACTCCTTGAAGAATTTGGACAGCCCTTCAGAGACTCTCGCAAATTTCTCTTCTCTCAACTTTCTTCTTAAATCCCTGGCTAGATCCGCAATTTCACCTTTGTAGTTGAAGCAATCTCCGCAATATAGTCCGCAGTATGCGATAAGATCTTTGCCCTCCACCATATGGCTTATCTCTTTTCTTGTCCCTCTGCTCATTCTTTTTCACAACCGTGCCGATACCTTCCCTACTCTACCATAATAGAATTAGAGGAACCACAGGCCGAAAAGCACAAAGGACACAAAGACCAAAAATTTGACTCTCTTGTTCAGATATGATAGGTTTAAAACGTTGTTTTTATGGATGCGAGCCTTTTTGGACAAAAGGGATTATTTGAAACATCAAATACTCGGACTTTCATACTAGCGACTAATTCACAACTACGAAAGGAAGAGTATTTATGTGTCAAACATGTCCCAAGTCCGGCACGTGCGCAAAAAAAGGCCGCGACAACCCGCATGACCAGCCCGGAGGCAAACACAAATTCGCCTCGAAAGACTGCACCCGAAACCACCGGTCAGGTGCTCCCGAAAAATCACAGGGACCCTCGGTGCGATTCGGCAGCCGCGGCAAGAACAGCGCCCCTTCATGGTCCCACTCCGGAAGAAACAGATCGTCCGCATACGGAAGAAACACCCGGAAACCTCTCGACTATTCAAAGTTCATCAAGAAGGCTTCCCGTGTTTCCGACGTCGAAGAGTATGTCGCAAAGCATAAGTTTTCGGACTTTGCCGTGGCGGATAAACTAAAAAGGAATATTCGGGCCCGCGGGTACGAGACCCCAACCCCGATTCAAGACGGAGCAATCCCTCTTGTTCTCGATGGCCGCGACGTCATTGGAATAGCTGACACGGGAACCGGAAAAACGGCCGTTTTTCTCATTCCCTTGATCAACAAAGTCATAAAAGACCCCCGCCAAAAAGCGTTGATTATCGCTCCCACCAGAGAGCTTGCCACACAAATCGACACCGAACTGAGAAGTTTCTCACATGGCATGAGGATTTTTTCCGTGCAATGCATCGGCGGAGCCAACATCGACAGGCAAATCCGGGGACTTAGCCGGAATCCTCAATTCGTAATCGGCACTCCAGGTAGAATCAATGACCTAATCAAGAGAGGCAAACTAAGATTGGGCAATGTTCAAAACGTTGTTGTCGATGAGGTCGACAGAATGTTGGATATGGGTTTTATCGTGGATGTTAGAGAGCTTTTGTCTTTTCTGCCGCAAAGCAGGCAATCATTGTTTTTCTCCGCCACTGTTTCCGGGGAAATCAGTACTCTCATAAGGACTTTCTCAAACAACCCTGTCACCGTTGCGATAAAATCAACGGTAACTTCGGACAATATCGATCAAGACATTGTCAGGGTCAGGGGAAGCCGGAACAAGATCGAGACTCTACATGATCTCTTGGTCCAAGATGATTTTAGAAAGGTTCTCATCTTCGGCAAAACCAAGAGAGGAGTTGAGCGTTTGTCCAAGGAGCTTCACACGAGAGGTTTTAAGACTACCTCGATTCACGGCGACAAATCTCAGTCCAAGAGAGAAAAAGCACTGCAACTCTTCAAGCAAAATCATTTGAACATCCTGGTGGCTACCGATGTAGCAGCCAGAGGTCTGGACATTGATACCGTCACCCACGTCATCAACTACGATCCACCGGAAAGCTACGGGGATTACATCCACCGAATCGGCAGAACAGGCCGGGCCAACAAGCAAGGTGTCGCATTGACGTTTGTCGACTAGAGACACCTCTACTCGTACCGTAGAGCATCAATTGGATTAAACCGGGAAGCTTTGATGGCCGGGTACAGGCCGAAGACGACACCCACCGCGCTCGAAACGCCGACCGCCAAGAGAATTGCGTTACCCGTGATAACGGCGGGCGCTTTAATCATGTTTTCGGCCATCGTTTTTGCCAATAGTGTCCCGAACCCTATTCCGATTAGACCTCCAAGGAAAGTCAGGATAACCGCCTCCACAAGAAACTGGCTGATGATATCAAAGGTATTGGCGCCGACAGCCATGCGTAAGCCGATCTCACGCGTGCGCTCGGTCACTGAGACAAGCATGATGTTCATGATTCCGATTCCGCCGACCACGAGTGATATGGCGGCAATTCCCGCCAAGAACATTGTCAGCGTGCCTGTTATTTGATCAATCGTCGACAACATATCCCTCGCCGAGAGAACCTCAAAATCGGCGAGCTTCTCGTCGGTGATCTCGTGATTGGCTAGGATGGTCTTCCTCACATCGGTTTTAACTGCCTTAACGTCCTTGTCGCTCTTTGCCTGCACGGTGATCAGACTTAGGTTGGCTGTGCCATCAGCACCTGATGCAATGGTCACCGGAACGAAGGCCTGGGTATTTGAATCATAAAGACTGTTCTCTTCAGCTCTCTTCAATACGCCGGCAACCTTGAAGTCTTTCCCCATCGAGGTCAATATCCTACCAATAGGATTCTTGTTGCCGTAAAGATCATGGGCCATATCACTTCCCAAGACAAGCAACGACCTTTTCTTGGTCTCGTCATTGGCTGTAAACAGGGATCCTTTGCTTAGGGATAGATTGTTAATCGCGAAGTACCCTGCCGACACGGCGGCAAGGTTGTAGCGTCTCTCTTTGCCGCCAACCTTCAGCACCATCGAGCTGTTGATGATGCCGCTCACGGCTCTTATTTTGGGATGATTGCCGGTTCTGAGCGAATTGAGATCGTCCATCGTGAGTGTCGAAACCGCCTTATTTCCCATCCCCATCCCCGGACCGTTATTGTCTCCGTGCATCTCCTGCATTCCCGAGCCCGTTTCGCCGGCTCCGCTGGCATCGTCAGGTTCACCGGGATGCACAATCACATTCGATGTTCCGAGTTCCAAAAACCGCTTGGTAAATTTCGTCCTCACTGCACCACCAAGGGAAATAAGCGACACGACCGAAGCAATGCCGATGACGATGCCAAGCACCGTAAGAAAACTCCTCCCTTTGTTGGCAAGAATCGCCTTAAACGCTTGTTTAGGTAAACTAGCTAGTCTCTTAAGCATGCTGACTCCCCTCTCCGGTATCATCTGAGATGAGCCTGCCGTCTCTGATATTCACCACTCGGTCAGCATATCTAGCGACCTCCTGATCGTGGGTGATAAGAATGACGGTAGCTCCGTCTTCATTGATGCTGCGCAATAGCCCTAGTATCTCTTGAGAGGTCTTTGAATCAAGATTGCCCGTCGGTTCATCGGCCAGGATAATATTTGGATCCATAATAAGCGCCCTGGCGATGGCTACCCGCTGGATTTCTCCGCCGGAAAGCTCATTGCTTCTGTTTCTTATCCTTGATTTTAGCCCTACGGCGTCGACAAGCTCCTTGGCGCGTTCGACAGGCTTTCTTACCGGCCCATAGATAGTCGGCAAGAGCACATTGTCAAGCACTCCGGCACGGGATAGCAGGTTGAATTGTTGAAACACAAAACCGATGCGCTGATTTCTGATCTGGGCTTGACGCCGTTTGCCGATACGGCTGACATCGGTTCCCTCGAAAAAATAAACGCCGTTTGTCGGCTTGTCGAGAAGCCCGACGATATGCATAAGCGTCGATTTCCCGGAGCCGGACGGCCCCATTATCGCCGTGAATTCGCCTTTTTCAATGCTGAGATCGATACCGTCAAGTGCAACCATATTCGCGCGCCCCGTTCTATAAGTTTTCTCAATGTCCCTCAACTCAATGACACATGCCATAACCAACCTCCATCTTATTTTTGAATGTCTTTCATAATCGATGTTACGTGATGAAGTTAAGAGCAAACTAAGAAGAAAAATGAGGGAACTTAATGGTAAAGAGCGAACCCTCTCCGGGGGTGCTAGAGACGGAGATGGTGCCTCCGTGGTTCTCGACGATCTTTCGCGCGATGGACAGGCCAAGACCGGTTCTCCGCTCCGTATCGATTCGCTTGTCATCTACACGGTAGAGACGCTCAAAGATTCGGCCGTGGTCCTTTTCAGGAATGCCGATTCCAGTGTCGGCAACAGTTAGAGAGGATGTTCTCTTGTCGCTTTCGGTGGTGACGGAAATCTCACCTCCGCCGGGAGTATAGCGAATGGCGTTATCGAGCAGAATAAAAACAATCTGCCTAATTTGCTCCTCGTTGCCGGTAATCGGCGCTTCCGCAATCTTCCCCGCACTCAGCAAGATTCTCTTCGCATCTGCGGGTACGCTTACCTTTTCAATCGCCTGCTTGGCAACATCCGCAAGATCAAGCGGCGTTCGGTTGTTTGCTTCATCGGGCAAATCCGAGCGCACGAGCATCAGCAACCCGCCTACGGTGTCGGTCATATGGTTGGTTTCATCCTGGATACTGTCAAGAAGCTTACCGTAGGCGGGCGGCAGCTTTTTATCGGTCCGCCTCTGCGCTTCAATCTCCATGTTAATCGTTGTAAGCGGCGTTCTCAGCTCATGCGATACATCGGATGCGAACTCCTCCTGCTTTTGCATCATGTCCTTGATCGGGCGCAGAGTTTTTCCGCTGTGGTAGTAGCTGGTCCCCACAACAAGAAGCAGAAGAACCCCGTCCAAGATCAACAGATGCTCCATAAACCGCCGGTGCACTCTGTTCACGTTTTTTTCGAGCAGCAACCGGTGTGCCTTGGCGATGGGGCCGATCTCAGTTGATTTTGAAATGGGGGATACATCACGAACTTCAATTGCGATCGCCGTAAAGCTGAAGATGGTGATTATTATCAGGCTGACGATAAAATACTGAACGGTGAGCTTTATTTGAGCTTTTTGAAAGTAATTCAGCCGCTTCATTCGCCTATCCTGTATCCTAGTCCCTTCACAGTATGAATGAGAGCCGGTTCGCCCGCAAAGGCCTTGTCCACTTTGGCCCTGACGTAGCCTATGTAGACGTCCACCGTATTGGTAAACGGATCAGTGTCGATATCCCAGACATGCTCGATCAGCTGAGTCCTCGTCAAGATTCTATTGGGATTGCGCATGAGAAACTCGAGAAGCGCGTATTCCTTCGCGGTGAGCGAGATTTCTTTGCCGGAGCGCTTCACGATATGCGATGAGGGATCTAATGTGAGCGGACCGACTTGAAGCACCAACTCCGGCTGTTGTTTGGCACGCCTGATGAGTGCCCTTATCCGGGCCAGCAGTTCATTGAAGTCAAAGGGTTTTACCAGATAGTCGTCGGCGCCGCTGTCGAGACCATCGATCTTGTCCTTCGTAGCATCACGAGCGGTCAGCATCAGAACAGGCGTTACGTTCTTCTCATCTCTTAGAGTCCGGCTGAGCGTCAACCCATCATGTCCCGGCAGCCCGACATCCAGGATAATTGCATCATAGGTCTCGGTTACTGCCATGTCGTATCCTTGAATGCCATCAAGCGCCACGTCAACCGCATAGCTCTCAGTTTCCAGGGCCTTCTTCAACGACAGCGCCAGCTTCTTATTGTCTTCAATGATAAGAAGTCTCATAGATTCATTATAAACCGTCGGGTTAAGAAAATTCTAAGAAGATAGCCAAGAGCACCCAAAAGGGTGCTCTTGCTTTGGTGCGCGGGGGCTGCTTTGGTTTTTTTTGTTGCTCGCTTGCTCAACTGCTGATTTTGAACCAAGCCAAATAGACGGCGCCCTTGTCCGGCTATGGGCTGACTGTTATGCGAATTGCTTGAACTGTGCCTTCGCTATCCTGGTCACCGGTGACAACGACCGTGTCGCCGACTTTCACCTTTGTTGCGGAATCTAGGGGAAATCGCGTTGAGTCGCTAATCTCAACTTTCTTTGTTTTACCATCGCTCTCGACTGAGAATGTGTCCCCGCTTACTTCTGTGACTTTCCCCGTCAGCGCGTCTCTTTTGATCCGATTGCCGCGACCGGGTTTTCTGTTAAAGCAGTCTCGATCTCGAACTCGATCTCGCATACCGAAGCCATATGGCTTCCGGAGATTGTAGCCGCGTTCGATTCGTGCGAATTTGCGATGCATCCTGAATCGAGGCCCGCCTAGACGAACAAAGAACATTCCCGCAGCCAGGGTAGTCAATAACGCTACCAACGCGGCAGCGCCAATGAGCACATACTTTGCTCTCCTGCTGATGCGGCCGCTCGCAACTTCGGCTTTTTGACTCGATGCTTCTTCTGCGCTATTCCCTTGTTCGTTTTCTTTGATGTTGTCTTGGTCCGCGTCCGTCATGGTTACTGCTCCTTTCCAAGTACTTGTAAACTAAAGATAGAGCAACAACCTGAGAATTAGCTGAAAAAAAGACCGGTCCTAGGATATTTCTTGAGACCAAAAAGCCGGGGGAGACCAGGTAGGACTAGAATCAGCATCAATTTGCGTGATCGGCGTACTTCCACCAGAGGATCGATCCCAATACCCCAAGCAATCCCGTGAAAACAACTATGAGGTAGCTCACAGCGCCCAGCTTGGCGGGGTTGGCGACATTACTGTAAAGTGCCGGAATCGCCCAGGGGAAATATTCTCCCCAGCCCATTACTTGGACTATTTGAGCAAGAAACACCATAAAGACCATAAAACCAAGCGCCGGAAAATAGCTTTTGCCGATGTTAGCGACAAGGGCAACCGCCCATGCCAGCGGTATAGCCAGCAACGAGGCAACTACAAAGCGTGAAATACTGTCGAGCATTAATTGGTAACTCCATCCGGGCAGCTTGATAACTAGGCCTAGAACTATCCCAGCCGCAGGCGCCAGCAACGAAAACATGAAAGACCAAAGGCTGATTAGTACGACCTTCGCTACAACAATTGTGGTGCGTGAAGTTGGTAGCGCCAGGAGATCCTTCAGTGTCTTGTCTATGTATTCCCGCCCAAATACCCAAGCGGCAATAAAGCTGGATATTACCATGCTCGCAATCGCAGCTTGAGAAAGAAGATTAAGAAAAGACTCCCAACTGGCAGTGCCGGCAGTGAGTAGTTGCGCTTTGGTACTAATAATTCCGAGGGTCTTTGCTTTCTCAGGGTTTTTCAAAATGACCATAAACAATGTCATCGCCAGGGGAATCAACAAAAAAGCAAGCAGGGTTACCAAAGATACCTTTGACCGTCTCGCCTTGTTCGCTTCAACAAGGATCGCGTTAAGTAAGTTGTTCATGTCTTCCCACTTTATCTAAGAAATACTGCTCTAAATCTTCTTTTTCCACATTGACTTTGCTAAGGGGTACGTTCTTCTTGATGATGTCTGCTACCAGTTTCTCTGGTTTTTTGATAAGACCGCTATCGGTAATCTCGACTTCCCCAAAACTGTTTATGTTCGGATGGTAACCCAAGTCTTTGACGGTAGATAACAGTTTCGGCCGATGAGTCGAGTCCAGCACCAACTTCTCTTCCATTTTTTCGTCCAGTGTCCCGTGGTCCATTTCTTCAAGAAGCAAACCTTCATGTATGATACCGATTTTCGTCGCGAAACGATAAATTTCACCAAGGATATGACTTGATATGAAAACGGTTACCCCTTCCTTTTCCGACAAGCCTTGGAGCAGATTTCTTATTTCAACAATCCCCGCCGGGTCCAATCCGTTGGCCGGCTCGTCGAGGATGAGTAAAGAGGGCTTGTGGAGAAGGGCCCTTGCAATGGCAAGCCGTTGAAGGTTACCCAATGAGAGTGTTCTGGCTTTCATCGTCGCATATCTCGTTAAGCTCAGTTTTTCCATCATTTCATCGGTTGCCTTCTTATCGGGTAGCTGGTAAAGCCTTCTCGATGCCTCAAGGTTCTCCATCACAGTCAGTTCCGGATAAGCGGTGGCCGTTTCCACCAGAGACCCGACTCTTGACCAAATCTTGGTCGAGTCGGGACCTATTCTCTGCCCAAAAAGCTCGACGCTGCCGGTTGCCGGTCGTATCATTCCCAGGAGCATCCTGATAGTTGTCGTTTTACCCGCCCCGTTCAGACCGATGAATCCATAGATCTCGCCCTTGGAGATACTAAGATTCAGGGATTCAACCGCAGTAAGAGATCCATATTTCTTGGTCAAGTTCTCTGTTTTTATTACTGTTTCCATAGATGATAATTCTATCGCTTTGCGGACAAACAACAAGTCATGTTTTTGTCGCGAACGTCATTGCGTAAACTTTACCGGACAGTCGCCCGGGCAAAATGAACATGCTCAAATGTGTAATAACCGTCCGTGCGATCCGCAAAGTAGTATGACATCGCCGGGAAGGCCCTAAGTCCGCATTACCTAATGATTTTTCTCGAAAGAAGCGGTTTCAAAATTATTTTTCTGGAGCTGTAACTATTTTTCTTGGCATATGCTATATCATAACAATAATTCTTGTTTCGTAATCGTTTTTCTGGAGGAAGCGGCAGCTAATGCACCTGGTTGAATACTCGCTCGACCAAGAAGGCTATCCAGGAGATCGTGGATATGCCCGACCGGCAGATCGACCTCTTTATTCGCTTCTGCCTGCAAAACAATGGCCGACTCTCCGCGCGGAAACGCGCAAGCCACTTCGGCTCCTTGTCGGATGAAGAAATCGCTCGCATGGAAGAGGCCGTCCAATCCGTATATGACAACAGAACCTCAAGTGATGGATGATCAGTATGCGCATCAATTGCAGAAAAAGAGCACCTACGAAAGGTACTCTTTTTCTTGTTGGCTCGGAAAAGTATTTGATAGCTCCCGCGCGGTGGACACTATTTGAACTTTTTGCCGGATTCTGAAACTATTAATATGCTACTTGAACTGAGAGCAAAGCCAAGGGGAGCCAGTCACCAATATCCTATCGGGATTTGATCAGTAGTTTAATGGCTGTACGCTCTTCTCCATCTATTAAAACGTCAACAAAAGCTGGTACAAACATTAGATTGAGACCACTGGGGGCAACAAACCCCCGTGCAATGGCAATAGCTTTCACGGCTTGATTCAAAGCCCCAGCACCAATTACCTGAATCTCTGCGGCTTCTTTCTCCCGTAGCACTGCTGCTAAAGCTCCTGCTACAGAGTTTGGATTTGACTTTGATGAGACTCGTAGTACGTCCACTTTGAGCTCCTCTAGTATGACAGTTAACTTATCATTCACCCATCGGCAGCTTGGCAGCCAAGCTTGATAAGTAACGAACTCAACTCCGGCAATATTATTGTTCGCTCTCGCCAACACAAATTCTTACCAATGACTCAAGTTCTTTATTTTGGTAATCGAAGTCGGTCAAAACCCTTTTCAGGTTATCGGGTAGCTTCCTGTATCCCCACAAGCACCGCTTTTTTGTCTCTTCTACACTATTTCGAATAAAGTAATAGGGCAGATTTACATGGAAAAAAGAGATGCTGTCGGCATCTCTTAACATGTCAACACGCCTCGTGCCTCCTCTTTCATGATGGCACACCAGAAAAAATATATCATCGGTTAGTTTTTTACTTATGCTACACTCTTTCATTATTTCTGCCAGGATCTTAGCGCTGTTTAAAGCATGGGCATCTTTAAACTCATCGTAATTTTTATAATCTTCGCGCCCCACTTTCCGCTTCTCAATGGCTCTTTCTATATCATGGCCTAAAGCAGCTATTTTTAAGGCCTCATCGACATCAGGCTTTAATTTAAGCAGCCACTCCAGAGTATTTTTCGAGTGGATTGGGTCTTCAGGAACTGGAGATTTTTTAATAATCTCCTCGATCTTCTTTTTTACACAGTCAATATTATCCATTTTTATATAGAACCACTACTCTCCTAATATTTTCTGCATTCATCAAAAGAGCGATTAAAACAAGAGTTAAAAGAGGCTGATTTATTAAAGCCCCAAGAAATATGATAAATATTCTGACATCACGCCCCATCCTGAAATAGTACTTTCCCGGCCCAAGTTTTCTCTTCATTAAACCATCATATTTGTCGGCTGTATAACTATTCATGAAAGCGCCTATTATTGCCAGAAAACCGATGAAGATGGCAAGAAAATTCCTATTTGCAAAATAAACATAATAAGTCAAACCGAAAAGAAGAAAGGCATCAGCATAGCGGTCTAAGACAGCGTCAAACCATCCACCAAATTCTGTAACCTGGAATTTCAACCTTGCTGTTTCCCCGTCACAGCCATCAATAACAGATGACACTTGTGCTAGTATTGCTCCAATAACTAAATTAACATATCCCCCCAAAAAGAAAAAAAAAGCACCCAGCGTAGCAAGGATAAAGGAAAAAATCGAAACATAGTTTGGAGTAGTATCTGTTCTTAAAAGATGCCTTGTAATCCTGGTTGATATGGGTCTGTTTAAGTATCTTGATATAGGTCCATCAGAGGTCTTTTTCAAAGTATCTAAAAGCTTGCTTTCCGCTTTTTTAAATGTCTTCTCATCATCCACGTCAATCCAGTAATCATCTTTAATATCAAAGGCTTTAGCTTTTCCCTTGCCGGCCAGCACCCTTATTCCCCCTGAAAGGGAGCTGTCGTCATTATGTAAGCTTTCTTCGATGGCGCTAAATATTGCCGGAGAACAAAGAAAAATTCCTGTATCATAAGCGTTATATTTCTTGATATTCTTCCCTATATCTAAAATTCTATTGTCTTCGACCAAAACTTTGGTAACATCATTAACATCAACAAGCTTATTGGTTTCAATGTTATGGTCTACAGCCAGCATAACGTCGCCATCGGCTATTCTTTCATTTATTAGTTTTTTTAGTATCAATTCATCAAAGACATGATCCCCCATCAACAGAATAAAATTCTCATTTAATAGTTTTTTTGCCTTAAGGACGGATATGCCGTTCCCCTTTTCCCATTCTTCATTTGTGATACGGGTTATATTTATATTTCTGCTCCGGCTAAATCTGTCAAGATATTGCTTTACCTTCTCGCCGTTATATCCTGTTACGACATAGAAATCAGTAAGACCG
>Ga0214473_10003255_pt1 | contig 19764 bp, 16 predicted proteins | sample RVTome_7_FD_203509 | JGI IMG/M metagenome (GOLD analysis project Ga0214473, IMG submission 203509) | Soil microbial communities from uranium-contaminated site in the Upper Colorado River Basin, Wyoming, United States - RVT98D197 | ecosystem: Environmental > Terrestrial > Soil > Contaminated >... | reverse complement strand
CCTGGCACCGTTCCTGAAGTCATCGAGGCGAAACGATTCGTGGTCAAAGATCCGAGCGGGAGAAATCTGGCGGCCCTCGGCACGGACCGCGATGGTGCGCCGCTGCTGGTGCTGACGAATCTGGACGGAGGTCTCGGAGCGACCTTGGAAGTCACTGCGGCAAGAAGACCGACGCTGACTCTCTACGATAGAGCCGGCAATTCCCGCGCCATTATGTCGGTAGACTCGGAGGGCTCCCCCAGTCTTTCGCTGAACGATAAGACTGGGACTCCCCGCGTCGGTGTGGCGGTCGCCACTCAGGGATCTGGAGGTCTGGTGCTGTACGGCGATAAGAACACGGCTAGAGCGTCCCTCGGGCTGGGAACCAGTTGGTCTCCCTACCTCGTGTTCATGGACGATGGCGGCAACATTCGCACGGCGTTGGGACATGCGGACGCGCTTCCTCCTGCTTTGACTAAAACCTTTCGCGTAGCCGATTATTCAATGATGGTGCTGAACGAGAAAGGCGGCATGGTTTGGAGCGCGCCTCAGAAAGAGCAACCACAGGCGACAAATTCGAGCAAATCAATCGCCAAGAGTAAGTCTAAACCCAGCCCAACTCGTCGCTGAGGTTGCCTTGCCACAACCTCGGAAAGCGCGCGGCTTACGCGATGATCCAGTCGCGTTCCTGAAATGTTCATACCAATACTTTGCCCTGAGATTGAAGAACACGGGGGATCAGTGATAAATTGACAAGAGTAACCCGAGGATGCTGCGACCTAATCGTGACCACGTTCGATCTCAGTGAATATTTGGCGGATCGCCGTGCCGTTATCGACCGCGCGCTCGACCGCTATATCGGCGCGCAGCCGGGGCACAACCATACGGTGTGGCGTGCGATGCGCTATGGACTTTTTCCCGGCGGCAAGCGCGTCCGGCCTATTTTAACCCTTGCCGCCGGCGAACTCTTCGGCGGCAAGCAAGAGGATTTGCTACCGATTGCCTGCGCCATTGAAATGATTCACGCCTATTCATTGATTCACGACGATTTGCCGGCGCTGGACGACGACGACTTGCGCCGCGGCGCGCCGGCGGCGCACAAGGTGTTCGGCGAGGGCATGGCTTTGCTTGCGGGCGACGGTCTATTGACCGAAGCCTTTTGCTTGTTGTCGGCTGCGGAGGTTAGGAAAGCGCTGGCGCCGGATTTGGTCTCCGAGCTTATTCACGAGATCGGTTGCGCGGTCGGCGTGGCGGGGCTCGTGGGCGGTCAAGCCGCCGATCTGGAGGCGGAAGAACGGGAGGTCGATCTCGCCGCGGTGGAATATGTTCACGTGCGCAAGACCGGCGCTCTGATTCATGCGGCCGTGCGCGTAGGCGCGCGGGTCGCCGGCGCCAAGGGCGCCGAGCTGCGGCAAGTTTCCCGCTACGGAGAATATCTCGGGCTGGCTTTTCAAATCGCCGATGATGTCTTGGACCACCAGGGAGACGCGCCGGAGCCACGCCCCGAGTCGGGGCGCAAGGAACGCAGAAAGGCGACCTACCCATCCGTCGTCGGGGTGGCCCAGGCAAAGGAGCGGCTTGCGGAATTGCTGCAAGAAACCGTGAATCAATTGATTTGTTTCGATTCCGGCGCGGAGCCGCTTCGCGCCATCGCCACGCAAGTGGTGGGAAGGGCTCTGTCAGAAGAATTGAGTTCCAAAATCGAGGAGACGCATCCTTGAGCAAGGCAAAACTACTTGATGGCATCGAATATCCGCGGGACGTTCGGCGGCTGGCAGTGGAGGAGTTGCCTCAACTCGCCCAGGAAATCCGCGAAGAGGTCATCTCCGTTGTTTCGGAAGTGGGCGGACACTTGGCATCGACTCTCGGCGCGGTGGAGCTGACGTTGGCGCTCCACTACGTCTTCGACACGCCTGAAGACAGGATCGTGTGGGACACCGGACATCAAGCGTACGCTCATAAGCTCATCTGCGGCCGGCGCAATCGGCTCGCGACGATTCGCCAGCTCGGCGGCGTCAGCGGTTTTCTAAGCCGCGAGGAGAGCGAATACGATGTTTTCGGCGCGGGCCATGCTGGCACGTCGATCTCCGCGGCCCTGGGAATGGTCGTTGCGAAAAATTTGCAAGGGTCGTCGCGCAAGGTGGTGGCGGTCATCAGCGACGGCGGCTTGAGCGCCGGCTTGACGTTCGAAGGGCTGAATCAAGCGGGCCACCTGGACAAGGATTTGATCGTTGTCCTGAACGACAACGAGCACTTTATCGATCCGCGGGTCGGCGCGGTTTCATCGTTCCTGAGCAAACAGTTCACCACGGATTTCGGCGTTCGCTGGCAAAAGCATCTTTCGGCGCTACTTTCCAACCTGCCGAGGGGAGAGAACCTCAAACTCTTGGCGCGCAAGTTGCGCGATTCGTTTGTCGGACTCATAACGCCGGGGTTTCTCTTCGAAAGCTTACAATTCCAGTACGTGGGCCCCATCGACGGGCACAACATTTCCGAAATGGTGACGACGCTGGAAAACCTCAAGCATGTGGACGGGCCGACGTTAGTCCACGTGATGACGAAAAAGGGCAAAGGTTACCCTCCCGCGGAGCAAGACCCGGTTAAGTATCACGGCGTCACGCCGTTTCATGTGCTGACCGGCAAGCCGAAGAAGCCCAAAGGTCCGGTGGCGAGCTACACCGATATTTTCGCTCAGGCGCTGATCACAATTGCCAAGGCCAATCTGAAAGTCGTCGGGATTACGGCCGCCATGGGCAGTGGCACCGGCATCGATAAACTGTCGAAGGAAATTCCGGGACGTTCCTATGATGTCGGTATCGCCGAGCAGCACGCCGTGACTTTCGCCGCAGGGATGGCCACCGAAGGCTGGATTCCGGTCGTAGCGATCTATTCGACCTTCTTGCAGCGCGGCTACGACCAGATTTTGCACGATGTCTGCTTGCAAAATCTCCATGTGGTTTTCGCTCTGGACCGCGGCGGACTGGTGGGCGCCGATGGTCCGACGCACCACGGTGTTTTCGATTTCGCCTACATGCGGTCGATTCCGAATCTCGTCATCATGGCGCCGAAGGACGAGAACGAGCTGCAACATATGCTCAAAACTGCGATCGACCATCCAGGACCGATCTCGTTGCGTTATCCTCGGGGTGAGGGTTGGGGTGTCGAGATGGATCGCGAGTTGCGAAATCTTGAGATCGGCAAGGCCGAATTTTTAAGGAACGGCAAGGACATCGCCATTGTGGCCATCGGCCACACCGTGTTGCCGGCGCTGCGAGCCGCCGAGGGTCTTGCGCCCCTGGGGATCGATGCGGCGGTGGTCAACGCCCGTTTCGTAAAGCCTCTGGACCGCGATCTCTTGCGCGATGTCGTCAAACGGGTTCCCGCCCTCATCACGGTTGAGGACCACGCGGTGGCCGGCGGATTCGGCAGCGCGGTTTTAGAGTTTCTCGCCGATGAAGGAATCAGCGATGTGCGCGTGCGGCGCTTGGGTGTGCCGGATCGCTTCATACCCCACGGCACTCAGGACGAATTGCGCAAACTCTGCGGCTTCGACCAAGAGGCGATTACTCAGGCCGCGCTCCAGATGGTCAGGCTCGGAAGGAAGAGAATCCGGGAGGGATGGGAAAGAGGGAGCGGTTAGACAAGCTGTTGGTCGAGCGGGGTTTGGTCGCCAGCCGCGAGCAAGGCCAAGGTATGATCCTGGCCGGCGATGTTCTGGTCGATGACCGACCCGTGACCAAGGCCGGAAGTCTCGTCGACGAAACGGCCGTCATTCGAGTTAGATCAACGCCCTTGCCCTACGCGAGCCGTGGCGGAAGCAAACTTGAAAAAGCACTGGAAGAGTTTCAAATCGACGTTGCAGGTCGTACCGCGCTCGACGTCGGCGCATCCACCGGTGGATTTACCGATTGCCTGCTCGCTCACGGCGCGCGCGAGGTATTCGCGGTCGACGTCGGATACGGCCAGCTCGATTGGAAGTTGAGAAACGACCCCCGAGTTAGAGTTTACGAAAAAACCAATATTCGCTATCTGGAAGTTTCCGCGCTGCCGCATCCTGCGGACCTGGCGACCATCGATGCGTCTTTTATTTCACTGAAGCTTGTCCTGCCCGCGGTGAAAAAACTATTGGTTCCCGGCGGGGAAATTATCCCGCTGGTCAAGCCACAGTTTGAGGTGGGCAAAGGTAAAGTGGGCAAGGGCGGCGTGGTCCGTTCCCCTGCTGAGCACTCGCGCGTCATCGACGAGATCAAGGAATCGGCAGCCCGCCTCGGCTATGTGGCACGCGGAGTTGTAGAGTCTCCGCTATTGGGCCCCAAGGGCAACAAGGAATTTTTTCTCCACCTGATTCCCGTACAGGAGGCGCATTGAACCGATCCGTCAGTCTTCGATGCCGTTAACTCGGCATCCATGATTGCCCAGCCGCATATGGCCGCCTTCAGCAAAATAGCTCACCGGGGCGCCTCCGGAAGTTTCCCGGAAAACACAGCGCTTGCCTTCGAAAAGGCGATTGAAGCGAGCGCCGACATGATCGAGATGGATTGCCAACTCAGCCAAGACGGGCACGTCGTCATTTTCCACGACGAGCGACTCGGCCGCACCGCCGGCGCCCGCGGCAGGCTCAAGGACAAGACTCTCGATCAGCTCAAGAAACTTGACGTGGGACAGTGGCGTAAGAAATCCTATAAGGGAGAGCGAATCCTGACGCTCGAAGAAGCCCTCGAGATCATCGGCGGCAGAGCCGACCTCTGTCTGGACATCAAGCATTTTCCCGACGGCCAACCGGGCATAGAGATCAAACTGTTGTTCATTGTCAGCCGTTATGATTATTTGGACCGGACCATTTTCTCATCGTTCGATTATCGCTGTTTAAGCCGGGTGAGAGAGCTGGCGCCGGAGGCGCGCATCGGCATCATTTTTGACGCGGCAACAAAGGCAGACCCATTGGAAGCAGCCAAAGAGCTGGCCGCAGGGTCGGTTCACATCCACAAAGATCTCGCCAGCCGGGAGTTTCTGGAAAGAGCCTGGGAAAAGGGGCCGGACGTTTATGTGTGGACGGTGAACGAAGTACGCGATATGGAAAAATTCGTGTCCTGGGGAGTGCAAGGCATCGTCTCCGATTTTCCGGAAAAATTTTGGAAGCTTAAATGGAAATCCTCCTGAGGCTTTCTCGCATGACAATTTTTACTCGTCAGAGCCGGATTGAAATCGAGCCGACGATGCTTCCTTAAGGCGTGGCCTGGCGGCACGGATATTGGACCCCGGAGCTTGGGATTTATTTGTTGCGGGCAAACGACCCCTCCCCTGCGCAAGTATCGGTGCTGTCCGCACTTGCTCCAGATTGTCCCGGGAATGCGTCCAACCATTCTATTTTGCAAGTGAATTGCTTGACTTGCCCAGTAAATCGGTTAGAATCATTTTCTCTCAAAAGCGGTCCGCTGGGATTGGGGGTGACTTAAGTTTATGACCGGAGTTCGAGTCCGAGAAAACGAATCCATCGAGAGTGCCATCCGACGCTTCAAAAAGCTATGTGAAAAAGCAGGGATACTTGCCGAGCTGCGAAAACGAGAACACTACGAAAAACCGAGCGTGAAGAGAAAGAAAAAAGCCATCGCCGCCAAGAAAAGAGCGCTGAGACGCGTGCGGCATTCTTATTGATGGTAGTCCAGACAGTGCTCGAAAACAGGTTGGACGCAAGCCCAGATGGAACTCAAAGCTGAGATTCAACAAGCCGTGAAAACAGCCATGAAGAGCGGTGACTCGGTGACCGTTTCGACGCTTAGGCTTCTCTTATCCGCAGTCCATAACGAGGAGATCAAGGTACGCAGAGAATTGAGCACGGAAGAAATTCAAAAGACTATCTCCACGCTCTGCAAGCAACGAAACGAAGCCATCGAGCTATTCCGAAAAGGGGGGCGCGAGGAATTGGCCCAAAAGGAAGAGGTTGAGATAGGGGTCTTGCAGCGTTATCTGCCCCAACCTCTGACCGATGAAGCGGTTCGCGGGTTGATTCAAGACAGCATCAACGAGCTAGGCGCCAAGGGAATTCAAGACCTGGGAAGGGTCATGAAAATGGTGATGCCGAAGGTCAGTGGCCGGACCGACGGTAAACGGGTCAACGAGTTAGCTAAAGCGCTTCTAGGGGGCTAGCCGGCAAGCATCCAAGCGCGAAGCCGCTCTTCCTGGATGGGCATTTTTTGCGCCCCGGCGTAGAATGGGCTGCGCCGGAAACAAAACCCAGGGCTAAGGAAGAGTGTATCCCCACGGCCTTAGCCTATTCCGCCGAACTAGCTTCGGCTACGAAGACCGGGCGCTCGTGGCACCTCTCCACACGTTTCGTAGGGCGGAACCCTCCGACCTTCGTCGGCCGTAGCCGACTTCGGACGGCGAAGGCCGAAGCGTTCCCTCCTTCGCCAAGGCTACAGAGGGTACCCACCTCGCATTCATCCACGGGTTTACACCCGTGGCCTTCTGCGAAGGAGGGTAAAGGTCTTACACCAAGGTTGACGATTCGTTGCTATGTGGCGGTCGGCTCAGGGTTTCGCTTCCGGTGAACTTCTGCGGCGACGCGCGCGGTGACCTGCGAAATTAGAGCCGGGCGTGCTGAGCGGAGATAGTCCCGTCCAGTGAATTGGGTTGATTTCACTCTTATTGTTGCCCTCGCCCTCTTTGGGTTGCGGGGATATTTTCGGGGGCTCTTTCGCGAGGTCTTGTCCATTGCCGGGCTGGTGGTCGGTTTGTTTGTGGCCGTCCGTTATTATGCAACTGTGGCCGCCCTCGGAGAAGCTTATTGGAACATCTCGCCTCTGATCCTTAAGGGCGCCGCTTACATCGCGATATTTTTCGTCGTTTATTTTCTCTTTAACGCAGTCGGCTGGCTACTCCACCACTCGGAAAAATTGCTCTTCCTGCAAACCCTAAATCGCGTCGGCGGCATCGCCGTCGGCATGGGCAAAGGAGCGGTGCTCGCGGCCCTGATGGTTTTTTTTGCCGGCTCGGCATCGTGGCTTCCCCACGGCGCGCGGGACCAGATCAGCGGAGCGCTGCTCGCTTCGCCGCTGACGTGGGTCGCTGAAGAAATCATCCACGCCGGCAAGGAAAGAATGTTTCCCAAGCAAAGCGGCGAGGCGCGAACATCGGAGATCGGTTTCTTGTTTTAGATTTGCCATCATGATCAAGCAGGATAAGATTATCGAAATCCGCGACCGGGCATCCATCGTCGAGATCATCTCGGATGTCCTCACGCTTAAAAAAACCGGCCGCAACTACATGGGGCTCTGCCCTTTTCATACGGAAAAAACGCCCTCGTTTACCGTAAACGAAGAGAAGGGGATCTTTCATTGCTTCGGCTGTCGGGCGGGCGGGAGCGTCTTTCAGTTTCTCATGCAGTACGATCATCTGACTTTTCCCGAGGCCGTGGAGCGCGTCGCCAAGCGCTACGGCATCGTCATCGAACGGACCGAGCGCGCGGGCGGGTCGGAAAAAGCCGGCGAACGCGAGTCGCTTTATCACATCAACGAACGGGCGGCCACCAACTACCAGCGATTGCTGCTGGATCACTCCGAGGGGAAAAGAGCACTCGATTACTTGAAGTCCCGGGGGGTCGATCTCAACACGGCGCGTAATTTTATGCTCGGCTACGCGCCCCAGTCCGGCTCCGGATTGCCGGAACTGCTGAGAAGGGAAAAGTTGGCGACCCCGGACGCGCTGCGTCTCGGACTCATCGGGCAGCGTGGCGCCGGTCAGATTTACGAGAAATTTTTTGCCCGCCTGATGTTTCCCATTATCAATCCGGCCGGCAAGATCGTAGGTTTCGGCGGCCGGGTCCTGGACCAAGGGTTGCCGAAGTATCTCAATTCCAGCGAGACGCCGCTCTTCCGCAAGGGCTCGACTCTTTACGGCCTCTACCAAGCGAAAGAAGGCATTCGCAAAGCCGACCGAGTCGTGGTGGTGGAAGGTTACTTGGATGCCATTGCGCTCTATCAGTGCGGAATCACCTACGGGGTTGCGACGCTGGGGACCGCTTTGACGGTGGACCACGTTCGCGTGCTTTCCCGCTACACCAAGAACATCACCGCTCTGTTCGACGGCGACGACGCCGGCCGTAACGCGGCGGCCCGCAGTTTTGAGATTTTCATCGAAGCCGGATTGTTTGGCCAGGCGGCCTTTTTGCCGAACGGGGAAGATCCGGATACCTTCATTCGCAGCCACGGGAAGGCGGCTCTGGAGGCAATTCTCGAACGGGCCATCCCGTTGGCAGATTACTACTTCTCCTGGTTGGAACGACGCTACGGTAAGACGCTCGACGGCAAAAGCCAGATCGCCGGAGAAATCAGCCGGGTGCTCGCCAAGGTCAACAACCCCTTCGAGGTTGACCTGCTGGTGCGCCGCGCCGTCGATACCCTCGGCGTTCGAGAAGAGCTGCTGCGCCGCCCGGCCGTCGCCCGAGGAGGCAACCCGGCCGCGAGAGATCCGGCAGCTGCTGTCCCGCCCAAGGCTGTTGACGGCCGCGATGATTTCACCGAGCGTTCGCTGATTGGCTTGATGTTGCGCTATTCTTCCGTAGTCAAAGAGGTCGCTGAACAAAGGGAGACTCGTGAATGGATGGGCCAGAAATGGCGCGCCGTTGTTGATTTGATTCTCGCCGAATGGCACAAAGAAGGGATAGTCGACATCTTTCGAATCGCGCAAAATTCCCCGCCCGAAGCCGCCTCCGAACTGGCGGCATTGGGGTTGGAATGGGAAGCCCTGAGCGAAGCCGAAGCCGGCCGGATGGCGGCGGATTGCTTGTCCCATTTGCGGCGCAAGTACCTGCGGGAGCTGGAGCGCGATCTGCGGATCGCCATCCGGGCAGCGGAAGAACAGAAGGATGAGAAGGCAAAACGGGAAAGGATGCTAGAATGGCAAGACGTCGTACGAAAAGAACGCCAGCTCGAACGCCGAAGGCTCGAGTCGAAAACAAACATCCGATAGTACCGAAAACAGCGGCCTCCAATTCCGCCGGGCGACCGGTGGAAAAAAAGAACATAAAGGAGGTGAAGAAGCTCATCGACCTGGGCAAAGAGAAGGGCTACTTGACCTACGACGACGTCAACGACATGCTGCCAGCCGAAGTGGTTTCGCCGGACCAGATCGACGACGTGATGTCGATCTTCGGCGAGATGGATATCGAGGTCGTCGATTCCAACGCGCGGGTCACGCTCGGCGGCGCGGGCGACGATCTCGCCGAGGACGAAGAGGAGGAGGAAAAGGAACTTGACGGCGATGTCGACGGCGACGTGGTCGGCAAAACCGGCGACCCGGTGCGTATGTACCTGCGTGAAATGGGTACCGTGTCGCTCTTGAGCCGAGAGGGTGAAGTCGAGATCGCCAAGAAGATCGAAGACGGCGAAAATCAAGTTATCAACGAGGTGCTCTCCAGCCCGCTGGCGCTGACTCATGTTCTCGAACTGGGCGAGAAGCTTGCCGAGCGTGAAATCCGCGTCCGCGAGATCATCAAGGAAGACGGCGATGAGGAAGGCGAGTACCTCGAAGATGAGGAAGTACATGAGAAGCGGTTGCTGGAACAGATCGGAAAGATTCGCCGCACTTTCAACGAACAGGTCAAACTCAAGAAACAGTTGGAAGCAAAGCGCGTCTCCGCAGATCGTCGGCAATCACTGCTGTCGAGTTTGGGCAAGCAACGGGAAAAGATCATCAACGGCCTAAAGGCCTTGCAGCTTAGCCGCAAGCAAACGGAAGCGATCGCAGACGGTCTCAAGCGGGCGATGGATCGAATGCAGACGCTCGAAAGGCGCGTCACAGAGTTCGAACAGAAAACCGGCAAGGCAGGACCCGAAATTCTCAAACTCGTGGCTGGCATGAATGGTCACCGTAGGGACTGGCAACGGCTGATTGGTTCGCTGCGCATGAGTCACGATGCGATTCTCGAGATGGCCGAAGAAATTAAGAATGCCCGGCGGGACATCAAAAACATCGAAAAGGATCTGGAAATGCCCGCGCCCGAGATCAAGCGCCGCGTGTGGTCGATCATCGAAGGGGAGACCAAGGCCAACTTGGCTAAAAAAGAGTTAATCGAAGCCAACCTTCGACTGGTTGTCAGTATCGCCAAAAAATACACGAACCGCGGTCTGCAATTTCTCGATCTGATACAGGAAGGGAATATCGGTTTGATGAAAGCCGTCGACAAGTTTGAATATCAGCGCGGCTACAAATTCTCCACCTATGCGACCTGGTGGATTCGCCAGGCCATCACCCGAGCGATCGCCGACCAGGCGAGAACCATTCGGATTCCCGTGCATATGATCGAGACGATCAATAAGCTCATCCGCACTTCCCGTTACTTGGTCCAGGAGATCGGCCGGGAACCCACTCCGGAAGAGATCGCGAGCAAGATGGAAATTCCGCTCGATAAGGTTCGTAAGGTTCTAAAGATCGCCAAGGAGCCCATTTCGTTGGAGACCCCGGTGGGTGAAGAAGAAGATAGTCATCTTGGTGACTTTATCGAAGACAAGAGAATCATCACGCCGTCCGATGCGGTCGTGAACATTAATTTACAGGAGCAGACGAGAAAGGTCTTGGCCACGTTGACGCCGCGCGAGGAGCAGGTCTTGCGCATGCGCTTCGGCATTGGTGAAAAGTCCGATCACACTCTCGAAGAGGTGGGGCAAAAGTTCACGGTGACCCGCGAGCGCATCCGTCAAATCGAAGCCAAAGCGCTGCGCAAGCTCAGGCATCCGAGCCGGAGCAAGCGTCTCAAGAGTTTCATGGAAACGTAACGGGAAAGTGGCTGCAAAAACCGCAAGAACTTGAAAACCTCTTACAATCCAAAATCGAAAATCTAAAATCCAAAATCCCCTTCGGGCCCATAGCTCAGCTTGGTTAGAGCCACCGGCTCATAACCGGTCGGTCCCTGGTTCAAATCCAGGTGGGCCCACTTAACCCCTCTCGACTAAGGCTTGACCTGCCTTGCCTGATCACTCGCCAAATTGTCGGGCGTTGTCCGCCGTGGTGCGTCGCGCTTCGCAGGTTGGCTCAGCTATTCCCCCCTCAACAATAACCTCGAATTTGCACGCCTCGAAAATCGGCCGAAGAAATCTCTGATATGCGAAGAAGTCTTCGTTCTTTCCTTGGATTCCTATTCAGGCAAAAATATGCGGTTTGACTTCCTCAGATGCGTAATCGGGCATTCGCTTACCGGCCATCTCCGTGACCAGGCGCATTCCGTGACTATCTTGGGAACGATTAGGTCCAAGTCTTGCGGCTTTGGCCTGGTACAGGCGTTGCTTTTTAGAGCTGCCAATGAGCGAAACAACCAAGAGAAACTTGCCCCCCGGATTCAGCGTTCCCAAGCAGGAGACCGAAAGACTGCTGATCGAACGTCTACAGAACAGTAAGAACGACGAAGACTACTTCCGTTGGCTATTGTTCGTCGTCGCATTTTACCGCGGCATTGAAAAGGTCGATTCCGCGCGAGCATTGCTTCAGATGTTTCTTGATGCGAACCCTGACAACGACAAGAAGGCCCACTGCCACCTCGCTCTGGGCCAAATCGCGACCGACGACCAGCGCTTTGAAACCGCGCTGCATCACTTTCTGACGGCGATCAAGCTCAGTCCCTCGCGGGACAAAGTTTCCTACGTGCTGCACAATAATACCAGTTATTGCCTCAATCAGTTGGCGCGCCACCAAGAGGCGGAACAGCACTGCCGGCTCGCGCTTGCCATCGACTCGCTCCGTCCCAGTGCCTATCGAAACCTCGGCGTAAGTCTACAGGGACAAGGAGATCAGAAGAGCGCGGCTTGGGCATTCGTCGAGTCAGCAAAAGCCGATTCGTCGGATCAGAGAGCCTACCATTTGCTCTCGAATCTTATTGAAAAACACCCGGATCTGCGGATCCAATGTCCTTGGGTCGATAGTGCGCTCAATCCTTCCAACGATCCTTTGCCGGACAGGTATCTTGTATGAGAAACCGCCAGTGGCGGAATGAAGGGAATCTCGGCAGTGGCTGATCCATTGGAGCGACCGGCCACGGAGAGTTTCCAGGTGGACTGCCAAGAAATTCGTTTGTTCCGGCTTAACTGTGAAGGAGTCTTCACCAAAGAGACACCGATCTCGCGGGCAGATGGTTCCGAGTCCCGAGTCTTGAGTCTTGAGTCTCGAGTTCAAACCCAAGATTCGAAGCCCGAGACGCGAGACCCAAAATCTCGCCGCCTCAGCGGTCCGCCGCAGGGAAGCCTGAAGACCCAAAAATGCGGCGAATAACCGAGCGATAAGGAGCATTGCCATGAAGCCAATGATCGCCATGAAACCAGCCTATTCCATCTCTCTTAGTGGATCTCTCGCAAGTGGCGTGACGGCCCCCGCGCGTGGGAACCTTTCGTATGCCGACGAGCTTCGCGCGTTAGGGCAAGCGCTGGAAGACCAGGGCTTGGTGAGCTTTGAGTTGCAAGTCAAAGGCGGTGATTATCTCGTGCGAGGATCGGCTCACTCAACCCAGGAAGCGAGACTTTTTCTCTTGGGTCGTATGGAGAAGATGTTTGCATCAGCGCTTTGGGGAAAGAGCGGCCCGCCGATGCAGGTCAGCGAAGTTGTCTATCAGTTTCCGCCGGAGCGAATCCAGCAGCTTCACCGCGACGGACGCAAAAAGCGGGTGGACGGGGCGCAGACGCCGGACCCCCACCGATTGTCCCAGCTTCTGCGCAGCACCGGTTGCTATCTGGACCGAAAATCAGGAATCTCCCTCTCGGGAATCGCCGTTAAAGATCGCTGGCTCACGGTTAGTTACGTGACCGCCGCGGGCCGCATCGAGAGAACCAAAGCGGCTCTGGATTTCTTCTACGACCATTGGATCAAGATGTATTCGCAGCGCCGCGATCTCCCCGACTCAGCGTTGCGAGACGGCCACTTGCCGATGATTGCGCGCCATTGAAGCTCAGATCCGGCGGATTTCTGGACTCGCCGTAAAGCGGCTCAGAAACCGAATCCTTCGTTCTCGCGATGCTGTCATCCGTCCTTGAGCTTGCTGAACTACTTAACCCACAAATCGTTCAAATTGCCGATGTTGGGCAGCAGCCCAAGCGAAATTCCGGATTGCAAAATTTTGTTCTGCGATTGGAAAAATGCATCGCCCCAAATGTCGGCGTAGTTCAAGCGGTTTTGCTTTATGCCGGCCGCAATCTCCTCCGCCGTGCTCAGATTAAATAACTCCTTCGACTTCACCTTGAAGTAGTCTTCGTCCTGGCCGGCCTTAATCATCTTGATGGCGTCGACGTAAGCGCCGCGGATGGCCCTTACCAACGCGGGTTGCTTCTCGACGGTCTCTTTGAGCATGCCGATGGTCGATTTGAGCGGCGGCGCGCCGAAGATCTGTTCGAGCTCGATGTCGAAGTCGAGCAACACGCGATATCTTCCCGACAAAACTAGTCTCGTGGTGTGGGGCTCGAACATGTTGATTGCCTCCACCTCGCCGCGCTCCAACAGCGCGATCAGGGCGCCGGTTTCAGCTGGGACGTTTTGAAAATCCTTCTCGATGTCGAGCTTGCGCTCTTTGGCGATGACCGCGGAAAAGAAGTACGCCCCCGTCACGCGCGCGAAGTTGCCGATCTTCTTGCCCTTTAGATCGCCCAACGACTTGTAGGGCGCGTCCTTTTTCACCACCCAAGAATTGCCAGACCAAATTTGCGGCGTGATCAAGCGAATGTCTGTTCCGCTTTTGACCAGATTGACCGCCGTGCTGGGCTGCATTGCGCTCGCCACCGTCCGGCCCAACTTCACCGCGTTGGCCGCCTCAGTGAAGTCCATCATTAGATTGGTGATTTTGATGCCGTACTTCACATCCAACGCCTTGGCCTCGATCAGCGAGGCGATGTAGCCGGATTGTCCCGAGGCGTTGGTGGCGATGTTGACCGGCTGCAAGGCTTGGACTGCGATCACCGGCGCCACCGCGCCAACGCTCAAAGACAACGCCGTGGCGATGCCGATTAATCCTCTTGTTTTCATAGCTCTCCTTCCTCCTTCAAGGTGACTTTGCTTTCCAGCTCCGCAGCGAACTTATAGATATCCGGCCCCCAGTGGCGCGGCGACCCGAGCGGGTTGGTAACGTAGGCGTCCAGACGCGCCGGTCTTCGTGTGAGCGTGACGACGAAATCGCTCATATAGGCGGCTTCGGGAAGATTGTGAGTGACGAAAAGCACGGTGCGGTGAAGTTGCTCGCATAGCCGGCGCGTGGTCTGGCGCAGTTGACGCGCGGTAAGCTCGTCGACGCTGGCGAATGGCTCATCCATCAACACCAGGTCCGACTCGATCGCCAAGGCGCGCGCCAAGCCGACCCTTTGGCGCTGGCCGCCTGAAAGGTAAAGCGGAAACTGGTTTATGTATTCTTCCAAGCCGACCAGTTCCAAGTAGCGACGAACCCGCGGCTCCCACTGCGCCCGGGCGACACCCGCGCCTTTTAACGCGAGGCTGATATTTTCACCGATGGTTTTCCACGGCAGCAGTCGCGGGCTCTGAAACACGTAGCCGATAAGTGGCCGCGGCCGAGCTTGGCCGTCGTAAAGAAATTCGAGTTCGCCGCGGTCGAGCCTTTCGAGTCCAACGATGGAATTGAGCAACGTCGATTTGCCGCAGCCCGACGGCCCGATGAGCACGGTCACGCTCCCCTCGCGCGCTGCGAAAGAGAGCCGGTCGATGATTTTAAACGGCTGGCCGTCTTCGCGGCGAAACCATTTTTCCACTTCTTTGACAACGAGCTCGGCCACTCAGCGCCTCCACACGTCAATCTTCGGTCGCCAGGCGGTGAGGCGCCTCTCGGCGAAGTTGATCGCGCCGTATTCGATGACGATCATCGCCACGACGAAAGTCAGAGTCCAGGCAATCACGCCTTCCATGTTGAAGACCTGGTAGGACTTCATCACCTGGTAGCCGACTCCGTTGCTGGTGCCGAACATCTCGACCACCACCACGACTTTCCACGCCAGCCCCAGACCGTAGCGCGTAGCGGCAAAGATATTGGGCACGAGCTGCGGGATGATCACCTGAGCGATCTTCATCCACGGGGTGAAATGAAAGACTCGGCTCATGTCGATCAACTCTTTGTCGAGCGCTTTGACCCCCGCCCAGATGTTGATGACCAGCATCGGGAAGATGGTCACGGTGACGGCGAAGTAAGGCGACCATTCATTGATGCCGAAGAGCATCACGGCGATCAGCGCCCACATCAAACCGGGTATGGTCAGCCCGAGAACCACCAACGGTTGAAAGAAGCGCTCGCCCACCACTACCGTTCCCATGTAGATGCCGACGCCGACGCTGAAAAACATCGCTACGATCGAACCGACGAAGACCCGGCGAAGGCTCTGATACATATGGAAGAAAAAAGTCCCATCGGAGACCAGGCGCATGGCTTCCCGGACCGTGCTGACGGGGCTGGGGAGCAGGCGAGGGTAGATAAGGTAAAGCAGCCACCAGACCGCCACGACGCTCAGCACCGCGAGCAGCGGCGGAACCAAGCGGCCGGTCAGCTCTCTGCCCAATGAATCGCCAAAAGGCGGGAGCGTCTCGGCGCCGGCGAGTCCGGCCGGCTGTCCAGATATCGCCGCTTGATTGTTGGTATGGACTGTCATTAAACCATTAGTGCAATAGAAACAGGTTTGATGTCAATCGGCAGTCATGCGCAGTATGGCTTAACGCCACCTTTGATTGGATCATTCCATTGTTACAGCCTCGATCAAGGACAATGCTTGTAGCGCGCAGAGAGATTGGTAAACATCTGGCCGCCGATCGCCTCGCGGACGACGTTAGATCACATCACGGGATCACTGATGTCCAATTTCGAATGTGGATCCCCACGGGCAAGCCCGTGGCGCCTTCCGGTACGCCCGTTGGGCGGAATCCTGAGCGAGATCCCGGCCATGGCCGGGGCCCGAGTCGAAGGGTCAAGTGCGTCGAGAACGTTTTTGAAAAAAACTCTCAGATACGTGGCGGGAAATTGCTTGACAAGCAGAGGCCCGAGTGGAGCCGCACGGCCTTACGGCCGTGGCACCTCTCCACACGCTTCATAGGGCGGAACCCTCCGAAGCGTACCATCCTTGCCTACTCCGCCGAAGCAGTCGCTTCGGCTGCGAAGGCCGGGCGCCAAGACTACGGAGGGTACCCACCTCGCATTCATCCTCGGGTTTACACCCGTGGCCTTCTGCGAAGGAGGGTAAGCGGTTAGGGCAAGAGAGTGCAGTACGGCGAACGACCAGGGTTTCTTTCAAGACACTGCAATGAAGACTCAAACCCGACAAAACCTAGCCCAAGTTGGTCAAATGGGACACCACTATTTCGTAGATACAAAGAGTTGCAAAATTTTTCGTCACTACTTATTTTCCGACATAGCGTTTCCTCGGCAGCGGCACGGGATCAAGGCCTAAGCGTTCGTAGAGGAGCTTGTGCTCGGGCTCGGCTTGGCTGCATACCCGCAGGTGATGGTATCGATGTCCGTGGTTCGTTTTCTCGCGGTACTCAATGGTGAGCCGCTGGTGAGTGACGAGGATGCGTCTTAGCGTCGCCCACGAGCGATGGTCCCTGTGGCGGCGCAGCCGGTGCTCGATGGCGGTGAGCAGATGGTAGGCGAGCACCGAGATAAACAGATGCGCATCGGCCCGGTCTTCCTTCTGATGAAAATTGGGACGTAGTCCGAGCGAGGACTTGAGCGCTCGGAAGGCGGTCTCGATGCGGGTGAGCATGACGTAAGTTTCCCAAATCTCGGCATCACTCAGATCTTCTCGATCAGTGTGCAACACGTAACAGCCATCGAGCTTCTCTAGGTTCTCGTAAGCATCACGCCTCTTCCACGCAATGTCCTTGGCGATAACGGAGTGCTTCTTAGCGGGCTCGGAGAGGGGAACGACATTGACCTCAAAGACTTTGGAAGCACGGGGGTATTTTTCGCGCAACCGTCCGATGGACTCGAGCACTTTGGTATAGCGCTTGGTGTGCCCCTTCTTGCCCAATCCCGCTCGCACGTAGGTGAGGCGATCGAGAAATAATTGCTCTTGGCGGGTGCGGATGGCGCGGTCCTTGGCGACCCGTGCACTGCTTCGGCACAGCAGATGAACCTCGTGGTCCTTCTTAAACCGCTTGACCTCAATCTTCACGGCCTCCTGTGCGTCCTCGCCAATGAGCACGAGATCCTCGGTCTGTTCGGGGAGGACCTCGGCGAGCGTGCGGCCCACGCAGATATAGTGAAACCCCTTGTCCTTGAGCGTCTTGATATTCGCTTCGGTCGCGATGCCTGCATCGATGATGACGGTCCGATCGCGGGCGAGATCGGGACGCGCTTTGATGAGCGCCTCGATCATCTGCGCTAAAGTTTTCGCTTCGTATTGGTTGCCGGGATAAAGCCGGCTGTATTTGGCAAAGCCCTGTTCATCGATGATCAAGGCCAAGGTCAACAGCGGAGCATCGGAGCGCTTCTCCTTGGAGTGGCCGCGCTTGGCTTTGGGATTGCCCTTCGCCTGCCCTTCAAAATAGGTGTTGGTCAGATCAAATAAACACAGCCGCTCGGGGAGCGAGAAGAGATCCCGCTCACGCGCGGAGAGGTGCTTCTCAAGGGCGTCCTTGTAGGAGAGAAGGACATCGGTGGCGCGGTACAAGGCGCTCAAGGAAGCACGCACCGGGCGCCCGGTCAACTCGAAGATCGCCGAACGGCGCTGCATCCACGCCCAACTCTGCCGTTCGCTCGCGGGCGCCACCAAGCGCCCCACCACTAAGGCCTCGAGGAGCGGCAGCCACTCTCGCGCACAGCCGGCCTCAAGCAGCGCACTGTGAAAGCCCAGTTCCTGCCAGAGCGTGTGACCGACATACTCCGCACCCAGCGAGCGTGACATCTAACGAAACACTGCAGCCGGCGGGCCGATTCGACACGCGAGCAGGAGCTTGCAGGTACAGGGTCGCGCTGGCATTTCCGCGCCTGGCGAGGCCCGCGGCTGAGCGTATGAAGCGTTAGTGGAGGAGCATACGGCTTTGATTTTTTGCGATTCGTCTATCGGTTTCGCGTAAGAGCAGCCCACGAACACTCAGAGCTCTGTCGGCGCCATTTCTCGCCTCGGTGATCTCACCCTGATCCTAGTGCCCCACCACCCAGCGACCCCGTTCAGGTTACTCGTCCCTGTTCAAAATTGGTCAGGATTTGGCCGATGACCCGCGTTTCACGAGGTAAAATCTCAGTGTCCAACGGCTTCGCCACCATAATTTGTCGGGGCACCGGTTTTGCTCCAACCAGCGGCGGTGAGCTTAAAGACATACAGCTTGTTCGCGTTACTCGCCTGGCGGTCGCTCAACGCCGCCGACTTGGTTGGTTCGGGTCGGTTGGCTCAGGCCGCAGAAGGTGGCGAGGTGGAGCTAACGGTTCGGCAAGTCATGCGCGTCGTCGACGGGGACACGCTGATTCTCAGCCCCAACGACAAGGTTCGACTCATTGGCGTAGATACCCCGGAGACGGTCCATCCGAAAAAGATGGTCGAATGTTACGGCAAGGAAGCGAAAGAATATACGCGGAGCACGGTCGCAGGGCAAAAAATTCGCCTGGTGCTCGACGACGCCAACGCCGGACGGCGGCACAAGGATCGTTACGGCCGCACCCTGGGCTACGTATATCTGCACGACGGCATGATGCTGAATGCGGAGCTCGTTCGCCGGGGATTCGCCCACGCCTATACCCGATTTCCGTTTCGCTACCTTGTAGAATTTCGTCGATTGGAGCAAGAAGCTCGCGGTCGAGGCGTGGGCCTTTGGTCGAGCTGCCCCGTAAGTTAGCTAATCAGTCGGGAGGAAAAAAGAAAAAAATGCCGGTTATCGCACGCACGACGCTTTTGCTTATCGCATCCAATGTTTTTATGACCTTCGCGTGGTACGCCCACTTGAAGGATATGAACGATCGGAAGTGGTACGTGGCCGCGGTGGCGAGCTGGGGAATCGCGCTGTTCGAGTACCTGCTGCAAGTGCCGGCCAACCGGATCGGCTATACGCAACTGAGTGTCGCTCAACTGAAGGTCACTCAGGAAATCATCACCCTTTCAGTTTTCGCTCCCTTCGCAGTGCTCTACCTTAACGAGCCGCTGAAGCTTGATTACCTTTGGGCCGGCCTCTGCTTGCTCGGCGCGGTCTATTTCATTTTTCGCGGGTAGGCGCCGAGCGCCCTTGAGATCGGAACCGACGAACTTACCGGGCTTCGTTTTCTAAAAATCTTTCGGCGTCGATGGCCGCCATGCAGCCGGTGCCGGCGGCGGTGACCGCCTCTCTAACCAACCGACCTTTTCTCGATCAGCTCTCCTTTATGCGCTCGATTCATGCCTGAGCCGGCTTTCGAACACCGATCCGTTAGCTTCACCTCAGTGGATTCAGGGTGCGTCCTGGCGAAGACATAACCGGAACACCCGGATACAACGCGGTAGGGGGAAAACTATTGGAAAAGGTTAAGAAGACGATTGCCAGATTTTTGATCGCAAGAGAAGTTTGAAATTGAGGTATCAAAAGTTTCGAGTAGGGCTGAATTGAGATGACGTATAGTGCCCAGGGTCCCGCAACAAAAAATTCTTCCTTCAATAAGGAATCCCAAGAGGAATCCCAAGTCCAACGGTTATCTTTGCTGGCTTTATTATTCTAAACCATTTTCCGTTGACTAATTTCCATTCTGTTTCCTGAGATACAGTTATTTTCTCCCCATTTGATAGTAGCCATACATCAGAAACCCTGACTAAGCCGCCTTTACCTGAAGCATCGATTCTTACATCATCGACCGAA
>Ga0214473_10003253_pt1 | contig 19771 bp, 15 predicted proteins | sample RVTome_7_FD_203509 | JGI IMG/M metagenome (GOLD analysis project Ga0214473, IMG submission 203509) | Soil microbial communities from uranium-contaminated site in the Upper Colorado River Basin, Wyoming, United States - RVT98D197 | ecosystem: Environmental > Terrestrial > Soil > Contaminated >... | reverse complement strand
GCGCCGCATCAAACTTTCTTAAGAACACAGGCACGAACCTGGAAGGCTGTTACCCTTACACGGCCCAAAACGGCAACTGCGGCTCAGCCTGTTCAAATTGGCAGAACAGCACTCACAAGATCGATAGCTGGAGTTACGTATCAAGTGGCAGTTCTCCCGCTGCCTCTGCCCTGAAAAACGCAATCTACACGAATGGACCGATCGTAGCTGTTTACGATGTTTATACCGACTTCTTTTCTTACCGCTCCGGAGTTTATACTTATGTAAGCGGGGAGTATGAGGGAGGACATGCCATATTGATTGTGGGATGGAACGATGCAGAGAGCGCTTTCATCGTCAAAAACAGCTGGGGCCCTAACTGGGGTGAATCCGGCTTTTTCAGAATTGCCTACAGCGAGTTGACGGGCACGACCAGATTTGCCCGGTATGCGTACGCCTACGGAGCTGCCTTAGACACCAATCTTCCCCTGGCCCCAACCGGACTCCAGATTACCGGTATAAAGTGATATTATTCACCCCCACCCTCACTCTCCTTTCAAGAGCATAAGCGCTAACTTAATATTCCCTCCCCTTCAGAGACTGTGTCGCAATGTCATTCTGAGGCGACAGCCGAAGAATCTCTATGATCGATTCAGTTGAAATGATTAGATTCTTCACTCCGTTCAGAATGACAAGCTACGTAATTCCCTTATTGCGACACAGTCTCTCAAGGGGAGGGTGGGGGTGGGGATGGGGTAGATTGTGAGCGGCTGGTGTTCGCCTTCTCCGATTCTGGAAAAACCAGGTTCTTAAAGAGATTGAATCGGTAAGAGAGAAGATCTGGCTGGCAGTTCAGGAGCTACAACCCCATCCCCCTCCCAACCTCCCCCTTGAAAGGGGAGGAGTTCAGAAGGTTCCGCCCTTGAAAGGGAGGCAGAGTAGAGTTCGCGCTTATCCCCGTCAGAGGGGAAAGATGTGGATCCCCCATCATGAGGAGGGAAAAACAGAGGGCTCTTCCATCAAGGGGGAACAAGTTTTTCTTTCGACAAGACTGACACTGATCACAGACACTGACACTGTTTACCGGATCGTCCCAATGTAGTGGGCGGTCAATTGGCGCTCACGGACATTCGGATTGGAGTAATCCGGAAGCAGCATCGGAGCATCGCGGTCCGTGATGATTCCCGCCTCTTCCAGTTCTTTGTGATATCTCCGGACATGGTCCAGGGTTAATCTTCCGTCTTTCACCTCTCCCTTTACATACTCGGCGGCATTGATCCCCGCAATTCTTCCAAATACGCATACATCCAGCAACGAGTTCCCCATCAGCCGGTTCTCGCCATGGACTCCTCCCGACACCTCTCCTGAGGAGTAAAGCCCCGGGATTGCCGTCTCGCATTTACTGTTGTATTCCAATCCGCCATTCTGGTAATGAAGGGTCGGATAAACTAGCATGGGTTCCTTCGAGATATCGATGCCGAAACGTTTCAGAAGAATGTACTTGCCCGGGAATTCGCGCTTAACAGCCCCCTCCCCCATCAGCGTCTCGATCATCGGTGAATCAAGCCAGATACCAATCTTTCCCGCCGGCGTAGGGATCCCCTTTCCAACTTCCAGGCATTCCCTGATAAAGCAGGACGATTCAACATCTCTCGGTTCCCGTTCATTCACAAACTGCTCCCCGTCGACATTGAGTACGTTCGCACCCGCGCCCCTGAATTTCTCGGTGATGAGAATGCCCTCTGCCTGCTCCGGGAAAGCGATTCCCGTGGGATGGTACTGATAGGTATGAAGGAAGCAGATCTTCAGGCCGGCACGGTAACCCATGACGATGCCGTCCCCGGTGGCGCCGTAATGGTTGGTCGTCATAAATCCCTGGTAGTGAAGCCTGCCGGACCCCCCCGTTGCAAGAATAACCGCTTTCGCCTTTGCAACGAAGTATTCTTCTGTCTCGATATTGTACAACACAGCGCCTGCACAATGGCCGTGCTCGTTCAGGATCAGCTCCACCGCGGGCATAAACTCGATGACTTTGATTTCGGGCCGGTTTCTTGCTTCGTCTCTCAGGGTCCGCATGATCTCTGCGCCGGTGATGTCTGCCGCATAGTGCATGCGCTTCCGGCACGTTCCGCCGCCGTGAAGCGCCCTGAGCCGGCCGTCTTCATCCTTGGTGAACATGCAGCCAAGGCTCTCAAGCCAGGCAAGCACCTTTGGCGCCTCGGTAACCAGCGTACGGGCCAATTCCGGAGGGTTCTTGAAGTGGCCGCCGCCGAGGACATCGAGATAATGATAGTAAGGAGAATCCTTCGTCTCCTTGGTGGCCGCCTGAATGCCACCTTCAGCCATCATCGTATTCGCATCACCGTGTCTGAGCTTGGTGGCAATCAATACCCGGATACCACGCTCCTGGGCCATCAGCGCAGCCGATGTCCCCGCTCCTCCTCCGCCGAGGATGAGAATATCGGTTTCATAGTCCACCTTGTTCAAATCGATCAAGTCCGGGTTGATGCGGCTTCGAGCCTCCAGGACGTTCACCATTTCAGGCTGAATGGCATAGCCTTTGTTGGGGCCCACCCGGATTTCCGTTCTGGCGCCCGCTTTGTAGTCAGGATGAAACTTCTCCAGTCGATCCTGTCTCTCCTTGAGCGAGAGCAAGTAGAATTCCTCGCCCCGTTTCTTCCTCTCCACCCGGGCGGGCCGCGTCGCCTCCACCTTCTTGATCAGTTCTTTTAACTCTGCTGTATACGGCATAACTACCTCCAAAATAACAGTGCAAATTGCAAATTTAGCAATGCAAAATGCAAAATTTCTCCCAATCTTCTTCTAATATGATTTCTTGTCGGCGCTTTGTACTTTCCGGTTTCCATTTTTCAATTTGCATTTTGCATTTTGCAATGGTCTTTAAAGATACGTTTTGTCTTTGGGTGTCCAGAATTCGTCGGCCTGCTCGGGCTCAACCTCCCTCGCCGTGTAGATCTTTTTCAGCGTTTCCTCATCGGCTTCCATCAGCTCTTTCAACATGGGATCGAACTTGCCGGTCTCGACTCCCTTTACCATCTCGGCAAGATGCTGCGCCCGGGCAGCTACGTATTTTCCATAGAGCCGCCTCCCCAGGATCGCTATATTGTACTGGCAGATTTCCGCCGGACAACGGGAGGTGCACAGACCGCACATGACGCAGTCAAAAGAAAGCTCTGCCAGTCGGGCCACGTCCCCTCGCATCGCTGCCGCGATATAATCCATCACCTCGATTTCCATGGGGCAGGATTTGGTGCAGGTGTTACATTGAAGGCATCTAAGAACTTCCGGGTATGTCTTGACGATCGCTTCGATTCCCGGCTTTATCGCCTCCATGTCATAGGTCTTCTTGACCGCAGGAAAGAACGGAATCTGAGCTAAGTACATGTTCGGCTGGACCATGGTCTGGCAGGCCAATCCGACTTCGATCTTGTAGCTCCCCGGAAACCGGTAGACCGTTCCGCAGGCCCCGCAGATCCCTCCCCGGCACCCGCACCCTCTGATGAGCTGGTACCCCGCATATTCCATTGCCTTCTGAATCGTGAGAGAAGAAGGAACGTCATATTTTTTCCCCATAATAAAAATCGGGACCAGATCATCTCTCTTTTTCTCTTCTGTTTTCATTGAATCCTCCCTGCAAAACTCCGTCACCCCATCCCCACCCTAACCCTCCCCTTGAAGGGGAGGGAATATTCAAGTTGGCGCTTATGCCACAAGAAGAGAAGGAGTCTTAAGTTTCAAATTCTGGCAACTGGACATCATTTGTTATTTGCTGCTTTCTTCGCTATGCGCTATGCGCCATGCGCTTTGCGTGCTTCTATAGGCTTCCTGATTCTATTTTCAATTCATCTTCCTTAAACGTGGCCACCGGCGGGACTTCTTTCACATCCCGGCCGGGAACATAGCCGAATATCTTCTGGACCTTCTCTCCAACACTTCTGAAGAGGGTTGCAACCGGCAGCCGGCTCGGACAGGCGCTGTCACAGAGACCGCAGCCGACACAGGAGGTGGCCATGTGGGACATCCGGATAAGATGAAAGATCAACGTGTCAGTGGGCATCCGGATTCCACCTTTTCGATCTGCCCACCGCAAGAACTGGTCAGCATCATGCTCGAAGACCGGGGTCCTGAAGACACATTCCTTGCAGTAACAGATCGGACAGGCCACCATGCAGTTGTGGCAGCGAACGCATGTGGAGAACTGGTCCAGGAGAGACCGCATGTCCTTCACCAGACCTTTGAACTCCTGGAAAAGGGTATCCCTCTTTTTCACTCTTTCGGCAATGACCTTGCTGACAACCTCAGCTCTTGCCGGAGGTTCCATCTCCGAATAGGAGAGGATTCCCTTCTCTTCTATCTCCTTTTCCAGTCTTTCTCCTATCTCGACACCGACTTCCTGTTCGGTCTGGTAGCCGAATAATTTGAAAACGATGTCTGCCTGTGGGACAGGATATTCGCACATCTGACAGGCCGTCCGGTGGGCATAGCCTGCAGGAGGGGCGACTTCTCCCATCTCCATGCATTTCAGTGTATCCGTTCTCATGGGTTCGGCTTTTCCCTCTTTCGCCATTCTTGCGTAATCAGGGACCTCATACGTTCCGGGACAGTCGATCCCAATGAGGCAAAGATTATCCAGCTTGACCTGGAGGAATTTCGTCAGCTCGACAATAGCCCTGATCTCGCAAGCCTTGAGAACCGCTCCGACTCTCTTTCCCAGGTTCTTGATGGCCAGATTCGAGGCGACCCTTGCGGATTGGACCGGCATGGTGGGAGCAAGAACACAGACACCATCGAGCATTCTCGTGTCCTGGATCAGGGTCTGGACATAGCCATCCTTCGTCGGAACGGCCCTGGGTATGAGAATGTCCTCGATGATTCCCTTCTCCACCAGCGACCTCAAAAAACCGACGATCGCCTCTTCTGTTTTTCCTTCGACTACTTTTAGAGTGGCTCGCTTCGCCATGTTGAATGATTCTCCTTTTATTATTACAGAACTCATGCTGCTGTTTTGCTGTCCTGCCGTGTTGCCGTTAACTGCAAAACCGCAGCCCTGCAAAACCGCAACACAATAGTTTTGAACTTATGCATTCCACAACTCTTTCATCGGGTTCGGACCCATCTTCTTCAAATCATCCACCATCTTGGTGACTGTATCGGCAAAAAGCTTTCCTTCGCTCGCGCTGATCCACCGGAGCCAGATCCGTTCCTCTCCGAACCCCAGTTGTTCCAGGATCCCTTTCAGAATAGCCACTCTTCTTCGGGCCTTGTAATTTCCGGTCTGGTAATGGCAGTCCCCCGGATGACACCCTCCGATCAAAACGCCGTCCGCTCCATCGATCAACGCCTTCAGCACATAAATCGAGTCCACAGCTCCCGAGCACATCAGATGGATGACGCGAATATTCGGGGGATACTGCTGCCGCGTGGTCCCGGCAAGGTCCGCGCCGGTATACGTGCACCAGTGACAAAGAAAAGCAACGATTCTTGGCTCAAAATCCGCCATCACTAACCTCCGTAAGTCGTAAGTCGTGAGTCGTCAGGCGGTTAAACACCATTTGTTCTTTCATCCTTTACCCCTTGCGTCTTACGCCTGACGCCTTACGCATTATGATTAATCGATCGCTGCATCGAGGACAGCCAAATTCAACTCCTTCTCAAAGTTCTTCTGCTGGGACGCCGCATTTCTGCAGGCGATCACGCAGGAGCCACATCCCTGGCAAAGCTCCCCGATGACTTCCGCCTTCCATTCTTCCTCGTTAATCACCCGGGCCCCGTAGGGACAGGTCGTGACACATAGCCCGCATCCACAGCAAAGCCTCTTAATCACATAGGCCAAATGGGCTTTTTCTTCGACGGTCTCCTTTGACAAGAGGGAGGCGGCCCGTGCAGCCACGGCGTTTCCCTGAGAAATCACGTCCTCCATGAAATTGGGAGAATGGCAGAGTCCGCTGAAGAATTTGCCCCGGTCCACCGAATCGAGTGGAGCCGACTTGGGATTGGCCTCCATAAAGAACCCGTCCGCATTCAGCTCCACGTCAAAAATCTTTGCCAGCTCCCTGTTGTCATGGGATTCAATTCCCGTGCTGAGGACCATCCGGTCGGCGGGGAGGGTTACTCGCTGCAGCATCGCAGGGTCCCAAACCGATACCTGCAGCGATCCATCTTGGGCCGTTACTTTCGGTCTATTTTCCAGATCGTATCGAATAAAGATGACGCCCTTTCTTCTTGCTTCGTGATAGGAGGTTTCATAGAATCCGTAAGTCCTCACATCCCGGAAAAGGACATAAATATTCGTGTCAGGATTCATCTCCTTTAGCCTGAGGGCATTCTTCACGGCAGAGCCGCAGCAAATCCGGCTGCAGTAAGGGTGCTCCTCATCCCTGGATCCCACACACTGGACCATCACCACGGAGCGGGTGCTCTTCAAGCTTTCATCTTTATGGTGAATCATCCTCTCCAGTTGCCGCTGGGTGATGACCCGGGCATCTTCTCCGTATAGATACCCTTTCGGCGAGACCTCCTTCCCTCCGGTGGCCAAGATCAGGGTCCCGTGGTCGATCATCTTCTCTCCTTCCTGAGAGCGAATCTTCGTTCTATAGTGCCCGCTCCTTTTCTCAAATCCGATGACCTCCGCCCCCAGATAAGGATGAATGAACGGGTTCTCTTCGATGTCCAGGATTAAGTTGTTCAAAAGAGCTTGTGGATTCGACCCTCTCAGGGTGTAGAAGGACTCATTCAGATTTCCACCCAATTCCTTCTCTTTCTCGATCAGAAAAACATCGTACCCCTGCTCTGCCAGACGAAGAGAAGCGGTCATCCCCGCAAGCCCGCCGCCTACGACCAGCCCTTTCTTCTCAACCTTCGCCTTTCCCCTGCGAAGGGGCTGAATCCTTCTTGCTCTCTCCGCCGCCATTCGGATCAGGGTCATCGCCTTATCCGTGGCCAATTTCGGATAGGCCTCATGGACAAAGGCGCACTGCTCCCGGATATTGGCGTATTCGATCAGGTAGGGATTGAATCCCATGCCTTTTGCCATCTCTTCCATGGCGCCCCGGATTTCCCGGTGGGAACAACCGCCGATGACAATCCGATTCAGGCCGTGTTCGCCGATCCTCCTCTTGATGACATCAAGGTCTTCAGGAAGACAGGCCATCCCGACCTCTTCAGCATGGACCACCTCCCGTAACACCTTCGCTCCGGCCACAAGATCGGCGATGGAGAGGTTCTTTTTCAGTTCTTCGCCACAGTGGCAGACGAAGATCCCGATTCTCGGGACCTCATCACCCAAGGCCCCCTCAAGGGGATATACTTTGGGCTCCTGGGGAAAACGGACCGAAGCCAGGAAAGATGCCGCGGCAGCAGCGGCGCTGGAGCCTTCCACAACGGTTTCCGGGATATCCCTGGGGCCACGGAACGCCCCTCCCACAAAAATCCCTTCCACAGAGGTCTCGGCGGGAGAAAATTCGCCGGTCTGACAAAATCCCTGGGGATTGAGTTGAATCCCCATCTTCTTCGCAAGATCCTTGACGCTCTTGGGGGGAGTAAACCCGAGAGACAGAACCACGGCATCGAACTCCTTCTCCTCAAAGGTCCCATCCTCCCGGACATAGGTGATCAAAAGGTTTTTTGTCCCCTGAAGCTCTTTGATCGACGAGATGGCGCATCGTTTATAATCGATTCCGTACTCCGCTTTCGCCCTCTCATAGTACCTTTCATAATCCTTTCCCATGGGTCTGATATCCATGTAGAAAAAGGTGGCCTGAAGGTCCCTGGACCTTTCCTTGGCGATCATCGCCTGCTTGGTCGCGTACATACAGCAGATCGTGGAACAGTGCTCCTGACCGCAGGAGGGATCACGGGAACCCACGCACTGGATAAACGCAACGCTATCGATCTTCTTCCCGTCGGAAAGGCGGACCGGAAATCCCTGAGAGGGGCTTGACGTTGAGAGCATTCTCTCGAACTGAACACTCGTCATCACATTCCCATACCGGCCAAAACCATATTCTCCCTTTCGCTCTGCCAGGAAAGGCTCAAACCCGAATCCAAGAAGAATCGTCCCCGCCTCGACCTTCTCTTCTTCCTCCTTCATATCGAGATCGATTGCGCCCGGAGCGCAGGCTTTTACACATTCCCCGCATCGCGTGCAGGTCTTGGAATCGATGACTAAGCTGTTTGGAATGGCCTGGGCAAAAGGAAGATAGATCGCCTTCCTTTTCTCAAGACCCCCTCCGAACTCCTTGGCCACCTCCACCGGACAGACCTTGATACAGGCCTCACATCGCGTGCACCGCTTGGGGTCGACAAACCTCGGCTTCCGTAGAATGGAGACCTGGAAATGTCCTCCCCTCCCCTCGATCTCCGTAACTTCCGTATACGGCAGCAGGGTAATATTGTCATGGAGATGACATTCATAAATGGGGCAGAAAGCGGGCGGAGTGGGACTCATGAAGCAGACCCCGCAGGAGTTGGTTGGAAATGTTTTGTCCAGCAATGGGAAGTAGCCTCCAATCGCCGGCCCCTGTTCCAGTAGAAAGACCTTCCTCCCCATCTCTGCCAGAAGGAGCGCAGACTGCATCCCGGCAATTCCCGCACCGATCACCAGCGCCGCCCCTTTATCACCCCTCATCTTTGTTTCTGCCATACTCATCCTCTAAAAACCGTCGGAGGTTGGAGGTTTGAGGCAAAAGATCTTGCCTCCTGCCTTCAGCCTCTAACCTAACGCGAATTTGATTCCGCTATGATAGCCCCATCGATTCCAATAATGGCTTGGGCGAAATCATATGTTTCTTCCACCACTGGTCTCTCTTCTCTGCGTCGAAGGCGATTCCCATCAGTTCCGTAAAGTAGAAGACAGGCATCCCGATATCCTGTCGCATCTCAAGGTTCGCCTGGCAGAGGCCGCAAGAAGTAACCAGGCATTGGGCGCCCGCCTCCTGAGCCATGGAGACAATCTTCCCGACCAGCTTCTTCACGATATCACTATAGGTGAGCGCCAGATCGGCCCCGCAGCAATCGATCTTGTACGACCAGGGGACCGGTTCCGCACCGATCGTTTTCATCATCCGGTCCAGATACTGAGGATCCTCAGGATGGTCCAATCCCGTCACTTTCGGATGACGGACCAGCGCGCACCCGTAATAACAGGCGGTTTTCAAACCTTTCAGGGGTCGCTTCACCTTTTCCCCGATCTTCTCCAATCCAATTCTGTTCACCATCACATCCACCAGGGCCATCAACTCAAATGAAGACTGATACGTGAACCCGACGATCTCCTCGATCTCCTTCCGCTTCGTCTCATCATTCTTGAGCACATGCTCCGCCCTCTTCAGCATGTTGAAGCACCCGGCGCAGGGAATGACAAGGGGCCCTGCCTGGGTGGATTGCGCAATGGCGATATTTCTCGCAGGGAGGCACAGAGAAAGGAGATGATTCACGCTGTGCGTTGCAGCGGCCCCGCAGCAGTTCCAATCCTCGATCTCGACCAGCTCCGCTCCCAATATTTTGAAGACCGCTTCCGCAGAGCGTGCGAATTCCAGCGAGGTCGAATGATCGGTACACCCGGGATAGTAAGAGAATCTCATCTAACGTCTCCTAGCTAATTCTTACCTTCTAAAAATGTTTAGTGTAAGCTGACGTTCGAGGTTTCTAAAGCTTTTCTAGTGCTGCAGTACTGAAGTGTTGCCGTGCTGCGGTATTTAACAGCAGGACAGCAGCACCGCAGAACGTCAGCACGTCTTTTTACTTTTTGCACCTTTCAAAAATCTTCTTGATCTCCTGCCTTCCCTTGATGAATTGAGGAAACAGAGGAATCTTCCCTTTCAGAAAGAGCTGCATGCCGGGGACCAGGTCTGTAAAGAAATCTCTGCTTCTCAGCTTATAGTCGATCAGCATGGTGGCCTCATGAACCCTTCCACCCCGCTTGATACTCTGAATAAAAGCCTCATGCAGGAGATGGATATTCTTCTCCTTCGGATGAATCCCTTCTTCGATCGACATCTCTCTCAAAGCATCCATCAAGACGCCGATATCAATGTCATTAGGGCACCGGGTCCCGCAGGTTTCACAGGAGACACAGAGCCAGATCGCACTGCTTCCCAAGACGGCCTCTTTCATCCCCATCTGGATCATCCGGATGATGTTATTCGGACGAATATCCATGTACGGGGCCGTGGGACAACCGGCCGTGCACTTCAAACACTGATAACAGAGGCTCAGATTCTCGCCGCTTCGCTTCTTGGCCTCTTCCAAAAAGCTTCGATCACTCTTTCCCTTAATTGTGGCCGATTCCAACTTCGTTCCTCCGTTCTTGATCCGGGGGATAGGGCATAGGGGGTAGGGTGTAGCTAAACCCTATACCCTATACCCTTCACCCTACACCCTATTCTTCTCTGTTACGAACGTGTCCAGCATGCGGAGGACCTGGTTCGCAGAGGCGTTTCTCAACTCACAGGCATTATTGGGACAGGCGGCGATACATGCCCCGCATCCCTGGCAGAGGGCGCTGTGAACGGTTGAAACGCGCCGATGGGCGTTCACCTCCCTCGCTTCATAGGGACAGATCTCCACACAGATTCCGCATCCGCTGCATATCTTTTCATCTACAAAAGCAATCAGCGGGTCCTGGAGTAGTGTGTCCGTGGAGAGAAGGGCCTGAACCTTGCTTGCAGTAGCTGAAGCCTGAGAGACCGTGTCCGAGATATCTTTAGGTCCCTGCCCGCAACCGGCCAGGTAGATCCCCTTGGTCGAGCTTTCCACCGGGTAAAGCTTGATGTGAGCCTCCGAAAGGAAACCGTGCCGGTCTACCGTCGCCCGCAATTTTGCCGCGAGATCCTTCACTCCCTGCCGCGGAACCATGGCCGTCGCCAGCACCACCATGTCCGCCGTCACTTCGACCATTTTCCCTGTAAGGGTATCTGCCCCAAGAACCTTCACCTTACCATCGTCCTGAAAGATCCTCGAAACCCGCCCCCTCAAATAGAGGAGCCCATTCTCCTCAATCGTTTTCTGGACGAATTCCTCATATCCCTTGCTGTCGGAACGGATGTCCATATAAAAGATATACGGTTGGCCGTTCGGGACCTGCTTTTTGTAAAGGGTGGCCTGTTTGGCCGTCACCATGCAGCAGACCCTCGAACAATAGGGCATGTAACGTTCCGGGTCCCGCGAGGCAACGCACTTGATGAACACAATCTCTTGGGGCACTTTGCCGTCCGAAGGACGTCGGATCTTCCCCCGGGTCGGGCCATCCGGGGAAAGCATACGCTCGAAAGCAAGACCGTCCACGACGTCCGGAATCAGGCCGTATCCATATTCACCCAGCCCTTCCTTGGGAAAAAGATCATAGCCCGTAGAGACCACGATCGCTCCAACCTTTTCCTCAATGCGCTCATCTTTCTGCCCGAACTCGATGGCCTTTTCAGGGCACGTCTCCTCACACCGTTTACAGCTCCCATCGAGGAAATACAGGCAGTGATCCTGATAGATCACGGGTTTGTTCGGGACGCTCTGAGAAAAGAGGAGATCGATGGCCTTTCTTGTTCCCATTCCCCGCTCGAATTCAGACGGAAATTCAGCAGGGCAATTCCGGATGCAAACCCCGCAGCCATTGCATTTCTCCCAGTTGACGAAAGGGGCTTTCTTCCGGATCACCACTTCAAAATTTCCGAGGTAACCCTTGGCATCCTCAAGCTCGGAATAACAAACGAGATTGATCCTCGGATGTTTTTCCGCCTCAGACGCTTTAACGAGCACGCTGCTGAGGGCCGGATCGAGATCGGGAAAGGTCTTCCATAGCTGGGCCATCCGTCCGCCCAGGGACGACTCCCGTTCTACAAGGATGACTTCGTAGCCTCCATCGGCCATATCGAGGGCTGCCGTAATTCCAGCCACTCCGCCCCCGATGACCAGAGCCCTCCGAGTGATCGGAACGGGGATGGTCTCCAGGGACTCGTTCTTTCTCACCTTTTCAAGGGTTCCAACAATGATCTCTTCAGCCTTCCGGGTAGCCTTCTCCTTTTCCTTCTGATGAACCCAGCTGCACTGTTCCCGAATGTTGGCGATTTCGCAGAGGTAAGGATTCATCCCTTGAGATTTGACCGCTTTCCGGAAGGTATTCTCGTGCATGTTAGGCGAGCAGCAGGCAACGACCACCCCGTTCAACTCTTTCTCGCGGACAGCATTCCGGATAATCTGCTGCCCCGGCTCGGAGCACATGTAGATATAATCGGTGCTGTGGGCCACGTCCTCGATCTGACCCACTTTTTCGGCCACCGATTTGACATCGACGGTTCCGGCAATATTCACTCCACAATGGCAAATAAAAACACCGAGTTTTTTCATAACGATTGCTTAACCTCGTAAGGCGTAAGTCGTAAGTCGCAAGGTGTCAAAAAATGCATTGAACCCCTTACGCCTCGCGCCTAACCCCTTACGGTCTTTTAATGTTTTGCAAAGAGCGCCTGGACTTTGCTTGCGGCGGCATTGGCATGGGCCACGGCATCGGCGATGTCTTTCGGCCCCTGCGCACAGCCGGCGATATAAATCCCTTCCACATTCGTTTCGACAGGCCGGAGTTTCCTCTGGACCTCTGTCAGGAAGCCGTAGTCATCTGTCACGATCCCCATCTTTCCGGCCAGTTCCTTCGTCTCCTGATGAGAAATCATCGCCGTAGCCAGAACAACCATATCGGCGGCAATCTCCACCTTTCGTCCGGTCAGGGTATCGACGCCCCAGACTATGATCTTCTCGCCATCCCGGAAGAGACGGGAGACTCTTCCCCTGAGATAGACCGTTCTCTCTTCTTCCATCCCCTGCTGAATGAATTCTTCGTATCCCTTTCCGGTTGAGCGGATATCCATGTAAAAGATATAAGCCTGTCCGTCATGAACCTTATGTTTGTACAGCCTGGCGTGCTTCGCAGTATACATACAGCAGACCCTGGAGCAATAAGGCATGTATCGCTCCGGATCTCTCGATCCGGTGCACTGGATGAAGACCACTTCCTTGGGAATCTTTCCGTCCGACGGTCTCCTGATCTCACCGGTCGTCGGTCCGGATGCGGAATTGAGCCGCTCAAAAGCAAGACCGTCGATCACATCCGGGACTTCCCCGTATCCATATTCACCGAATCTCTCTTTGGGCAATAGATCAAACCCCACCGCTGTAACGATCGCTCCGACCCTTTCCTCCACGAAGCGGTCTTTCTGCTCGTAATCAATCGCGCCCACCGGGCAGACCTTCTCGCATACCCTGCATTTTTTCTCCCGGAAATAGCGGCATGTGGAGGGATTTATGACGGGCTTGTTCGGAACGGCCTGGGGCGATAACGTGTAGATGGCCTTCCCCATTCCCATTCCCCGCTCAAACTCCGACAGGTTCTTGGAAGGACATTTCTGCTGGCAGAGACCACAGCCCGTGCATTTCTCCCAATCCACGTAACCCGCCTTCCGGCGGATCTTCACTGTGAAGTCCCCGGCCTGCCCCGTCACCTCGTCCACTTCCGAATAGGTCAGGAGCTTGATGCGCGGATGCTGCCCTGTTTCCACGGTCTTGGGCGTCAGCGTGCATTGGGCGCAATCAAGGGTGGGAAAAGTCTCGGAAAGCTGAAGCATCCGCCCTCCGATGGATGGGAGCTTCTCCACCAGAACCACCTCGTGGCCTGCATTGCCCAGATCGATCGAGGCAGAAATCCCGGCGATCCCCCCGCCGATGACCATAGCTCTCTTTATAAATGATTTCTGGGAAGAAATATTTTCCATCTCTGCTACTGCAAACTGGCTCTTAACTGAAATCTCAAATTCCAAATCCCAAATCCCAAATAAATTCCAAGCTCCAATTCCAAATGACCCAAACTGTTTTGTTTTGAATTTCGGATTTCGTTCATTGGGATTTATTTGTTATTTGGTGCTTGGGATTTGGTGCTTATCCGGGTACCTCGATCAGTCCCTTTCCTCTGAGCAGCCCGATCGGATCCACAAAGTTCTGCTCGAATCCCAGAGTCTTATAATCCAGTCCCATGGCAATCCCAAGGAGCTGGGTGAAATACAGGACCGGAATCTCTTTGAACCCCAAATATTTCTTCTTAATGTCAGCCTGTTTGTGATCGATGTTGAAGGTGCACATGGGGCAGGTGGACACAACCACTTCCGCGCCGTTCTTAACGGCAGAACCGAGGATCTTGTAAGCGCATTCCGTGGCCACGTCAGGAGAGCCCACCGACTGGAAGGACCCGCAGCACTCGATCTTATAGGGAAAATCGACGGCCTTCGCCCCCAGGGCTTCCAGGAAATCCTCAAAAAGGGTTGGTCTCTCCTTGTCATCAAACCCCATTTCCTTGAAAGGGCGAAGAAGCATGCACCCGTAATAGGGCGCCGCTTTGAGACCTTCCAGACTCTTCCTGACCCTCCCTTTCAGTTCGGAGAACCCGATGTCCTGCTTAAGGACCTCCAGGTAGTGAAGGACCCGGAGATCTCCCTGATAGCTCTTCTCTATGAAGCTGTTGATTTTATCCCTTTTCTCCCCGTCCTCTCGAATCAACCGGTTCGTCCGCTTGATCACATTGAAGCAGACGGCGCACAAAGTGGTCAGGGTGGTTCCTTGCTCTCTGGCATTCGCCAGAATCCTTGAAGGGGGAAGCAGAGCCATGATGTTGTCCGTAGCCAGCGGGAAGGTGGCGCCGCAGCAGGTCCAGTTCGGGAGTTCCTTCAACTCGAATCCAAGGAGGGACGAGCAGCTTCGAGCGGTCTGGTCAAGATTCTTTGCCTTTGTATATAAGGTGCATCCGGGAAAGTAGAGATAATCCATAATAACTCCTAAACCGCACAGGGCAGAGGGCATGGGGCATAGGGTTCAAAAGAAAAACTCCATGCTCTATGCCCTATGCTCTTTGCCATTACGACAGAAACTTGCGGAATCCGCTGATAAAGGCGATCTGGGGGACTTTTTCCAGGAAGCCTTCCGGAAACTCCGAGATCTGAATATGATCTTTCCGGTCTTTCTTCCTTAAAACGACCATCCTCAGGGCATCCATGACCCGGGCGATATCGATCCCCTTGGGACACCTCGATGTGCACTGAAGGCAGGAAGCACAGAGCCAGAACGTATTGACCTGCAGGGCTTCTTCTTCCAGCCCGAGAAGGGTATATCGGATGACCTGGTGGGGCCCGATGTCCATCGCAAAAGCAACCGGGCAACCTGCGGTGCAATTCCCGCATTGATAACAGGCAAAGAGATTCTGGCCGCTGATGAGCTCCACCTTCTTTGTAAATTCGTTACGGACCATCTGTTTCTTCAATTCGATCTTCATCCTTCGCCCTCCGGGGTTTCAAAGAAAAATGAACCCCCGGGCCTTCGTTCATACAAAACCCGCGGGTGTCGTTTATCTTCAACTTTTACACATATACATATAATAAGATACAACGCTCTGTTTCGCCATTTCCTCCTAATGCCCTATGCCCGGAGGGCGCTCTCGAACCATGAAAATGGAACGAAGATGAGAAGTTTTGCAGAATCATGAAGATCGAAACCCGTGAAGTTGCGAAGTTGCGATCCCGATCTTCTTATCTTCCCATTTTCTTAACTTCTTATCTTCGTTATCTTCGCAACTTCTTAGGTTCCAATCTTCTTAACTTCATTTTCTAACTAATCCCTCCGGTACTTCTTCTCTCCTTCGACATAGAGATCATTTCCATTGACATCATTGACCACAATGACCGGAAGGTCTTCAACCTCCAACCTGCGAATCGCTTCCGGGCCCAGGTCCTCGTAAGCCACGATCTCAGCCTTTTTTACCCGCTTCCCCAGAAGCGCTCCCGCGCCTCCGGTCGCGGCAAAATAGACCGCCTTGTGCTTTTTCATTGCCTCCTTGACCGCATCGGACCTCATCCCCTTCCCGATCATCCCCTTCAGACCTTTCTCAATCAGCGATGGGGAATAGGCGTCCATGCGATAGCTCGTCGTAGGACCGGCAGACCCGAACGCCTGCCCAGGTTTCGCAGGGGTGGGACCCACGAAATAGATGACCTGCCCCTTGATATCAAAGGGAAGGCTCTTCCCCTGATTTAACAGATCGATCAGCCTCTTATGAGCCGCATCCCTCCCTGTGTAGATCGTGCCGTTCAGCAATACGCGGTCCCCGATCTTCAATTTCTCAACAACGTCGTCGGTGAGAGGAGTCTTTAATCGGATAGGCTGGCTCATAAATTCCTCGTGTCCGTGTCCGTTATCCGTGACCGTGTTTTGTGTCTATGCTTTCCCGGACACGAGTCACGATGGACGGACACGCTCCTTATAGGATCGCTTCTTTGTGCCGATGGACGTGGCACTGAATATTTACTCCAAGGGGAAAACTGGCAATGTGGCAGGGCATCATGAGGATATGAACAGCCAGAGACGTGATCCTGCCGCCCAGTCCCTGCGGACCAATGCCCAGTTTATTGATTTCGGTCAATATCTCCGACTCCAATCGATCCAATTCCGGATCCGGATTCCTGGTTCCAAGGGGTCTGAGCAGACTCTTCTTTGCAAGAAGCGCAACCTCTTCGAAGTTGCCCCCGATTCCAATACCCACAATCGTCGGAGGACAGGGATTGGAACCCGATTCCTTGACCCTCTGGACCACGTATCGCTTGATCCCTTCTATTCCATCGGAAGGAGTAAGCATGACCACACGGCTCATGTTCTCACTCCCGCCGCCCTTTGGCGCTACGATAACTTTGATTTTTTCGCCTGGAACAAGCTCCGTATGAACAACAGCCGGAGTGTTATCGCCGGTATTCTTCCGGGTGAAAGGGTGGCAGATGGACTTCCTCAAATACCCGTCCCGGTATCCCTGGCGGACCCCTTCAAAGATCGCCTCTTTCAGGTCTCCGCCGCTAAGGTGGACATCCTGACCCAATTCCACAAAGACCACGGCGTATCCGGTATCCTGACAGACGGGGGCCTGCTCCTCTCTTGCCACCCGGGCATTTTCCTTTAGTTCTTTCAAGATCTCGATCGCCAGAGGAGATTCCTCCTGTTCAATGCCCCGGTCAAAAGCCTTCAGGACGTCATCGCCAATCTCTGTGTTGGCCCTTATGCAGAGGTCCCTCACCTTCTCCGTGATCACCTTCACATCGATCTCTCGCATAACTCCTCACGCTATTCGTGTCCGTGACCGTGAGGCGTGACCGTGATACTCAAGAAAAATCGTTCTGCGTCCTGCTCTTTTAGGATCTGCGGACACGAGACACGGACACGTGTCACGTTTCTTTATATTTTCAGTTCTGAAATGCTCTTCTTGACGCTCTCTGCCGATTTCGTCACGAGGGCTTTCTCCTCATCGGTTAACTGGAGCTCAATAATCGACTCCACGCCCTTGGCCCCCAGCTTGACCGGAACCCCGAAGCAGATATCCTTCAATCCATACTCTCCGTTGAGATAAACACAACAGGGAAGAATTCTTTTCTTATCTTTTAGAATAGCCTCTGTCATCTGGATAGCCGCTGCAGAAGGAGCATAGAAAGCGCTCCCTGTCTTGAGGAGATTGACGATCTCGCCGCCGCCCTTTCGGGTGCGATCAACCAACCGGTCAATCGTTTCCTTAGGTAGAAGCTGTGAGAGTGGAATTCCACTGATGGTGGTGAACCGCGGGAGGGGAACCATTTCATCCCCATGTCCCCCCAATAGGAGGGCTTGAATATCCTCGACTGAAACGCTCAATTCCATCGCGATAAAGGCCTTGTACCGCGCCGTGTCCAGAATTCCCGCCATCCCGATCACGCGTTCTTTCGGAAGGCCGCTTCGTTTCACCGTTAAGTAAGTCATGGAGTCGAGGGGATTGGTCACCATGATGAGAATGGCATTCGGAGACCTTTCCACCACCTGAGCCGCCACGGATTCAATGATCTTCTTGTTGATCTCAAGGAGATCTTCCCGGCTCATGCCCGGTTTTCGGGGGACCCCGGAGGTTATGATGACCACATCCGAATTCTTCGTTTCATCATAGTTATTCGTCCCGGTCACCTTCGAGTCGAACCCTTCAACAGGAGACGCCTCAAAAAGATCAAGGGCCTTTCCCTGGGGGATTCCCTCGATAATATCAACTAAGACGACATCCCCCAGTTCCTTCTCCGCCGCCCAGTGAGCGGCTGTTGCCCCAACAAAGCCTGCGCCGATGATCGATATTTTCCTTCTTGCCATAAGTCCCTCCTCTCAAAAATGCTCAGTGTCACCTCTTTTTTTAACGATTGCCCCATGCCCCTCGAACCATGAAAATGGAACGAAGTTGAGAAGATGCCAAGTTGAGGATCTCAGAACTTTCGCAACTTCTTAGGTTCCAATTTTCATAACTTCGTTTTTCTCATGGATCCTTAACGGGATGCTTCGCCCGGAATTCGTGCTTCGGATTTGACATACAACTGATACCCCTTCAGGTGAAAGCCGCACGTCTTTCGGATAATCAATTCGGGCTTCAATAAGATCTCTTTCGTTGAAGGATTTGTCATTCCGCTCTCGATCTTTTCCACGAGGGTCTTTACAGCAAGAGCGCCCATTTCAAATTTCTTCTGACCTATCGTGGTCAGTTCAATCCCCTTCATGGAGGAGAATTCGATATCATTAAATCCGATCAATGCAATATCTTCCGGGACCCTCCGGCCTTCTTCAAGGAACGCCTGATAGGCCCCCATGGCCATATAGTCATTGGCTGCAAAAACCGCCGTGGGGGGATCCGACATTCCCAGAAACCGCTTCCCTCCTGCGTAACCCGACTCCTTCAGAAAATCCCCCACCAGAAAATAGTTATTCTCAGCAGCCAGGCCGTAAGCGGCCAACGCCTTCTTTCCCCCTTCCACACGCTCATAACCTACGGATGATTCGGATGACCCTCCAATCACTCCGATCTTCCGATGGCCGAGCTTGATCAAATGCGCAACGGCCATTTCTCCCCCGAGCACGTTATCCACTCCGACATAATCGACTTTCTCCTTGACAACCGGATGATAGGCTCTTCGATTGACGAGCATGATCGGAAATTCCTCGTCTGCCAGCCTCCCGACGTTAGGATCTTCCATGTGCGCAGAGGTCAGGATAATCCCGTCTACCCCTTTGCTCCGGAGCATGTCGATATATTGTTCTTCAACGGCAAGGTCAGAGTGACTGCAGCAGAGAATAATATTGTACCCCAATCCCCTCGCAGTCGCCTCGATGCCTTGAGCCAGCTCGTTATAAAAAGGGTTCACAATAGTGGTGATGATGAGGCCCAGAGTCTTCGTTCGCCTCATCACCAGACTTTTTGCAATGAAATTGGGGTGATAATTCAGTTCCCGTGCGATAGACAGGATTTTTTCTTTTGTATCATCCCGAATACGAGACTGATTATTAAGGGCTCTGGAGACCGTGGTGTGGGAAACTTTGGCCAGCCGCGCAATATCTTTTATTGTGACCTTCTTTTGCATATTGCGTTAACGATAACATGAAAATGTGAATAAATCAAAACTGTCCAAAAATAGCTTTACATGTCAATATGTTATACGTGGGAGTGAGTAGGGAACGGTTTTAAACCGTTCCCTACAATCTTTGTACCCTGAAGATCTGCGCTTTTCAGGTTCCGTTCTAAGACCTCGGCCTTTGCCTTCTGATCACTGATTGCTGATCACTGATTACTGACTACTTGGTTTGCTGTCAGGTTCTCTTCTGGGCCTCGGTCTTTGCCTTTGCAATGGCCTCATCCTCTTTTTTCACATCCTCCAAGGTCTTGGGCTTCACTTTGTCCGGCATGGGCTCCAGACCATAT
>Ga0214473_10003252_pt1 | contig 19771 bp, 14 predicted proteins | sample RVTome_7_FD_203509 | JGI IMG/M metagenome (GOLD analysis project Ga0214473, IMG submission 203509) | Soil microbial communities from uranium-contaminated site in the Upper Colorado River Basin, Wyoming, United States - RVT98D197 | ecosystem: Environmental > Terrestrial > Soil > Contaminated >... | reverse complement strand
TCAAATGTTCTAAATGGAACCATATATCCATCAAATGTCCTAAATGGAATCATATAATCGGCCAATGTCCTAAATGGGATGATATGAACCATCAAATGTTCTAAATGGAACCATATATCCATCAAATGTCCTAAATGGAACCATATAATCCATCAAATATCCTAAATGATGAATTTGAATTAATATTTATATTCCGGAATTACTGTCTGCTTACTTCAATGGGATTACAATATTTAATCCAGCTCATAATCAATAATTAACATATTAGAAATAATTCTAGTACGTTGGCGCGCAGAGATGCACACATTATTATCTATTTATTGCTTGTTATATGATCATTACTATATTATTACAATATTTAATCCAGTTCTAAGTACAATTTCAGTGCGCGCACCACGTTTATTGTCTTTAAAAAATATATTTTTTATTAATGTTTTAAGACCATATATGCTTTATATAATAAAATTTTTTATTATATAATCTAACACGGGATTGTTGAAAATGATAACTAATATTTATATTATCGAAATAATATCCAACCAAGCCAAGATGCTATCGGATAATATCCAACTAAGTCAAGATGCTATCGGATTATTATTCAACTAATTCAAGATGCTATCGGATAATATCCAACCAAGCCAAGATACTATTGGATAATATCCAACCAAGTCAAGATGCTATCGAATAATATCCAACCAAGTCAAGATGCTATCGAATAATATCCAACCAAGATACTATCGGATAATAATCCAACCAAGTCAAGATGCTATCGAATAATATCCAACCGAATCAAGATGCTATCGAATAATATCCAACCAAACCAAGATGCTATCGGATAATATCCAACCAAGTCAAGATGCTATCGATAATATCCAACCAAACTAAGATGCTATAGAATAATATCCAACCAAGTCAAGATACTATTGGATAATATCCAACCAAGTCAAGATGCTATCGAATAATATCCAACCAAGTCAAGATGTTATCGAATAATATCCAACCAAGTCAAGATGCTATCGGATAATATCCAACCAAGTCAAGATACTATTGGATAATATCCAACCAATTCTAGGTGCTATCAAATAATAATCCAACCAATCCTAGATGCTATCAAATAATAATCCAACCAATCCTAGATGCTATCAAATAATAATCCAACCAATCCTAGATGCTATCAAATAATAATCCAACCAATCCTAGATGCTATCAAATAATATCCAACCAATCCTAGGTGCTATCAAATAATAATCCAACCAATCCTAGATGCTATCAAATAATATCCAACCAATCCTAGGTGCTATCAAATAATAATCCAACCAATCCTAGATGCTATCAAATAATAATCCAATCAATTCTAGATGCTATCGAATAATAATCCAATTAATCTTAGATACTATCGAATAATAATCTAACCAATCTAAAATATAATTTAATTAGTTACAATGATTCAATTGAATATTGAACTGCTCTTTGATTATTATTGAATATTTTAAGGACTTCCTAGAATTTAATGAATAAACAAAAATTACATTTTATAACTATTATTTTGTTATAAAAATAAAAATAAAAATTAAAAAAAATAAAAAATAAAAAATAAAAAATAAAAAATAAAAAATAAAAAATAAAAAATAAAAAATAAAAATAAAAAATAAAAAATAAAAAATAAAATAAAAAATAAAAAATAAAAAATAAAAAATAAAAAATAAAAAAATAAAAATAAAAAATAAAAAAATAAAAAATAAAAAAAAAAATAAATAAAAAATAAAAAAATAAAAAATAAAAATAAAAAATAAATAATGAAAAATATAATGAAAAATATTATCATTAGAAGTATTGGATATTACAAATTTTTATAATATTATTGAATAATAATCCGATTAATTTAAGATGCTATCAAATACAATTTCAACTAATCTATAATACTATCAAATACAAATCTAACCAATCCTAGATGCTATCAAATACAAGTCCAACCAATTCAAGATGTTATCAAATACTATTGCGCGCGCAGAGACTAAAACATAAAATAGAAAGCTTACTAAATTCTTATAAATATAATAAATGAATTATATTTATACTAATCATTTAAACTGTTAGTATGCAGTGCGCAACACTTACCTGTGCTATTATTATATATATATTCTAAATTGTGAAATTAAATCATAAATATTCCAAAGGATGACCTGGGCTGTTACTAAATGGAATAATATAAGCCATCAAATGTCCTAAATGGAATGATATGAACTATCAAATGTCCTAAATGGAATAATATAAGCCATCAAATGTCCTAAATGGAATGATATGAACTATCAAATGTCCTAAATGGAATGATATAATCGGCCAAATATCCTAAATAGAATGATATGAACCATCAAATGTTTTAAATGGAATCATATAATCGACCAAATATCCTAAATGGAATCATATAATCAGCCAAATATCCTAAATAGAATGATATAATCGGCCAAATGTCCTAAATGGAATGATATGAACCATCAAATGTCCTAAATGGAATGATATGATTGGTCAAATGTCCTAAATGGAATGATATAATCGGCCAAATGTCCTAAATGGAATGATATGAACCATCAAATGTTTTAAATGGAATAATATGATTGGTCAAATGTCCTAAATGGAATAATATGATTGATCAAATGTCCTAAATGGAATAATATGATTGGCCAAATATCCTAAATGGAATGATATGATCGGTCAAATATCTTAAATGGAATGATATAATCGGCCAAATGTCCTAAATGGAATGATATAATCGGCCAAATATCCTAAATGGAATGATATGAACCATCAAATGTTTTAAATGGAATAATATGATTGGTCAAATGTCCTAAATGGAATAATATGATTGGTCAAATGTCCTAAATGGAATGATATAATTGGTCAAATGTCCTAAATGGAATGATATGATCGGTCAAATGTCCTAAATGGAATGATATGATCGGTCAAATGTCCTAAATGGAATGATATGATCGGTCAAATGTCCTAAATGGAATGATATGATCGGTCAAATGTCCTAAATGGAATAATATGATCGGTCAAATGTCCTAAATGGAATGATATGAACCATCAAATATCCTAAATGGAATGATATAATCGGCCAAATGTCCTAAATGGAATGATATGAACCATCAAATGTCCTAAATGGAATGATATAATGGCCAAATATCCTAAATGATATGATTGGTCAAATATCCTAAATGGAATGATATGAACCATCAAATGTCCTAAATGGAATCATATAATCGGCCAATGTCCTAAATGGGATGATATGAACCATCAAATGTTCTAAATGGAACCATATATCCATCAAATGTCCTAAATGGAATCATATAATCGGCCAATGTCCTAAATGGGATGATATGAACCATCAAATGTTCTAAATGGAACCATATATCCATCAAATATCCTAAATGGAACCATATAATCCATCAAATATCCTAAATGATGAATTTGAATTAATATTTATATTCCGGAATTACTGTCTGCTTACTTCAATGGGATTACAATATTTAATCCAGCTCATAATCAAAACTTAACACATTATAAATAAATCTAGTACGTTGGCGCGCAGAGATGCACACATTCAAATCTATTTATTGCTTGTTATATGATCATTACTATATTATTACAATATTTAATTCAGTTCTAAGTACAATTTCAGTGCGCGCACCGCGTTTTATGGTCTTTAAAAAATATATTTTTTATTAATGTTTTAAGACAATATATGCTTTATATAATAAAATTTTTTATTATATAATCTAACACGGTATTTTTGAAAATGATAACTAATATTTATTATATATTATCGAAATAATATCCAATCAAGTCAAGATACTATCGGATAATATCCAACCAAACCAAGATGCTATCGGATAATATCCAACTAAGCCAAGATGCTATCGGATAATTATTCAACTAATTCAAGATGCTATCAGATAATATTCAACCAAGTCAAGATGCTATCGGATAATATCCAACCAAGCCAAGATGCTATAGAATAATAATTCAAGTGATCTAAAATGTAATTAAATTACTTATGCCCTTTTGATTATTATTGAATATTGGACTGTTTCTTGATTATTTTTGAATATTTTAAGAACTTCCTAGAATGTAATGAATAAACAAAAAATTACATTTTATTATTTTATAACTATTATTTTTTATAAAAATAAAAAATAAAAAAAATAAAAAATAAAAAAATAAAATAATAAAAAAATAAAATAATAAAAAAAATAAAATAATAAAAAAATAAAATAATAAAAAAAATAAAATAATAAAAAAATAAAATAATAAAAAAATAATATAATAAAAAATAAAAAATAAAAAAATAAAAAATAAAATAATAAAAAATAAAAAATAAAAAATAAAAAATAAAAAATAAAAATAAAAAATAAAAAAATAAAAAATAAAAAATAAAAAATAAAAAATAAAAAAATAAAAAATAAAATTAAAAATTAAAAATATTTTCATTTTCAATCTTAGATTCTTTTAGCTATTTTGAAAAGTTCCTAGAAATTGATGAAAAATATTTTCGTTAGAAGTGTTGGATAATACCAATCTTTATAATATTATTTAATAATAATTCGATCAATCTAAAATGCTATCGAATACAATTTGACCAATCTATGATACTATCGGATACATATCCAATTAAATCATGATGTTATCAAATACTATTGCACACGCAAAACGGGGGTGTTGGAGGGGGAATTTCCCCTTCGCAGAGACTAAAACGTAAAATAGAAAGCTATCCAAATTAAAATTCTTATAAATATAATCATTTATTGCATTTAACATAATTATTTAAATTGTTAGTATGCAGTGCGCAACACTTACTTGTGCTTTTATTAAATATAATCTAAATTAGCCAAAAAGGTTGGCTTTGTTAAATGGATGAATATGATCCATCAAATATCCTAAATGGAATCACATGATTCATCAAATGTCCTAAATGGAACCATATAATCCATCAAATATCCTAAATGGAATCATATGATCCATCAAATGTCCTAAATGGAACCATATGATCCATCAAATGTCCTAAATGGAATCATATAATCCATCAAATATCCTAAATGGAACCATATGATTCATCAAATGTCCTAAATGGAACCATATGATCCATCAAATGTCCTAAATGGAACCATATGATTCATCAGCAATGTTCCATAGGGTGGCCAGGACTGTTGCTAAATGGAATGATATAATCAGCCAAATATCCTAAAGGCCGGCCAGGACTGTTGTTAAATGAGATGATATAATCGATCAAATATCCTAAATGGGTTGATATAATCGATCAAATGTCCTAAATGGAATAATGTGAATCATCAAATATCCTAAATGGAATAATATGAACCATCAAAGTTATTTTTTTTATTTTGTTATTTTTATTTTTTTTAATTTTTATCAATGAAATGTACATAAATAAAATATTTATGTTCTATTTTGATGAATCTTTAAAATTTGATATAAAAATATATTTAATTTTTAATATTTTAATTAAAAAGTTCCTATTTAGTGCCAATGTCAACTACCAATAACACAACTAAAAATATTTATTTCCCTGCTAATAAGGATCTCAGTAGATCTGCTGCTGGGATGGTTATCAGACAGCTTCCCAATTTAAAACAACAAGTCCCTGATATCAAATTTATCCACTTACTCGATAATGAAAATTGGAAATTTAATCAAACTGAATATGATAAGATTGTTATTGATCTGATCCAACAGGCTGAACTTGAAGCTATTCAAAGAGTTTCCCAAACCCAAATTATTCATTTTCAGTTGCCAGAACATGAACATGGTAGTCGCTTTACCGGTATCCTGATCAAGAATCTTAAGAAACTACTAATTCCAGAAGGAGCCCATCCTCTTCGATTCGATAACGAAACAAGATTATGGACTTTTATTGCTAATACAGAAGATTCCCTTGCTAAACTAAAACAGAATTTCATGGATTTTGAAGCTCATTGTGAAATAATATTTAATCCTCCATATAAGGATTCATTAAGCATTGCGAATGTACCTCAAAGTTATCATTATATTGGTCTAATTAATGCTGGTTTAAATTCTATCCAACTCCCAGAAAATGCAAAGCGAATTAAATGGAATCATAGAAGCATGGATTGGACATTTGCATGCCAAACTAAAGCTGATCTATATCAATTACAGAAAAGATTTATGGACTATGTTTCTCAACTAATCCATGATTTAAACCCTCCTGAACAATATATGCCAGAAGAGCACCAATCCGTAAAAACTATACAAACTATCCCAACTGTTGATGATTTTCCACCTCTTTAGAGTAATAATAGTCTTATATTATCTAAATCAATTAAAAATAAATAAATTAAATAATAATTATAAAATTAAAAACTTTGAACAATTTATAATTATTGAGTAATCAAATATTCAATTATAGTAAAAGAGGTTACATACCCAACTGATCAATTAAATTTTTTCTAAAATCTGCTGTAGTATTACCAGCAATGGCCAAATCAGCAACCGATGAAATATTCATATTTTTTTTATCACCACGACTTGCTAAACCAGCTTCTACCCCATAAGTTTGATATGCCGTTAATGCAAATAAAATATCTTGATCTTCATGAGATAGATATATTATTTTTTCTAATATATCATCTACTAAGTCTTGATCTTGGGGTGAGCGTACACTTTCCATTAAAATATTTCGAAAACTTTCATATATATTTTTTGGCGAAATATAGCTATTAATAAATGCTTGATCCGCTTGCCACAAATCATCATATTTTTCTCCAAAATATTTAAGTGCTTTTTCATCATTTATTTGTTCTTGAGAAACTTTTTTTATTGTTGTTACTTTTGGTTCAGGCAGTTTTATTACTTTTGTTATTTTTATTTCAGGTATTGTTTTTACTTCAGATGGCTTATTTTTTTTAAATGGATTTCTTAATCCTTTTCCATTTTGATTAAAATTTTTTCCCATAGCTAAATAATGAGCTGAGTAATTAGGATGCTGTGCCCTATAATTTTCTGGACATGTTGATGCGTTTACACCCTTAGAATTACATAAGCTACACTTATAATCTTTAATCATTATATATAATGTATATATATAGTTTTGATTTTTTTAAAGTTAAATTTATATAATTAATTTAAATGAAAATATATATAATCATATTATAAAATGACTGATTTAATTGATAATACTAATGAAGGATTAGAATTTATTTCTAAAATAAATTCAGATATAGAACTTATGCCCCCTATAATAGAACTAAGTACAAAAATTAATATGCTTAGTGCACGAAGATTATTAAATAAATATAATAATTATTTTATTGTTATATATAAGACCGATAATAGTAGAGTCTATTTTGGAAGCAAATCAAAACATGCTTCAGAAAATATGTTAATCATTTATAAAAATAAATATAGATGTTTTGAATATCCCAAAGAATTAAATGATGCTATTAAAGAAATTAAAAAAATTATTTAATTATATATTATATAGCAAATAACTAAATGAATCGGGTATATAATAATAAATAATTCAAAACCATATATCATTGCATATCCTACCAATATTGATCGGATTAATATTGTAATCGTACCAAATAAATCATAATTTGAATTTTTATATTTTCTATGTTTTATATTGGATATATCCGAATATAACATTAAAAAAAATCCTAAGAAAAATGTACATAATGCATATAAATCATTCATTTAATTATTTTATAAAATATATAAAACAATTATATTTATTTCCATCAATTTTTATTTAAAATTTAATATATAATCATCTTTCCACATATAATCAGTTCTTGTTCCATAATTATTTACGTGTAAAATATATTTATATTTATCTGCACCATAATAAATTAACCAAACCCTAAATTTAATATTTTTCATTACTTCTAATATAGTTGATAATTCCGGATATAATGATTCAAATATCTTTGGATCTGCATTTAAACCTAATTTTTTCAGTTTAATAACACACTGTATAAATAATGGCGGCGGATCTAATCTAAGTACTACTTTATTGTAATAATTAATACCATACAATCTTGAATATAATTCGGATATTTCACCCAATGACAATGAGCTACCTTTTAGTTGATTTTCCATGCGACTAAACTCACTTTCATCAATTTGCGAATAATCAAAACTTTTAGTAATAACATTGTCCATATTAAATATACATGAAATCAATCGTAAACAATAAACCAACCTTCAATTTTTAAATAAAAAAATAAAAAAATAAAAAAATAAAAAAATAAAAATAAAAAATAAAAAAAATAAAATAAAAATAAAAATATTAAATATATATAATAAATGATTTCAGCAACATTAACTGATGGTGATGGAAGCAGCTTTAACATTATGTATTTTGATGATATCAGTAATAAAATTTTTTATATAGCCGCAATTAAGTGGTATAGCAGCATTTATAAAATAGATGATGGATACCATATTAAATATCCAGATTGGATTTTTGGGAATACCAATATAAAAGATATTTATATAGCAAATATTGATAATGAATATATCAACGAAGAAACATTGTATATACCATCAAATATAGCTTCAGTTAATTTTTGTATCAATATATGGTGCTTACATAATAAATTAAATGAAGATTATTTTCATAAGAATAGTGATTCTGATAGTGATTAATTGCAATAAAATACATGTAAAAAATAAAAAACTAAAAATAAAAAAATAACAAAAAAATAAAAAAATAAAAATTATTTAATTTCATCAGAGAATATGCAGTAAAATTCTTAAACAGTTATTATTTATATGCAATTTATAAAATATACCCCCATGACCTACTGGTCGAGCTCCAAAATTTGGCTTTGTCACAAAGCAAAATTTCCCTTTGAAACAAAGGGAAAATTTAAAAAAACTAAAAAATAAAAACTTAAAAAATAAAAAATAAAATAAAAAAATAAAAATAAAAAAAATGAAATAAAATAATTATATATTTATAATTATTTTAAATGTCAAATATTCTAACACATGATATTATCGGCTGGAAATACTGTCATAGCACTTTAAATATTAATGATAATTTATATAATGGATATATTGTTCAATTGAAAATACCTGCTGGAGCTAGAACAAATATAATGAGAAATATTGGGCCACATGGTAATCGTGAATATGCTAAATATCGATGTGATATTGCCATTGTAAATGGACCTATCTATAATATAACCGAAACAATCAGGCTTCAAACAGGCATTAGCCCAATTAATATTGATTCACGATTAAAATATACTGAAAATAAAACTCTAGAAGTTAAAGATTTTACAGAAAATATTGAACAAATTTGCGGTAAGGGTATACATTTCTTTTTAAGTAAAAAAGGCGCTATTTGTTATTGGTTATCAAAAGCAAATGGTGTTTTCCGTTTCTATAAATATGATATTTCCGTAGAAACTCTCCTATATATAAATCCACATAAAAAACTATTTAAATATCCAATATTACCTATTATTGCTGGAGATAACGGGGACATGTTTGGATTCTATCACTTTAATATATCAACCGGATTCTTAGATAATATTGAATATAAATATCAAGATATAATTGTTATATATAATATATCATATAAACGTGATGGTGAATGTGTTGTAGTAAATTTTAAAGCTACTGATAATGACTCAGTAAATAAAGATTTTATCAAAGTGTTTAAAGGTGTTGAAATACGTGAACATATCATACCTGCCCTAAGCTTTTTAAATAATATAAATAATATAAATAAATGATTTGAAAATGATTTGAAAATGATTAGAGAATGATCGTGTTTTAATTTTTATTGATCTAATCCAATATCAATAAAAAATGCTTCATTCGATGGTTCTCTTCCTAAAAAGTTTTTGAGTAAATCATTTGGATCTATACTTCCACCATGATGTAGCAATTCTGTATATAATCGATTACCTTGGTCATTTGATAAAACATTATCTTTAAAATAAGTATAAATATCTTCAGCAAAAATATCAGCCCATAAATAAGAATAATATTTGGCACCATAACTATTTAAATGTGTAAATGCCGCGGGATAATGATTGTTTATATTTTGTTCTAGAAATGGTTCATATTTATCTAAATATTTTTTATAGATTTGTTGGATATTATCAATTGTAATTTTTTCATTTGTGTATAGTTCAAGAGATAAAGATGTTAATATAAGTTGCCGAACATAAATTAAACCATTGTTAAATTTTTCATACTGAACTAGTTTATCTAATAATTCATCTGATAATTGCTCATTTGTTTCATAATGAGATGAAAGATTTTTAAGAATTTTCTTATTCGTTAACCATTTTTCAAACAATATTGAAGGTACTTCTACAAAATCAGTCTTAATTGGTAATCCATAGGTCATTGCCATTTCTGAGTTGAATAAAAAACTATAATCACTATTTATAAATATACCATGCAACGCATGACCAAATTCATGAAAAAATGTTTTTAATTCAGTTCTTTTGAAAAGAGCAGGTTTATCTTTGGTTGGTTGGGAAAAATTACATATTACAACAATTGCCCCCGGAATATAAGATTCATTATATATTTCTCCCATAGAAGGCTGTAATGACAATACGCGCGCGTGATTATATTTTCCATCTCTTGGAAAAAGATCCATAAATATATATCCAATAATTTTATCGTTTTTCTTAACTGAAATTAAACGAACAGTTTCATGCCACAATTCTTTTGATTTGATTTCTTCAAAAATTATAGAAAAAACCTGGGAATAAATATTTAAAAGACCATTCATCGTTTTTTCCATTGGAAAAAACGATGCAATTTCTAATTCATTTATATTAAAATTGTTTTTCTTAAATTCATTCATAATATAATTTAGATCATAATCATATAATTTACATGATGGTGCTAGATGAACATTTTCTGGCAAATTTTTAGTTAGAAGAGTATAATCTTTTGCAGCAAGAATTTGCATTTTTGTTTCTAAACCATGTATAAATTTTTCCACATTCTCTGGATTGGTTGCCATTTCCCCTATAATATCATATTCAGCATAGTTTTTGTATCCAAGCAATTTCGCTAATTCATCCCTCTTATTAATCAATTTTTCCAAAATTTGATAATTTTCCGGATAAGCCCTATTTTGAAATTTTTCCTTGATAATTTTTCGAGTATTTGGTAATTTTGCTTCACTTATAATACTAAAATAAGTTGGGTAATCCAGTCCTACCAAATATGCACAATTTTCATCTTTTTTAAGATTTTCAATAAATGATTCTGATAAACCATCTAAATCATTTTTTGTTAATGGTATTTTATGATTTTGTCCATGTATATTTGCATCAAATTCAGATGCAATTGTATTTATTTCAAGCTGCAAATCTTGGAATTTTTGTCTATCATTTAATACAAGATCCATACCATTTTTCTTAAAACTTAGAAATAACTGATCCTGATAATATTTTTGTGTTGGATTAAGATTATTGTTTAACTGTTTACTAATGTTTTGCAACCCTTGATAAATATCAGCATTCCCATCCATATTTTTTAAAATATATTCCCGTAAAAATAAAATTTTATTTCTTGCAAAATCTCTAATTTCCTTCTTAGTATGAAGTAATTCCAATAACATCAATGTATGCATACAATTTACAAGCTTTAATCGTATTTGATCAAAATATTGAAATGATTCTGCAAAACTCAACTTATCTTTTTTTAAATTATTAGTTAAATTTTCTAATTCTATTTTAGATTCATTAATACATTGCTCTGAAACTTTTTCTATTTCTATTATATTGGTAGGTATTCGATTAAGTATAGCTGATAGATTATCTGATGAATTATGTTTTTCCTGCATTTTTGTATAATTGATTAATTTTATTTGTTCATTATAATCTGAATAAATAAAATTAATTAATCAATTTTTTGAAAATATTGAACTTTGAATTAACAATAATCATATTGAAACAATCACCCCATCTAGATTTGATAAATTTAGTTTTATTTTTGTTAATAAATAGTATATAAAACTGGCAAATGATCTGATAAATTAATTGAAAGTATTTTTTCAGTGCATTTAGTGTTTAATGTTAGAGAATTGAGAAATAACATATCTGTGCAATTATATGGTGTAGTCTGTTTATGCACTTTTCCCATATAAGCATAACATCGTTTTTTTAACCATTTAGCTTCAGTATCTGTTGGCGTAAAATTAAAATCACCTACAATTATATCTGGATTATACTCAAGCATTTTTTCTAATTGTCCTATTCTATTAGCTGCATTTTCATCAATAATTAATTGTCTATTAGGATCATTCAATAATAAATTGTGATATCTTTTACCAATTTCTAAATGAACTGCTGCTATAGTAAGGGATCCTATATTTATTATTAATAATCCTCTCTCAGGAAACTTCTTATTTGATATTATTCGTGTATTTATAATCTTGCTATTATTAATTGGATATTTACTAATTACAACAATGTAATCATTCATGTTTTTATCATGAAAACAATTTCCATTTGAAGCATTTCTAATATGATCATAACCTGTTTTATTAATATCAGCCAGAAATATTAAATAGTTAATTTGCTCAAAACATACTTCTTGTAAAACTATAATATCCGCATCAATTGATGCAATTAAAGCCATAATATGCAAATAATTATCATTTATACTTATATTTTTATTAATATTTATCCAGCCATGCACATTATATGTCATTATAACCAAATTATCATTTGCATATAATAATGGAAGCCGTTTTGCAACATTATTATTGTAAAATTTTACTAGCTTTTCCGGATTTCCTACTGATAAATATGGACTGATATCATCATTCGATATCATATATATCATCTATTAACATAATTTTTATCATTATCAAAATTATTATCATTTTTTTATCAATATAGTATAATTTACTATCAAAGTAGTATATATTATATATATTATATATTAAATGGATAATTATTAGAATCCTAGCAGGTTCGCGCACCTAGAGCTGATTAGGGCCGATAATAATTGATTACATCCGAATTCATTTGATTATATATCAGAGTTGAAATAAGATTATACATGAGAAAGTATTCCCCTCGAGGGGAATACGCAGTAAAACTATATTTAAAATAGAATAAATATGGTTAAGATATAAAATATTGATTAAATATCCTAATAAGCTTAAGGTAGAATCCTATCAGGTTCGCGCACCTAGAGCTAATTAAGATCGATAATAATTGATTACATCTGAATTCATTTGATTATATATTTAGACTGAAATAAGATTATACATATGAAAGTATTCCCCTCGAGGGGAATACGCAGGAAAACTATATTTAAAATTGAATAAATATAATTAAGATACAAATATTTGATTAAATATCTAATAAGCCTAAGGTAGAATCCTAGCAGGTTCGCGCACCTAGAGCTGATTAGGGCCGATAATAATTGATTACATCTGAATTCATTTGATTATATATTAGAGTTGAAATAAACTTATACATATGGGGGTGTTGGAGGGGGAATTTCCCCCTCAGTATTCCCCTCGAGGGGAATACGCAGTAAAACCATATTTAAAATAGAATAAATATGGTTAAGATATAAAATATTGATTAAATATCCTAATAAGCTTAAGGTAGAATCCTATCAGGTTCGCGCACCTAGAGCTGATTATGGCCAATAATAATTGATTATATCTGAATTCATTTAATTATATATTAAGATTTGAAATAAGCTTATACATATAAAAGTATTCCCCTCGAGGGGAATATGCAGGAAAACCATATTTAAAATTGAATAAATATAATCAAGATACAAAGATTTGATTAAATATCTAATAAGCCTAAGGTAGAATCCTACCAGGTTCATGCACCTAGAACTGATTAAGACTGATAATAATTGATTACATCCAGATCCATTTAATTATATATTAAGATTTGAAATAAACTTATACATATGGGGGTATTGGAGGGGGAATTTCCCCCTCAGTATTCCCCTCGAGGGGAATACGCAGTAAAATCATATTTAAAATTGAATAAATATAATTAAGATACAAAGATTTAATTAAATATATTAATAGATTTAAGGTAGAATCCTATTGCACTAATAGGGAATTAGTAGGGAATATTTCCCCAAGCGGGGGTGTTGGAGGGGGAATTTCCCCCTCGTGTTGGAGAGGGAATTTCCCCCTCCTTAATGAAGATATGCTTCAGCAAGAACTGTATCTTCCGGAACTTTTTGGAATTCTTGTAAGAATTGTTCAACTTCATCCGTTGGAACCTGAGTAAAAGTAAAATCATCTACATAATCACCTAATACAGTCGCTAATTCCGTTGTAGTATTAACAATCCACCAAGATGGGTAGCTATACTTCTTATCCTTATCATAGCATCTGAAACAATTAAAAAAATACTTCCTGTAATCATCTAGATTCTTAATGAAGCCTTTTACAAAATTTCTGGCAACATAATCCGCCTTACCATCCATATCATCCGCAAATTTGTAATTAGCACGATAAAATAAATATGGTTGTTCTCCAACAAACTTCTTAAATTCATCTAATTCATTATTGCAAAATGATCTTTTCAAATCTTCCATATTTCCAAGTGTCGGATAACTTGGCTTTTTATCAACTGGTACTTCATCATCCTCTTCTGCTTCATCCTTGATTGCTTTCTTCACTTTTGGTACAACTTCCTTTGGAGGAGGAGGAGCCACCTTAGGCTTAGGTTCAGGTTTAGGTTGCTGTTTCTTAAATTCAACAAGAGCTTCCCGTAATTGTTTTAATTCATTTTGATAAAATACTAGCAAATCTTCATCTGGTAATGGTGCCTGTCTAGTAAATGATACATTATTTTTAACTAAATTATTATACATACCATCATTTTGTTTTTGTAACTGTTCAATCTTAGATGACATTATTCGTTGTTTTGGGAATATAAATTATTTATTTCTTCTAATCAAATTTTTTTAGATTCATTTTAATCAATATTTTGATATAATATAATTAACTGTAATATTGTGGTATTTTTAAATATCATACAAAAAATTTGATGCAATAATAAATATTATTTTTATATTATATAATACAATGAGTATAGAAAACGAAATTAACCAAATTGTTAGTAAATTAAATACTATATTTGGTGATGAATATAAAATTACTATATCATTACCCTCTTATAATAATATTAACGATAATAATATTAATGATAATAATGATGATCCAGATAAACCTCTTCTAAGACAACGAAAATCTCTTTTAAGAAATGAAAATAATCAATATGCTCAAGTTGTATTATATCCTGTAGCGCAACCTTTATTTCAACCTCCTGTGGTTGTTAATAATAATCACATTGTACATGATCACCTATCTGAAAAAAAATCTGAAAAAGATGAATCTGAAGATAAATCAAATGTATTCAATCAAATTCTAGGAACTGTTACAATTGGTGGAATATCTGTAGTAGCTACTTGGATCTTTTCCAAGGATGGATATGTTACCTTATGGAGATCAAACCTTGAAGGAGATATCAAAGAGTTGGAGAAAATTGAAAAATATAGTTTAGCTACTAAAGATAATGATAAATTACATAATGCCATAAAATTATGTAATCAATGGTTATCTAAATATAAAGAACGCACTAAACCATCATTCTATGCTAAAATTGGTATGACCCTAGCAGGAATCGGATTAGGATGTGGATTAATTGCTTCAGCACCAGCTGTTGTTATTGGTAGCGCAATTGGCGGAACAGCTTCAGGTTGCTATATGTTGTGGAATCGTTTAGATCCTATTAAAAAATATGAAGTAACCAAAGAAATTAATACATACAATCAAATGTTAAATGAATTTCATCTAGCATCATACAAATTATTAGAACATAATCAACCACAACAAGCATATTTATCACTCGAAAATCATCAATCACCTTATATTGATGTGCTACCAAATTATCATTTATCTGAACGTATACCTTCTGCCCCACCTGAATAATTTTACTATAGAAATATAATATCTATCATAAAAATAATATCACTTATTTATATATCTTTGATTTTATAATATATAAAATAAGATAAATAAATTAAAATGATAAATGCTCATAATTTGATTATTCAACATTTTCAATAAATAACTTATCTTGAATAGTTGTAACATTTATTTCATTTATTTCTGGCCTGGGTTTAACAGAAATATAATAGGAGTAACCTACTTTAAAACGCATTAATGCTTCATCTAAACTAATCCATTCATCACTAATGATACTTTTATCCTTATATAAAATTTGATAATCTGATATATCGTTTTTTATAGAAGAAACAGATAATGAGCCTTGTTTTTTTTTATATTCAGCTAATCTCATATGCATTGATTCATGCGAATCATATAATGTTTCTATTTTACCACTTTTCCATTTTATTTTAACACTATAAGTACCCCTACATCTCTGAGGTGATATACGATAGATTTGAACTTCTATTATTTCATCTTTGGAAATTAAACCACCCATCCGATTGATAATAATATATTATAATCAAATATATTATTTCACTTCTTGTTTACTAAGTTAATATCATTTAATATTTATATCAAATATCTATAATAAGGTTTCCATATTATCAATTAATATACTATATGTTTTAGTGATAGTTGCTGTCGAAGACCCACATTGCTGAGCTATAATATTTTTACTTAAATTAAGACTATATATATTACTTATAAAATAGATTGATCCTGATGCAATAGATATTGGCGATTTATCATCAATAATACTCATTTCTGTAGCTTTTTTTGCAACATCATGGACTTTTTTCTTAATTTCATCATCTAATCCCAAATTACTACAAAATCTATCCACAAAATCATTATAACTTAATACATTATTTGCCAAATCATAATCATCATTCATTAACTTAAAAAATAGTTTACAACCTCTTGTTACATCTGATTCCTCTACATCTAGCATTTCACCTATTTCCCTGTGACTACGATTTACATTATGTAAATAACATGAATAATATACACATGCACAGATTAATCCATCCCTAATATCCCCTCTAGATAATGTATTCTTGCCATGATTTTGCTGCTTTTCAACTACTTTTTTATATAACATATGTGATAATTGAATAATTGATTGTGGTAATTTTGTTGAACAATAATAACTAATCGTATCAAATACTTCTTTTAAACTTCGCTCCTTCGGACTCATATTTAACCATGTTTGCAATACTCCTAGCTTTTTTAGAAATAAACTACTATTATAACTTAATTGTATATTTGTCGAAAATGATGATTCATATAATAACATATTTGTAATATTATTACATCTACTCCCTTCAGATTGTTCATCATAATTATTCCATTCCGCCTCTCCCGATATTGTTGAATTTAATTCTAATGCACAATCCTTACATATATAAATACCATTATCTTTTAACATATCATGCTTACACATTGGACATGGCATTCCATCTAATAAGCGTTCAATCGATAATTCTGTTGCAGTTTTCTTAATAGGTTCTTCTAATGATTCATTTTTAATTTTTTTATATATATTTAAATATTTATTTATATCATATGTTTTAGGTGCTTCCGTTTTAATTAGTTCTTCTTTTTTCTTAGGAACAATCTTAGGCTTTATTTTTATTATTGATTGCTCTATTTCACGTGGTTCATTATGTAATTCAACGACTATATTAGGTCTTTTATAACTAAGATTAATACCCTTGATAACAGGTAAATCATTGATATTAATTGAATTATGTATATTTTCTATAGTTGTATTTGTTTCATTCTGAGTTGTTGTTTGTATAACCATTGGTTTTTTGTGTTCTTGTATATGGTTATTCTATAATGAGATTATACTATCATAAATTTAACGCATTAATAAAACTATTTCAATTTTATATTATACTATATTAAATCATATATCATATTATAAAGTTCTATAATATACCACTAAATCCATAAAATACTAATTCTATAAATTATTTTTATTTTTATTTAAAGTTTAATATTAATTAATTTTATTAATTATAAAATTATAAAATTATATAAAATTATATAAAATTCTTAAAAAATAATTATATATAATTTCCCTTTGTAACAAAGCCATAATTTGATCCCCATGACCTACTAGTCGAGCTCCAAAATTTGGCTTTGTTACAAAGCCAAAATTCCCTTTGTGACAAAGCCAAAATTCATTTTTTAATTTTGTTTTATTTTGTTTTATTTTGTTTTAATTTTATATTTTTGTAATATTTTTATATATTTTTATAAATTTTAATTGCTTAAATTATTTATGATTTTTTTCATTAATTAAAAATTGTTTTTTTATTTTTTAAATTGTTAAATTATTTTTTTAATTTTTTCATTGAATTAAAAATTGCTTTTTTTATTTTTTTAATTGCTAAAATTATTTTTTGAATTTGTCAAAATCCAAGTATCACAAAGACCATACGTGAAAAATCCAGCCGGATACCTATTTGCATATCATAAACCATAAATAATTTCGAAAATAATCACATAGTCTTCAAGACGATACACTAAGACCATTGTTGTTTTTTCGAAAATAAATTATGATGATATATCATTTAATTTATCAATTTCGAAAATCTATGATTTTAAATTTTATAAAAATTTTATGAAAAATAGGTTTTCGAAATTTTTGAGATTTTCGAAAATTTCGATAATCTTTTTTTATCGTTTTATTTGCATCTTAATAATTTTTAAATTAAAAATATCGAATAAACCATTTTCGTCTTCAAAAAAATTTTTGAGCGATTATCGAAATTTTTGAAAATTTCGATAATGAAATTGTCAAAACATTTTATTATCATTTATGATATAAAAAATTTATAATATGAAAAATTTCAAAAGACGACGATGCTCTAAAATCGGTTTTTTTTGCTAGTACCATTTTGTGGTACTTTTGTGGTACTAGGTTCCCTATTAAGATGCATTTAAAACCAAAAATGTTTTGACAATTTTTTTAAAGTTAAGACGAGATGCTCTTATTCCGAGACCGTTTTTTTTAGCATATTTGGTTCAGATAATTATGCAGTATATTTTTCGGCAGCAAAAATTGACCGTGCGAAGTTTTTGTCAAAACTTTGTCAAAACATTTTAAAATGTTTTGACAAAAGTTGTGGTACCTATACCATTTCATTACGAAGATTTTTCATTATTTTGATTTTTGTTATTACCATCAATGGTCTTGGATAATCGATTTTATTGTCAAAACAGTGGTACTTTTGTGGTACTTGTTTTGACAATCGACCATCTTATTACGATAATGTTTTGACAATTATTTTAGGGTTAAGACCATATGCTCTTATTTGTTTTGACAATAGACCAGAATTGTTGTGATACTATAGGACCCAATAAACCATTCAGTTACCATCTTGTTTTGACAATTTTAAATCTATCGGTCCCCGAGACCAGGCTTTTTTCGATTATTTTGACAATGAACATTTTAGATCATTGTTTTTAAAATTTCGAAAATAATTTATGGTCTTTACTTATAAATTTAAATTCAGAAGGGAATTGGCACCCTATCACCGTTCCCTTATGATTTTTTTTTCGAAAATCGATTTTTTCAAAATTTCTCAATTGAACAAAGCAAATTAAAATCGTTAGATATCACCGTTATCTTATGAATCATTAAAATTAATAAATGGTAGGCGGAAAAAAATTTGTGTTCCAAAAAGTTTCTGAAAAAATAAAAAAACACACAATGTTTTTTTTTCCTTTTTTTCAAAA